>Ga0316206_1000964_pt1 | contig 30232 bp, 36 predicted proteins | sample 6monthpyrite_MG_FD_204942 | JGI IMG/M metagenome (GOLD analysis project Ga0316206, IMG submission 204942) | Microbial mat bacterial communities from mineral coupon in-situ incubated in ocean water Damariscotta River, Maine, United States -... | ecosystem: Environmental > Aquatic > Marine >... | reverse complement strand
TGAGCGACAGCAAAATTGCAGATTTATTATTGAAACAGGGCATCAAGGTCGCGAGACGTACTGTAACTAAATATCGCGAAGCTATGATGATTTCTTCATCAAATGAACGTAAACGACTAACGTAAACGACTAACGTAAACTATGATTAATACTAAAGGAGTCTATAATGCAGATTGATCTATCTGGCCATCATGTTGATATCACCGATTCACTGCGTGACTATGTTGAAAGTAAACTGGAAAAGATTGAACGTCATTTTGATAATGTTGTAGATGTTCATGTCATCCTCGGAGTTGAAAAACTCAGACAAAAAGCAGAAGCCACTGTTCTTTTGAGCGGTAGCAAGATTTATGCGGACGATACCCAGGAAGATATGTATGCCGCTATCGATGGACTTGTAGACAAACTCGATAGACAGGTTAAAAAGCATAAAGAAAAAATTAAAGATCATCATCGTAGATAATACCAATGTAAGAAATGCATTATGAAAATAGAAAATCTTATCTCACCTGAACGTATCAGGTGCAACCCGCCTGCCAAAAGCAAGAAAAAGGCACTGGAAATACTTAGCCAATTATTGCAGTCAGATGCGGTGAATGTAGGCCATGAAGAAATTTTCGAAAGCCTGACCGGGCGTGAACGCCTGGGAAGCACGGGATTGGGGCATGGCGTTGCTCTGCCTCATGCCCGTGTTCCAGGGCAGGAAGTCGCGATTGGTGCGTTTATCAAACTGGATGAGGGTATCGACTTCGACTCCATTGATAGTCAGCCGGCCGACCTGCTTTTCAGTTTACTGGTACCAGATCACTTTACAGATGAACATCTGGATATCCTGTCTCAACTGGCTAATATGTTTAATGATGCAGCATTTTGCGAAAAACTGCGCAACTGTCAGACGGAAGAACAATTACATCAGCTACTCACCAGTAAACAGGCCAGTTCTGCCGCATGACAACAACCACCGTTCATAGCCTTGTCAGCCAGCTCGCGCGTCGTCTCGACCTCGAGTGCAAGGCAGGTGAACAGGGTGACCAACGTGCAATCAAACCCGAAGAGGGCTCAGACAAGCGCCCTATTGCACTTATCGGTCACCTGAACCTGATCCACCCAAACCGTATTCAGGTATTAGGCAAGACCGAGCTAACCTATTTAAAAAAACTTGGCAAAAACTCCCGCTCAGATGCACTGAATGAGGTTTTCTCCGAAGAAATAACCGCGATGGTTATTATTGCACAGGGGCAGGCAATATCACATGACATGCTGTTACTCGCAGACAAAAACAACATTCCACTCTACACTACGCTTGCCAGCAGCATCGAGGTTATAAATAATTTTCAATACCTGCTTGGAAATCTACTTGCAGATACCCTGGTGATTCATGGCGTCTTTATGGAAGTTATGGGTAGCGGTGTGTTACTTACTGGTGAAAGTGGTATTGGTAAAAGTGAACTTGCCCTGGATTTAGTCAACCGTGGACATCGACTCATTGCTGATGATGCACCGGAATTTTCCCGCATCGCTCCAGATATAATTAATGGTACCTGCCCTGCTTTGTTACGTGAATTTCTTGAAGTCCGCGGACTGGGCATTTTAAATATTCGCTCTATTTTTGGTGACAGTGCTGTCAGAACCAGTAAATACCTGCGCTTGATTATTTCACTCGAAAACATGACCGAAGAGCAGCTCCACAGCATAGATCGCCTGAGAGGCTCGCGCCGTAAAAGAAAAATACTTAATGTGAATATCCCCGAGGTCACACTACCTGTCGCCCCTGGCCGAAATCTGGCCATCGCAGTGGAAGTGGCCGTTCGAAATCATATCCTTATACAGAAAGGATATGACGCTGCTGAGGATTTTATTCAGCGACAACAACACCTGGTGCAAAATAGTCTGTCATGAAGCTTATTATTATCAGTGGGTTATCCGGGTCGGGGAAAAGTATTGCCCTGAATACCCTTGAGGATCTGGATTATTACTGTATCGATAACATGCCTATCGGAATGTTATCTGCTTTAGTAGAACAACTGCTCAGCAACTGGGGTAAAGATCACCAAAATATTGCCGTCGGCATTGATGCACGAAACAGCCATGGCGACCTGAAACATTTTCCAGATCTGCTGGAAGATCTCTCCCAGTCCGTGCTTAGTGTTGAAATTATTTTTCTTGAGGCCGATGATTCAACATTACTGAAAAGATACAGCGAAACGCGTCGTAAACATCCTCTGACCGACGGTGATATGTCACTTGCTGATGCAATAAAAATGGAAAGAGAACTGCTTTACCCGATTGCCGCACAGGCTGCGTTGATTATTGATACAACCCATACCAATATTTACCAACTAAGGGAACTGGTACGAAGTCGCGTCATGAGCGAACCTACTGAATCCATGTCTTTACTATTTCAGTCCTTCGGTTTTAAACATGGCATCCCCAGTGATGCGGATTTTATTTTTGATTTACGTTGCCTGCCAAATCCACACTGGGAGCATAAGCTACGTGCCCTGACAGGACAAGATAATGCTGTCATCGAGTACCTGCAAGGACAAAGCTGGGTCAATGAAATGGAACAACAGATAAAGACATTTCTGGAAACATGGATACCCCGCTTCGAACAGGAAAACCGTAACTACATGACTGTATCAATAGGATGCACTGGCGGCCAGCACCGTTCAGTCTATATGGCCGAGCGTCTGTGCGCCTACTTCAAAGAATCTCGTAACAACGTAATGATTCGACACCGGGAACTCTCATGAGCGTAGGACTGCTTGTAATCACACATAATAATATCGGTCACGAGCTTCTGGAAACAGCAAGAATCATGCTCAATACCTGCCCACTGAAAACTGCCGACATTGCCATCGATGTTGATTGTGACCCAACAAAGTCCCTTGAAACTGCGCAACAACAGATCCAGGATCTGGATCAGGGTGAGGGAGTTCTGGTACTGACAGATATGTATGGATCAACACCCAGTAACATTGCACATAAACTTGCAGACAATAACCACGTCATTGTTATTTCAGGCATAAACCTTCCTATGCTGGTACGGACACTAAACTACCCCCGCCTGAAACTGGAAGCACTGGCGGAAAAAGCGCGTTCCGGTGGGCACGATGGAATTATAGTCAGCTAATATTATGCAAAAAAAAATAGCAATCATTAATAAACTCGGACTGCATGCACGCGCAGCCGCCAAATTTGTCACGCTCGCATCCAGCTTCGAGAGTGAAATTCATCTACAAAAAAACCAACAGAAAATTAATGGCAAAAGTATTATGGGTGTCATGATGCTGGCTGCAGCAAAAGACAGCCAACTGACCCTGTTTGCAGAAGGCCCGGATGAACAGGATGCCATAAATGCATTATCTTCACTAATTGAAAATCGCTTTGATGAAAATGAATAATTGAAAGTTCTATAATCAGCTCTGTTACAACAGGTAGCAACCATGGCAATTTCACTCACTGGCATAGCTGTATCAAGAGGCATCGCAATAGGCCACGTGCACAAAATTGAACGCGGCCTGCCTGACATACTTGAAAGCTGTATTCCTGAAGAAAATATTGAAGACGAGGTTAACCGCTTACAACAGGCCTTAGCCGAAGCAAACCAGCAGCTCCATCAGATTCGAAAAAAAATACCCGATAATCTCAGTAATGATATTGCCGCATTTATTGACACACATTTACTCATGCTGAAAGACGATGCGCTATCTGAAGTACCCTGCCAGATTATTCGTACTCAGCATTGCAATGCTGAATGGTCACTGAAACTTCAGCTCGACACACTGGTTAATACCTTTGACAGGATAGATGACCCTTATCTGAAAACAAGGCGCGATGACGTTATTCACGTGATTAACCGGGTTTTACGTATACTGTTACGTGAAGAGGATATAACGCATGAAGAATACGATGTAAACCGAATCATTGTCACTGATGACCTGACACCTGCTGATGTTGTTCTGCTTCAGCATCAGGGTATAAACGGATTTATTACAGCATCCGGTGGCCCTCTTTCTCATACCGCAATTCTGGCGCGTAGTCTTGGCCTCGCTGCCATAACCGGCATTCATCATGTTATGTCTTATCTGCAACAGGATGAACGTATTATTATAGATGGTGAAACCGGAATCATACTACTTGACCCTGATTCACTCATAGAACAGCAATACCTAAACAAACAGGCATCAGCACTACGCTATTATCATTCACTTGAAAAACTGAATGACCTTCCTGCTATCACACTGGACAAGGTCAGCATAAAATTACTGGCCAATGCTGAACTCCCTGCTGATATTGAAATGACCTACGCCAATAACATCGACGGGATAGGATTGTTTCGCACCGAATACCTGTTCATGAACCGGAACAACCTGCCAGATGAAGATGAACAGTTTCTGTCTTACCGGCAATTACTTGCTTTAATGAATAATCAATGTGTCACCATCAGAACACTGGACCTCGGGGCTGATAAAGCAATCAAAAATCAATACAGCAATGACTGCCCGGCCAATCCGGCATTGGGACTGCGCGCAATTCGACTTTGTCTGAATCAACCAGAATTATTTCGTCCTCAGCTACGTGCGATTTTACGTGCCAGTGCATTTGGTAAATTACAGATTATGATACCCATGCTGAGTAACCTGACAGAGATAAGCCAGACCCTTACCCTGATAAATGAAATAAAAGATGAACTCAGCAGGGAGAAGGTCAAATATGACCCGCAGATCAAGGTAGGAGGGATGATTGAAGTTCCTGCTGCGGCGATCAATGCATATTCATTTGCCAAACATCTGGACTTCATGTCAATCGGTACGAATGACCTGATTCAATACACACTGGCCATGGATCGTACAGATGATGAAGTAAATTATCTCTATCAGCCTTTCCATCCTGCTGTACTCAGCCTGATTCAGACCATCATCAATGCAGGTAAACAAACCGGCACTACTGTCTCCATGTGTGGGGAAATGGCGGGTGACCCCTCCTGCACAAGGCTTTTGCTCGGTATGGGATTGCGCGAATTCAGCATGCAACCTAACGCCATACTTGAGGTCAAATCCGTCATCAACAAAACAAGACTTGATCACATTTCCACAATGGTTGAAGATATTATGAACATGGAACACAGCGAACAAATAAGTGAGGCCGTTCATAGCCTGAATACCGACATTATCCATTAATATGAAACATATTTTACTTATAACATTTATTGTAACCACAGCACTTGATACTCATGCTGACACATCTGCTGACAAGTTGGTAAAAGCGGCTATTGAACGCACCCAACATAGCGTTATGTACGATGGTACTTACTTTTCTATCCCCTACCCCAATGGAGACGTACCTGCACATAAAGGGGTATGCACCGATGTTATCATTCGTTCATACAGAAAAATTGGCATTGATCTACAGCAAAGGGTTCATGAAGATATATCCAGACATTTCGAACGATACCCGTCAAAAAAAATCTGGGGGCTGACACGGCCAGATAAAAACATTGATCATCGACGTGTCCCTAACCTGCAAGTTTTCCTTGCCCGTTTCGGCTCATCGCCTGGCATCACAAAAAATGCCGATCTCTACAAACCCGGAGATATCGTTACCTGGTTGCTACCGGGTAATCTGCCGCACATCGGCATCATTATTAACCAGTCATCACGTGATGGAAACAGACCACTGGTTGCTCATAATATCGGCAGAGGACCCGAAATCAGCGATATGTTATTTAGCTATAGAATAACCGGGCACTATCGATACTATGGACATTAACACCCGAGATTCAATGTGATAAACGTAAACCTCTACTCAATAATATTTATACCTGGTGAATAAATTATGTTCTACGGAATACCTGAAAATAAACTTGCCGAGTTCAAAGAAGCCTACAGTATCTTCAAAGGTATTTTCCCAACCATGTATGCAGCAGACATGTTAATCACCTTTGCACGTAATCGATCATTTATGCTGGACACCCATTTTACTGAAAGTTTTTCAACTTATGCTGAAACCGAGCAGGAACGGAGCCTCATATGGCGATTACATACACTCGCATGGGCAGCAGGTCACGCCATGAATATAAAAGGTGATTTTGTTGAATGCGGTGTGCTAAAAGGCTTTAGCAGTAAAGTACTTTGTAAATACCTTGACTTTGGTAATACCGAAAAACAATTTTATCTTTATGATACGTTCTCGGGGCTACCCGTTGAAACATCCACTCAACAGGAAAGAGAAGGCTGGGACTATTCAGACCTGGATCCCGAAACATTATTACAGGAAGTCAGGCAGGCTTTTTCTGCTTATAGCAATGTAATGGTCGTACCAGGTATGGTTCCGACTATCTTTGAAACCACTGTTCCTGACAAAATTGCGTTCCTGCATATTGACATGAACTCCGAGCAAGCCGAGATGCTCGCACTTGAGTATCTCTTCGACCGTGTTACGCCGGGTGGCATTATTGTGCTCGATGATTTCGGCTGGATTGTAAACCAGAACCAGATGATCTCTGAATTAAAATTCATGGCTGAACGGGAACATATGGTTCTGGAATTACCTACCGGGCAAGGGCTGGTTATCAAACATTAATCCACATATGGCCCCCACTGCCTGATCGGCTCACCATGCGGCATACCCGTACAAAACATGAATTGACTCTCTTCGTTTGCTGTTACAGTAATATCAGTAACCTCATCCACAAAAATTGCGCCTGCCGTCTCTATCTGTTGTCCATTAACATCCAGTGAACCCTTAACAAGATAAATAAACCCTCGCATACCCTGCGCAATTATTTTTTTCCATGTTTTACCTGACCCTATATTAACTTCAGCATATTCTACCACTGTGCGTAATTTCAACGGCGAGGTTTCACCTACGATGGTTCGCACTCTGACTCCCTCACTTTCTTCCTCGGGTATATTTTCTGTTAACACCTCCTGATACTCCGGCTCCATTTTTTTCAGGCGCGAGGGTAAGTTTATCCATAATTGAATCCCTTGATTACTGCCCTCACTCCCTGGCATTTCGGAATGTATAATTCCTTTACCTGCTGTAAACCGCTGCGCACCTCCGGCGGTTATCTGAGATTCATTACCAAGATTATCAGTGTGTTTCATACTCCCTGAAAACATATAGGTAATTGCTTCAAACCCCCTGTGCGGATGTTCAGGAAAACCTGAGCCAGGCTTTACAGTAAAATGATCCCATAAAACAAATGGATCATAGTTCATATACCCATCATTCCCTGGTATTGGAAATAATCGTTTTACGTCTACACTGTCACCTTCGCTGGTTTCCTTTGCCTGTCTGATCAATATCTCACTCATGACACTCCCTCTCTTTTAAATTGCTGACGATTGTGTGGTAAGGAAAAATCAAGCTCGGGACCTTTAGGTATAATACGCGTTGGATTAATACTTTCATGACTGAAGTAATAATGTCGCTTTATATGATCCATATTGATCGTGCTTGCCACACCCGGACACTGATAAAGTTCACGCAGGTAATTGGATAAGTTCGGGTAATCATCTATACGATGCAAATTACATTTAAAGTGCCCTACATAAACCGCATCAAACCGTACGAGGGTAACAAACAAACGCCAGTCTGCTTCGGTAATTCGATCTCCGACCAGGTATCGATGTTTCGATAACTGATCTTCCAGTTGATCAAGCGTTGCAAATAAAGCATCAAAAGCTTGTTCATAAGCGACCTGCGTTGTCGCAAACCCTGCTCGATAAACACCATTATTAACCTTGTCATAAACCAGATCATTAATGACATCAATCTTATCCCTGAGTTCTTCAGGATAATAGTCATCTGTATTACCTGTCAGATGATTAAATGCAGTATTCATCATCCGTATAATTTCTGAAGACTCATTATTTACGATCGTTGCCTGCTTTTTATCCCACAAGACAGGTACTGTAATCACACCACTATAATCAGGATTTGCGAGAACATACACATCTCTCATCAATTCAAATTCATTTACATGATCAATAGTTGCTCCCGGGTACTCGTCAAACTTCCAGCCATCCGCTTCCATGTCCGGATTCACTACCGAGACAGAAATAATATCCTCTAATTGCTTTAATTTGCGAAAGATCAGGGTTCGATTTGCCCATGGACAAGCATAGCTAACATACAAATGATATCTGCCTGCTTCAGCCTTGAAACCACTCTCACCACTCATCCCTGCACTGCCATCTGCGGTTATCCAGTTTCTGAACTGTGAATCCTTGCGTATATATTCTCCTGATTTGTTCTGATCAGTTAACCAGTCATCCAGCGGTTTACCATTTTTCAATAAGCTCATATCAATCTCCCGCGACAGGTTTCAGCCCGCCACATGTCCTCGATGGCCATACAGTTTATTATCCAGACTCCATGCTCCTGCACCTACTGCGGACATAAACAGTAATCCTCCCGCAATCGAAATATTTTTCATAAACATGATCGACTGCATCTGATTCGAGAAATCAGCATGAAACATAAATGCAGATGCGATAGTAAACACCGCCAATGCCAATGCTGACCAACGCATTTGCCAACCCAGAATGACCGCAAGACCAGCCCCTGTTTCAAGTGCAATAACCGGAATTAACAGACTACCCGACACTCCCATAGACTCCATATAAGCCTGCGTTCCCGCAAATGCGCCTATCTTGTTTATACCCGCCATTAGAAATAATTGCCCTAGCAACACACGACCTATCAAAATGTTCCAGTTTTTCATGTTTCTTTCCTCTCGTTAATTTAAACTCAAACACAGTATAATCCATATATTTAGATATAAAAGCGCAAAATATTGCTTATATTTATCTAATTTTTAGATATAATAGACCTATGAAAGCTCCTCGAGTCACTATCGATCAATGGCGAACCCTGCATGCAGTGGTTGATAATGGTGGCTATGCACAAGCGGCGGAAAGCCTGCACCGCAGCCAGTCATCAGTCAGTTACGCTATACATCGTCTTGAGGAACAGTTAGCTACAGATATGCTGGTTATCAAAGGGCGCAAGGCTGAATTGACCGAGGTTGGTAAAGTTATCCTGCAACGCTCACGTTCACTGGTTGATGAAGCTGAAAAACTGGAACAACTTGCCACCGATATTAGCAATGGTCGCGAGACTGAAATCAAATTGATTGTTGATGAGGCCTTTCCATTCGATATTCTTGTTAACTCGTTAAAGAAATTTCATCGGGGGTGTGACCAGACACGTATTCTGCTGGAACAGGTTATTATGTCCGGTGCTGATGAATTCCTGAACCGTGGACAAGCTGACCTGGCTATCAGTCATAACATACCAAACAACATGCTCGGTGATCTGCTCTTGCAAATCGAGTTTTTAGCCGTCGCTCATCCGGAACATGCATTACATCAAAATAAACAGGCTATCACACTGGATCAGCTACATGATGAAATGCAAATTGTTATTCGTGACTCTGGTGCTACACAAAAACGTGACCATGGGTGGCTGGGTGCGGAACAGCAATGGTCTGTTCCCAGTATCGAATCATCATTGAAACTGATACGTCAGGGTATGGGCTACGGCTGGATACCACGCCATATGATAGATGAAGATCTGAACAAAGGTATGCTTAAGGTGTTGCCATTGCGTGAAGGCCAGTCATATATCGCAGGACTACATCTTGTATTTGGTAATCATCAGTATCTTGGCCCTGCCACAAATCAACTCGCTGAAATCATCCATCAACAGGTACAACAAAGCTCTGTCATATGATTAACTCTCTGCTCAGGAGGTCTTCAGTATCACGCCTTGTCCAGTTGGTAACTCTAGTATTCGATGCTTCCTGTCATTCATAAATTGAAGTTCTGCCTGCATCTGATTTCGGTTACATGCCCAGCCAAAGTCATCCAGTACGATAAATCCGCCAGGCGTCACTTTTTCGAATAAAGCTTCCAAAGCCAACATTTCAGCACGTTCTGAATTCATGTCGATGTGTAAAAATGCAATTTTATCCGGTACTGTTTGGCTGAATATATCTGGCACAATTCCCTTTAACACTTCAACATTCGGATAAGCGGAAAAAACTGATTTAACTTCCTTATATAACTGCTCACTATCATAGCTGGAATAATCCCAGGCAATTCTTTCCTGCTCAGTTGATGTTGTTTCCGGAAGACCCGCGAAAGTGTCATACAGTAAAAAATGTTTATCGCGTGTTCCAAAGTCAAGATAATCACATAATACACGTGAACTAAAACCCTTGAGTACACCGCACTCGACAAAATCACCTTCTACCTCCAATGCGTTCTCTGCAGCCCAGGATAAAACATGCAGTCGCCACAGCAGGCTTTTTTCAACGTCATTCTCACTGGCATCATTAAAACTTTTCATAAACCGTTTATTCTGCCTGAACGCCATGTTTCTCCACATACAAATAAGCATATCTGCCCCATACACGTCGGGGTAAATTTCCTTCAAGGTATCAATTACCCGCTGGAAGTCGAGTTGTTTTTCTGCCGGAATACCATAGAACATAGCGTAAAAAAGCCTCAAGCCTTAACAGTCATATTTTTAATGATTTATTATCATGTGCCTGTAAAACAGTGTTGTCAAATTCATTCAGTCTCTACCAATCAGAAATTTAATCAAAAACCTGATTAAGATAATTAACCTGAATTAACTCACTATTTACCTTTACCCTGATTTTAATACTCGTTACACTTTATCAGGTTCAGATAATCAACAAAGATCACACTATGCTCGAATCAAAGCTCAATGAAAACCAGACCGAATCCAGGCTTGATTCCTTTCGTGAAGCGCTGAAAAACGGGCAAAATCAGCATATCTGGACAATGCTGTCTGATCTGCACCCTGCAGAAATTTCCCATATCCTTGAATCCCTGCCATCTCGTGAACGCCAGCTGGTCTGGAGCATGGTTGACCTGGAAGATGAAGGTGAAGTTTTACTGCAGGTAAATGATGAAGTTCGTGCCGGATTAATAAAGGACATGGGCACAAACGAACTGGTTGCAGCTACAGACGGCATGGATATGGATGATCTGGCTGACCTGTTAAACGATCTGCCCGATATTGTAATCAAGGAAATCCTGCATTCAATGGACATGCAGGATCGTCACCGTCTTGAATCTGTTCTTTCTTATCCGGAAGACAGTGCCGGTGGATTGATGAACACCGATACCATTACCGTGCGTGCCGATGTCACGCTCGATGTGGTATTACGTTATTTACGTTTGCGCGGTGACTTGCCAGTATCAACTGACAATATGATCGTGGTAAACCGCTTCGATATGTATCTGGGCATTCTACCGCTAACAACCTTACTCACCAGTGAACCTGGAAGGACTGTTGCAGAAGTAATGGATACAAGCATAGAACCCATACCTGCGAATATGTCAGCGACTGATGTCTCACGCTTGTTTGAAAAACTCGACCTGGTTTCTGCACCAGTCGTCAGCGAAGATATTCGCTTGCTTGGGCGTATTACCATTGATGATGTTGTTGATGTTATTCGCGATGAAGCAGATCACTCATTAATGAGTATGGCCGGTCTGCATGAAGAAGATGATATGTTTGCTCCTGTTTTTTCAAGTGCCCGCAGTCGTGCACTCTGGCTGGGGATAAACCTGATTACTGCATTTGCAGCCGCCTGGGTTATTGGCCTGTTTCAGATGACACTCGAAAAAGTGGTTGCGCTGGCGGTACTCATGCCAATCGCTGCAAGCATGGGTGGTATTGCGGGCACACAGACGCTCACTATCGTTATTCGAGGTATGGCACTGGGCCATATTAATAAAGCAAATTCAAGATGGCTATTATTTAAGGAAGCTGCAGTAGGCTCACTCAATGGAATTATCTGGGCTGTCGTGGTTGGTGTTATTGCTTATTTATGGTTCGAGGATATTATGATTGGCGTGTTTATTGGTGCAGCTATGCTTATCAATCTGATCACCGCAGCCATCGCCGGTTTCAGTATTCCATTAATGCTTCGCAGCATGGGCATAGATCCTGCCCTGGCAGGTAGCGTGGTACTGACAACCGTTACAGACATCATTGGCTACATGGCCTTCCTGGGCCTCGCAACCATGTATTTTATGTAAAAGTGAATTTATTCACCGATATCTTTTATTGGTATTTCCCCACCTTTACGATCAATCAATCGCCCGCAAGCATCATATTCTCTATCAGTACTGAACCTGTCTGGATATTACCACGCATATCAACATCGGTACCCACTTGTAGCACCTGCATAAACATATCACTCAGGTTACCCGCAATGGTTACTTCTTCTACAGGATATTGTATCTCGCCGTTCTCTACCCAGTAACCCGCAGCACCACGTGAATAATCGCCGGTTACTATGTTAATACCTTGCCCCATTAACTCTGTCACCAGTAACCCTGTATTCATTTCTTTTAGTAATCCATGTAAATCCAGTTCGCCAGGCTGAACCTGAAGATTATGCACACCTCCTGCATTCCCGGTTGTTTCCATTCCCATTTTACGAGCTGAGTAGCTACCCAGTACATAACCTTGAAGTACACCCGCACTGATAATATCACGTGATTTTGTCGCAACACCTTCATTATCGTACCAGGCACTTCCAAGCGCTTTTTTAAGGAATGGTAATTCCTGTATGCGGACTGTATCCGGGAAAATCTGTTTCCCCAGTGCATCCAGCAAGAAGCTCGACTTGCGATACAGGTTTCCTCCTGAAATGGCACTTATCAGATGCTGAAAAAAACCTGATGCTACGTCTGCCTGCAATATTACCGGAACCTGGCCTGTTTTTAATTTACGTGCATTACAGCGTTGCAGGGTTCGTTCTGCTGCCTTCAAACCAACTGACTCAGGTGAATCCAGTTCGACTGCATCACGTGCGAGCGTGTACCAGTAATCGCGCTGCATCCCATTGTCATCATTGGCAATAACACTGCAGCTGATACTGTGCCGGGTACCTGAGTAGCCATTCAGGAAGCCATGACTGTTACCATACAGACTAATCCCGCTTCGGGTCGATACTGTCGCCCCTTCGGAATTACTGATCTGCTCATCAGCTCGTGCACTGTTTTCACATTGCAATCCAATCTCAATTGCCTTCTCAGCTGACAAATCCCAGGGATGAAATAAATCCAGATCCACTTCCTGTGTTGCCATAAGATTTGCATCGGCCAAACCGGAATAAGGATCTTCTCCGCTGTGCTTTGCAATCGCGCAAGCTGCTGTAACCGCATCTTCTATGGCCGCCGGACTGCAATCAGAGGTACTTGCTGACCCTTTTCGCTGCCCTACATAAACAGTAATACCCACGTTGCGATCACGATTGTATTCCAGGGTTTCTACTTCCCCCATTCGCACTGTTACATTAAGACCAGAGGCAAAGTTCATTCCAACTTCAGCTGAAGTTGCCCCTTTCTGCTTAGCTGTATCCAGCACCCCTGAAACCAGGGATTCCATTTCTTTCTGGTCTGGAAAATCAGACCCGTTTGTTGTTGACATGTTATACTCCAGTAAAACACAAAAGCGATACTTCACTTCCATGCCAGAATTTGACCAAAACGAGCTTGATACTGAAAAAAGCAAAACCCGTAAAAAACAGGAAGCCGAAGCACTTCAAGCACTTGGGCTCCGCCTCACTCGCATGAGTGCAGATGAGCTGGCTAAACTTCCGCTCCCGGATGAATTACTTGAAGCCGTTCGACTGGCTCAAAAAATATCCCAACGTGGCGGCCATAAGCGTCAGCTGCAATACATTGGCAAAATCATGCGTTCAATTGATCCTGAACCGATAGAAAAAAGTATTCGGCAACTAAAATTACAACACACCCGGGCTGTAACTCAGTTTCATCAGCTTGAACAATGGCGCGACCAACTAATTGCAAATGATCCCGATGCCATGAATACTATTTTGTCTCATCACCCTGATCTGGACAGGCAACAACTACACCAGTTAATCAGAAATGCAAACAACAAGAACGAAAAACTCGCAAAAAAATCAGCACGCGCACTTTTTCACTTCCTGCAAGATCTGGACAAAACAGTCTAACCGGTGCCGCCGACGGTAATACCATCTACACGCATAGTTGGTTGACCGACACCTACCGGAACACTCTGACCTTCCTTGCCACACGTACCTACACCTTCATCCAGTTTAAGGTCATTACCAACCATGCTTACGCGACCCATAACTTCCGGGCCATTTCCAATTAATGTTGCACCCTTAACAGGATGTGTCACTTTTCCATTTTCAATCAGATAAGCTTCACTGGTCGAAAATACAAATTTTCCCGATGTAATATCTACCTGACCACCTGCAAAATTAACTGCGTAAAGCCCGTTATCAACAGATGCAATAATCTCCTGTGGGTCATAGTCACCCGGCAACATATACGTATTGGTCATACGTGGCATGGGTATATGCGAATAAGATTCACGCCTGCCATTACCCGTACTTGCAACACCCATTAGCTTCGCATTCATTCTGTCTTGCATATAACCTTTCAGAATACCTTTCTCGATCAACATGGTTTGCCGGGTAACCGTGCCTTCATCATCAATATTCAGAGAACCTCGTCTTTCACTCAGGGTGCCATCATCAACAATGGTGCAATGTTCCGAGGCAACTTTTTCACCGATACGTCCTGCAAACGCAGAGCTACCTTTGCGATTAAAATCACCTTCAAGACCATGACCCACGGCTTCGTGTAATAATACCCCCGGCCACCCTGGACCGAGCACAACATTCATTGTACCCGCAGGCGCATCCACAGCTTCCAGATTCAGCAATGCTTGCTGTACCGCTTTTTCGGCAAACTTCAGCGCGCGATCTTCATTCAGGAAATACGCATAGGAAAAACGTCCACCTCCACCTGAGCCACCTTGTTCACGCCGACCTTTATCTTCTGCAATCACGCTGACATTCAAACGTACCAGCGGACGAACATCTGCTGCAAGCGTACCGTCACTGTTCGCGACCAGAATAGTTTCGTGCACACCCGACAAGCTGACCACAACCTGCTGAATTCGCGGATCCAGTCTGCGTGCTTCTGCATCAATAGTGCGCAATAGCTGTAACTTTTCTTCTGTACTTATAATATCCAGCGGGTCACTGTGCATATAAAGCTGATGTGACTCACCTGTTTTCCAGGCTTGCAATTTCCCGTGCTGGCCTTTATTCGCAATCGCGCGTGCAGCTCGAGATGCCTCCAGCAAAGCTGGCATCTGGATTTCATCTGAATATGCAAACCCGGTTTTTTCACCACTCATGGCACGTACGCCGACGCCCTGATCAATATTGTAACTACCCTCTTTTACGATACCATCTTCGAGTACCCATGACTCATGACGCTGCACCTGAAAGTAAACATCTGCACTATCAATAGCATTGCCCATTGTGCTATCGAGTATTCGATTCAGATCATTATCACTCATACCTGATGGTTCGAGGATACGTGTTCTTGCTATGCTTAAAATATCACTCATACCTGATCTTCTTTGCGACAATAGATTTGTCGGTGATCAACAGCCGGAAAAGTCTGACGAACCTTTTGTACCTGTTGAATATCAACATCGGCCTTTAGTATTCCAGAGGCTTTGGACAGGCGATTCAGTACCACACCCCAGGGATCTACAATCATGCTGTCACCATACGTTTCCCGGCCATTGGCGTGATAACCACCTTGCGCAGCAGCAACGACAAAACACTGGTTTTCGATCGCACGTGCACGTAATAGTGGCTCCCAATGCGCTCTTCCTGTAATCGCAGTAAACGCAGACGGAATTACCATCAGCTCCATCCCTTTATCCAGTAATTCGCGAAACATCTCCGGAAAACGCAAGTCGTAACAAACTGCGAGCCCCATTTTTCCAAAAGGTGTATCCAGTAGTACGGTCTCATTACCTGCTTCAATAGTTGCCGACTCTATATATTGTTCGCCACTGTCAGGCAATCGCACATCGAATAAATGAATCTTGTCGTAACGCGCAACCTGTTCACCCTGATCATTATATACGAGACACGCGGCACGGATATGTTGTTCGTCTGATGCAGCTAACGGTATCGTTCCACCGACTAACCAGATACCATGTTTTTTTGATAACCGTGATAAAAAGTCCTGCAATGGCCCTTCACCAGGCTGTTCCTTTATATCCAGTTTATCAGTTTCCTTGTGCCCCATTAAAGCAAAGTTTTCCGGCAACACAACCAGCTCAGCCCCTTCAGAAACAGCATTACCCACCAGTCTCTCGACCTCAAGTAAATTAGCATTCACATTTGGTCCTGAAGCTAACTGTATTGCAACAACAACTGCCATAAATAAATCTCCTGTTAATTACCTAATATCAAACTGATTTTTCCGATATCTGAATGACCTGATTGCATTTTTATGCCTGCTGACGGGATACCTAGTGACACAAGCCAGTCTTTTAGTTCATTTGCCCATAACAGACCTTCTTCACCACCAGGATAACGTACGACCAGTGATACACCTTCATGCCGATTAAATTCCAGAATAATCTTGCGTAAGGTCGGTATCTGTACCAACATTTCAGCCGACCTTGGCCTTGACCATTCATCTGCTGTAATATCCACCACCATAGGCTCTGCCATCAAAACAGATGATGTCAGCAACATACCGGGGATAACTATTTTCCTGATTAAACTTTCATCTTTCATATTCTGCAGCATATCATATGATCAATATTTCAGATAGAAATCGCTCATTATTACAGGCTTATTATTCAGCATCCAGATTAGTTTAAGGTGACTTTTGCGGCTTGTTTTTTGTAATCACAGGCTTTTCCCAGGATCCAGTGACTGTATAGGATCGAACTGTCATTTTATTTACATCTTTGCGGAACAACTTTTCTGTAAGCAACAAACCAACAGCTACCTGAGGGCTTGCGGCCAGCCCTAGCAATGGTAAAGAAGAAGACACCTTGGGGGTAACATAAATTGTCTCATCATAATCCTGAGCTGAAAGCCCGATACGGCCTGAAATATCTATCCTGGCTGCAGGGCCATCCAGATAAAGATCATTGGTATACGCATCCCCGTCTGACACAGTGAAATTTCCCTCAATCTTGTCAAAACTAAAACCTTTCTTGAAAAAATCACTAAAATCAAGAGATAAACGGCGTTGCAGGGACTGTATGCTTAGCAAGCCAAAAATCCGTCCACTACCAGGATCAATATCACTTAGTCGCCCTTTCTTAATAGATAATTTAATCTGCCCATTCAATCGTTTCATTTCAAGCCAGTGCGGTGGACCCGACCAGCTTGCCGTAAATCTTGCATTTGCCTTACCTTCTGCAAAACTACTCTGGTATCTGAACAGCTCCATGGCCTTGCCAATATGAGATGTGCTGACATTAACTGTGAATTTTGACTGGTGCCAGGAATCCTTGAGGTACCAGGTTCCTTCAGCATCTACAGAAATGTACTGGCCTCGCAACTGCAGCCCGGAAATATTCAATCCTTTATCTTTACGAAAAGTCCTGAACCGTAATAACCCCAGCGTTTTACCATTAAGAACTATTTTTTTACTTTCTACATCCAGCGCCGGCAGGTTACGAGGATCCGGCACAGATGACTCAATCTTGTCAGCATACGTTTTTAGTTTAAGATATTTCAACCTTACTTTGACAGGTCCCTCTCCCTCCAATGATTCCGGAATATAAATTTTGCCTGCTATCTCATTTGCAAAAAGATCAGCCACGAGAAACTTATTAGCTCGTTCAGCTTTTACCTGCAGTTTATTTAATACCAGATGACCCGATTCCACTCTGGAAATATATAAATCAATTGAGCGTATTTGACTGAAAACAGATGTTTTCATTGCTGAGTCACTGCTAACAGGGAAAACGTTTAACCATTTTTCTACTGCAAGTGATTTGACATGCCCGCCTATAACCATACCTGAGCGCACGGGCATTTTCAGTTGCTTCTGCTTTGCACCAAACCAGATGACACCTCGCTCAAACTTATCAGTCTTGAACCTGGACTGCATGTCCAAAATACCATTTAATTTTAAATTCAGAGCACTCACGCCGGATTCATTAAAGTCCAGATTTACCATGATAGACTGGCGACGCTTTTCCGGCTTGAAAAACTGATCTGGTAAATTTATTTGCGTGCCCTTTAAATCACTTTTGAGTATCAATCGGGATTTTTTCTCAGGCTGAATCAGGTACTTTAATTGCCAGTCAGAAACACCTTTAAAGGCAGCTGATAATGCTGCCACATGATCTTTTACAAACTTACTGATATCTAACCTGGCTTTGAGATCAAGAGCTATCGTATTACCCGCATTCCCTAATGTTGAAGTAGTGATATCAAGCCGTGCCGGACGGCCCTGCAACATTAACGTCATATCTTTTGCCTTAAAAAAACTCTTCCTGGCAGTGACCTGAAAATTCATACGACCGTTCAGTTTTTTAAACACTTTTCCAGCCGGCTTGATAGTAAAATTTGTATTCTCAAAATCTGAAAACCCTTTTATGTTGAATTTTTCAGTATGAAGCAAAGGTATCTTCATATTCATAACAACCTGTAAATTACCACTGCCTTTTACATTGGATAAAAATGATCCCGCCTTAATGTTTACAGGAGTTTTTCGAAGATAATTCAATAAACTCTCTGACGCGCCGACCAGATGCACATCTGTTTCAAGTACCGCTGCCTTACTCAGGTCCCTGATAATCACTGTAGATGGCAATACGCGCATATTCATTAGCATACTTTTTTGCACTGAAACTTTCAGTCCCGGACCATCAAATAATACGTTTGCGTTAATGCCAGATAAAACAGGCCAGCCTTTAGCATAATTAAGATCAAGACCTTTTACAGAAAAGTCGACCATAAACGTTCCCTCGTTATGATAAAAAGGGAACTGATTCATGGGCCCATGTAATATCATTTTTCCTGCTGTCGCTTTACCTCGTATCAATGCCCGCTCCAGCCATAACCGAACATCTTTCTTCATAACGTTTGCGGGTAAATATAAACTTGCAAATTCCGCATCCCCATCTTTCAGATCCATTACCATATCCAGGAATGGCTTTCCTTTTTTCGGAAAAAGTATTTTAATTGCAGACACTGTTTTTACATGCTTGTTTCGCGCTACCAGTTGACTTGTTTCGACGACCAGTCCCTGATCTGTTTTCTGCCAAAATAAATCGCCCTTAACATATGCTTTAAGCGGTTTTTTAAACATACGACCAAAGTCGATCGTTGATGAAGGGCTGTTCAGGCTGAAAACCCCTGTGCTACCAGTAAACAGGAAGCTGCCATTAATGCCTTTCACACCAGGCAAATCTCCACCACGTTCAAAACCAAGCCCTGTAAACTCTGCCAGGGTATAATAATGTAGTATTTTCTCTTCATTACCCTCAAACCGAAGCTGTAATTTTTTCAGTTCTCCATCCGGAGTCAACTCGTCTATAGAAACCCGCCCGAGTCTCGATGCTGCCAGGTGCCTTGATAACATGGTATGTATATCATTTAGCTGTATATGTGCCAATTCCATTTCCAGTTCCTGCAATCCTTTTTTATTCTGCTTGCTATAAACCAGCCTTACTTGCGCCGTTTTTCTGACCTTGTTGCTATCCGCCATATTCAGCGATTCCACATCCAGACTCCAACCCTGTGGCAAACGGTTCCAGAAAATATTAGCACTGATTTGTGTGATCGCATTTTTCACTGCATGGCTTTGCCGGGATTTCCAGACCATCTTGTAGCCCTTAAAAATACTTTTCACTTTATCAACCTGACCTAAAGTACCCTGCCCCCAAACTTCCAGACCAAGCTTTCCTTCCTGAATAGCAAGATAAGGACGCAACCAGTTGCGCATCCACGCACTGACCATGACATCACCATTAACATAAAACCGGTGTGTTACTTTCTGTGGCTCCAGCATATCTCCGTTCATATCAAATACAAATGAAAGCGTGCCGGTCTTTTGATTCTGCTCACTCATCCCAAAACGCCCAAACAGATGATGCATGCCATTTTTATTTATCAGGGTTACATCAACGGTAGTGATGCTGATTGGTTTCTTTTGTAATCGAAGATCACGCCAGGTTAACGCACTATCCCTGATTCGTAATGCACTGTTCAAAGAAAATAGCCAGCGCACAAAATCTCTCTGGTCTTCAGGAGTGTTTTTATCAAGCGCAAACTTCTCACCATTCACTAAAAATGTTTTATCCGTATTACGGCTCACATCCAGGTTTATACCGCCCAGAGTTACCTGCCCAGGCATTTGTTTACCACCACTCCAGAGCAAACCCAGATCGATAGACAGCATCACATCATTAATATGCAACCACTTTTCTTTTTTTCTATTTGAAATATCAATGCCTGACAGATGAACACGTGGCCAGATACCACTCCAGTCAGTCTGAATCCGGGTAATCTGCACTTCTCTCCCAAGCTTCTGACTAAGCGCCTGTTGTATTTCAACCCGATAATCAGCGACCAGTGGCAATAGCATTCGCCCTATCGCCACCAGAAGTGCAAATATAATAATGCCAAATGCTGCCGTCCCCCAGCACACACCCAGGCACCTTCGTAAAAAGCTTTTCTTCTTTATCATGTAGCCAGTTATCGATTATCAGAATACGTCATCATTACATCAAAACAACGTCATACTGCTCGGGTGAAAACAAGGACTCTACCTGAAATTTTATAGGTACATTTATAAATGATTCCAGTTCTGCCAGGCTATCGCTCTCTTCGTCAAGCAATAAGTCAACCACATCCTGTGAAGCCAACACCAGTAAACGCTGGGCATCATATTGCCTTGCCTCACGTGTTATTTCCCTGAAGATCTCATAACAAACTGTTTCAGCTGTTTTGATAGAGCCACGCCCGTCACAAGTAGGACATGCCTCACATAAAACATGCTCGATGCTTTCACGTGTTCTTTTCCGCGTCATCTCTACCAACCCCAGACTTGATACTTCTGAAATCTGACTTTTCGCATGATCCTTTTCAAGGCTTTTTTCCAATGCGCGCAAGACCTGACGCTTATGATCTTTTACCGTCATATCAATAAAATCGAGAATAATAATGCCACCAAGATTTCGTAAGCGTAATTGACGAGGAATTGCCTGGGCGGCTTCAAGATTGGTTTTGAAAATAGTTTCCTCGAGATTCCGATGCCCTACATAAGCACCCGTATTCACATCAATGGTTGTCATTGCTTCTGTCTGATCAATAATCAGATAACCGCCAGACTTTAACTGAACTTTTCGTTCCAACGCTTTTTTCAGTTCATCTTCAACATTGTATAAATCAAAAACAGGCCTTTCACCTGGATAGTATTCCAAACGATCGGTTATGCGTGGCACAAATTGACGACTGAACTCCTGCAGCTTCTGGAATGTTTCTCGTGAATCGACTCTCACTTTTTCAATATCGTCATTTACGATGTCACGTATCGTGCGTATAGACAATGCGAGATCTTCATATACGATCTGACCTGATGGTGTTTGCCTTATTTTTTCCTGTAACGACTCCCACAGTTTGCATAAAAAAAGCTGATCGTCATGTAAGGCCTGTTCATCAATGCCTTCTGCTACTGTACGAATAATATAGCCGTTTTTTTTATTCACATCTGCAGCAATACTAATTATATCCTTGAGGCGGTTACGTTCCTGTTCATCTTCTATTTTTGTGGAAACACCTACATTCTGTTCACCTGGCAACAGAACCAGATAGCGCGAGGGAATCGTCATGTGTGTAGTCAGGCGCGCACCTTTAGTACCCAGTGGATCTTTGATCACCTGTACCAGTACATCCTGTCCTTCACATAATAAGCTGGATATATCACTTTGCCCCTGTTCCATGAGGTCGTCATCGGTATCCAGCGGCACTTCTGCAATATCCGAGGCATGCAAAAAAGCAGCGCGCTCCAGTCCGATCTCAACAAATGCAGCCTGCATACCTGGTAATACCCTGCTCACCCTGCCCTTATATATATTGCCAACGATTCCACGCTTATGGGTACGTTCAATATAAACTTCCTGCAACACACCATTTTCAACGAGTGCTACCCGCGTTTCACGGGGTGTCACATTTATTAATATCTCTTCACTCATTAATTTCAGTTTTCCCGACTGATTAAATTGACTTGTTTACAGCAAACATTATATCCAGATTTATCACTGCCTGATGCAGCATTTATGACATATTTTGTTAAAATCCCACATGTTTGCTGATTAATCATCCAAACCCGGTATTTTGACCGCGAAATCACGTAACAATTCAGCGGTTTCAAGTAGTGGCAACCCCATAACACCTGAAAAACTCCCTTGCAGATGACTAATGAAAACTGCTGCAAGCCCTTGTATAGCGTAGGCTCCTGCCTTACCCATCGGCTCTCCTGTTTTACAATAGGCATTGATTTCTTTAATACTGAGCGATCTGAAGTGAACCTTGCTCTGACTGAGTACCACTTGTTCATTTTCACCCGATTTAACGGCGATAGCGGTTAAAACCTGATGTGTTCGTCCTGACAATTGTTGCAGCATTTGCTGTGCGTCACATTCATCTGCTGGTTTACCAAAAATACAACCATCCAGTACCACTTCAGTATCTGACCCCAATACCGGTAACGTCTGATCGCAGGTGGGTAAGCGCCACCCTGCCCTGGCTTTTTCCAGCGCAAGACGCTGAACATATTGTTCAGGCAATTCATCATCCCCTGGTATTTCCGCTATCGATACTGAAAGTGTATGAAAGCACAACTGCAACTGTTGTAATAATTGCGCGCGCCTGGGAGAGGTTGATGCCAGATTCAGCTGTTCCTTACCCTTTGTCATTTCTATGCTCCAAAAAAAACCGGGGCATTGCCCCGGCGCATACCATAAGTAATTTTCTGGTTTATGCCAACACACCCTGATGTTCTATCTTAAAGGTTCGCAGCACGGTATTAAAGGCACGATTACTGGCTGCCTGTGCAACTGCATCAAAGATCTCACGGTCAGACCAGCCTGCAGTCCTTGCAGACTCCATATCATCAGCATTAACTTCCTCTGGAGTATTGACTGATTTCAGCGCCAGCAAGAGCAGTACTATTTCATTCTTCCCAAGTGGTGATTTTTCGGGATTATCACGTGATGCCCGCACGTCATCCAATTCTATGCCCATATTGGCAAGAAAGCCCTCATTCATATCAATGCAGAACTGACACTCAGCCTGCCAGGATACATGATAGCGAATCATCGCCATCAACGAAGGGGCCAATGACGTCTGGCCATTAAAATAAGAGATGTTACCCACAAAACTTTCAAGCAAGGGTGGACTGAAACTGTACAATTTCAGGCCATCGGGTACAAAGCCGATGTGCGCTTCAATGCCATTAAATATAGCCTCCACACGCTCCTGTTCACCTTCCGGCACTTGCGGGATTAATAACGGGGCTGACATTACTTCGGTTAAATCATTCATCGTTTATTTACTCCAAATTGTTATAAAAATAATAATAGTTGACTGGTCAGTCTAGTTTAACGGCGTACCAATAGATTCAAACACCTCCTTTAAGCTCAGTTAATCAGGGAATAATGCGAATAAATTGTATTGCGGGTAGTAACTGGCGAACCACTTCCGGATCATTGCGGGTTTTTGCCATCAGAACTACACCTTCAAAATAAGCCAGCATTGCTTGTGCAGTTGCATCTATATCAATGTCACCGATTTCGCCTGTGGCTGTGGCCTGCAGTAAAATTTCTTTCAGGCCAGTTTGCAGCTTTTTAAATATTTTATTTATCTTTTGACGTATTTTCTCATCCTGAGTAGATAATTCCAGTGCCAGATTACCCAATGGACATCCATAGACTTGTCCGGTCTGCTCTTTGATTGTCCGCTGAAATTCATAGGCCAGCTCAGACAAACGCACCAGTTTCTGTAAGGGTGGCAGTTCGTTATTAAAAGCCTGGTCAACTATACTTTCCTTGAAATCGGTGAAGAAAGTATCGAGCACATCCTGAGTCAGTTCGCTTTTACTCGGGAAAAAATGATAAAAACTGCCCTTTTTTACCCCGGCATGCTCACAAATCGCAGCTACCCCCACATCCGCATAACTACGCGACAGAATCAGCTCTCGTGCTGAATCGATAATACGTTCACGGGTGTCGGATTGAGTTAACATAAAGGCATTATAGTTGACCGACCGGTCTAGTCAAGGATTTTGTCACCAAATTAATCACTGTTCATAAATATCGCGTAAGCAAGTAACCAGAATTTTGCCGGTTTTTTTAGTATGATATGACCTGATACGTCCCAAAGCAGACAGACCTGCAGGTGTCGTGAATACTATGAGTTATTAATTAAGTACGAAAACGTCCATTCAAGCACAAGGAATTATAATGGTGTCTGTTCATATAAAAGTATTGCTAGTATTACTATTAATTTTCCCGGCACATGCATATTCAGCAACCAAAATTGTTAAACAAAACTTGGTGGGTGTCTGGTTTGATGCAAACAAGTATTTTTCTGTCGAATTTAATCCGAATGACACCTATGTGGCATACCAGGAAGGTAAGGAAGTCATGAATGGTTCTTATAAGCTGATAGGAAATGGTAAAAAACTAAATGCATTTAGACACAAAAATATCCGAATAAAAATGTCAAAAAATAAAAGAGTACTTAAGCTACGAGGCCTGAGGTTTAGTGAGTTGCATAAAGTGTATCGAGTCAAAGCAGATGACCTTCATGGAATCTGGTACACCACTTCATCATTCGAGGGTGTAGAAGATAAATATTATGTCAAATATATGCCAGGCAACCGATTTAAAGCACTCAATATCAGCATTGATCACAATGCGAAAACTTATAAGGTTTTTAAAGACACAGGTAAATTTAAAATATCTTTCGATTACACTATAACGGATATTACTGAAAACGGTACTGCCGATCCTTATAAGTACGTACTGCTTAATAAAACAGAAAAGAAACTGACCGCCGCATTTATAGAAAGTGTCGGTGAGCCGTATGACTATATAAGGGTAAATGCAATTCCGGGTTTCACACCGCCAGTAGGCTATACAAAAACCAAACAATAACGCAGTTATTGTGTCTATCACCACTTGCTAACTGATACCAGGCTTCTTCTGAGCTGGTAATTCGCTATGTTAGTACTGGTTTTAGCCGTACTGAGACGAAAGGGGTAATTCAGGCGCTTGAAATGGGTATCTGGCTGGAGTCGACCCATTGCTGTCTGTTAGAGAAAGCTAATATAGAATGAAAATCGATCCAAAGCGGTCATTTAATATAACCTTTTATTGTGGCAAAATGTTGACTCGGATGAAAAGCAAACATAAGTGTCGCAATATCTGTTAAATCTGGTATTAGACGAACGTTCGTCTAATACACTGTTGAGGCTCTCAAATGAAACCATCTACACTCGGAACAAAATACGACAAAATTGCTCAGTGGTGGCATGATCAACACATAGAGTCTTCCTACGGTGTCAGTCAGTTTGAAAGAGCTGTACGATATACCGCGAGTGCTGGAAAAGCTCTTGATGTAGGTAGTGGCGCTGGCGGAAGGTTTGTGAACATATTACAAAATCGCGGCTTTTCAGTTACTGGTCTTGATATATCTAAAGAAATGGTTAAGTTGGCTAGCAACAATCACCCAGAACACAAATTTATGCATCAAGATATTTGCTCCTGGGAAACAGAAGAGAAATTTGACTTCATCGTTGCGTGGGATAGTATTTTTCACTTGCCGCTTGTTATGCAAAAACCTGTTGTTTCAAAGTTATGTCAGTTTTTAGCGAAAGGGGGCGTATTAATATATACATTTGGCAATGCTGAAGGAGAGCATACTGATCAATGGCACAATGATACTTTTTACTACAGCTCTATCGGTATTAATGAAAATGTGGAATTACTTATAAATAAGGGCTTGTCTATTCTGCATCTTGAGTTAGATCAGTATCCTGAAAATCATGTTTATGTAATTGCAAAAAAGCCTTAACAAGGCCATCAAAGGCGACGCTCGTACCTCGCGCGCTTTATGGCAACGTTAGGCAATAAAAAAGGGCATCCACCATAAGGTGAACACCCAGATTTGAACACTAGATAATGAGAGGGTTATTTCAATGCATCCATATCTGCACCAAAATTAATATGAAATGTAGCACCATCCAATACAAGAGCTGGCACAGACTTAACACCTGCAGTTTCAGCCTCTTGTATGCGAGACTTACTCTCGCCGAGATGCACTATTTCTACATCATATTTTGCAGGGTCAAGAGCGTTAGCTACATTTTGTTCTGCAGCTACGCATACAGGACAACCAGCGTGGTAAAAAACTGCTTTAGTACTCATGGTTTTTCTCCTAAATAAATTCGAGTTATAAGAGCCAATAAAACTGACACAAGGTAATGGTAAGTATTTTTTCAACTTCCAAAAAGTAGGTACATTTTGGTCTCATAGGAACTTACTGGTGTAAAATAATGATAATGAAGGATAAAAATAATACTCAAAAAACAGAGAAACCAGTTTACCGCCAGCTTGAAGAGGTAATTGGCTGTAAATGGTCAGTGTCTGTTTTAAAGGCAGTCGCAGACGATGTCACTCGACCTGGCAAATTGGAGCGCCACATAGAAGGAATTTCAAAAAAAGTTCTTTCTGAGAGATTGCGTAAATTAACCGATTATGGCTTACTGCAAAAACATGCTTATGCCGAAGTGCCTCCAAGAACAGAATATTCTCTTACAGAAAATGGTAAAAAATTAATTTGTATTATTGATCAGGTTAAAACTTTAGATATGCAAATAAAAAATGCCTAACAAATCAATCAAGTTCGCCAGCAAAAGGCGCTGGCTTGGACTCCGCAAAAAACGCTCCGCCACTTATTTCGGACGTTGAGGCTGTAGTAAAACATGTGGATAACTTTTTTGCAGAATAATATTGTGCAGAGAGTGCCCTTAAATAAAAATAGTAGTGGACAACCACTATCAAATTCACGTAGAAACGCGTTTTTTTAGGTTGAATTTTATACAACAAAATAGGCTGTGGGTTTTTCTAGATCCTCGTTATGGTTTCATGAAAGAATTAGCTGTTAATTTTGTCGAGATCCAATAAAAGAGGTTTTTAGATGTCTGGAGAAAGAATTACAAAAAATGATGGCGAACGAGTACGATGTCCTGAATGTGGTAATGGCAGGAGGCTTTCTCAAAGTGAAATTGGCGAAATACGTCGAGCTATTGATATTGCAAATTCCCAAGCTCGTAGAAAGGGTATAAAACCTAAAGATCCTCAAATTAGTATATTTAGTTGTAAATGTAATTGTTTTTCAGTAGACGTAGAATGAACAACAATTTCAGTATGTGGTATCAAAACCATAACAATACGCTTAAATCGGACGTCTGCTACGCAGCCGCCCGTTTAGCTTAGGCGTTATGTGCAGGTATAGATTGAAGTACATTTGTTGGTAACGGACTGGGTTTTTATGAGAAATATATTAACAAGAATATTTTGGCCAATACTAAAGTTCTTCGAAACAGACGAAGAGCCAGCTAATTATAAAAAGTCTCACAGAGTTGCCTTAAATATTCTAGGTATCTTATTCATATTCCTATCGCTCGGTTCAGCGTGGGCGGCCAATTCCAGTGGTAAGCTAGGTTCCCTTATCCCTGTGATAGTCTTCTTCTGTGTGGGTTTAGTCGCAGTCGTCGTGGGTTCGCTTGGTTCAAGCGGTGCTGTTTCAAAAATATGGGGTACCAAATAGGTGACACATAACAAGCGCATCTAGCGGATTGCCAAAAGCCTCGCGCTTTTTGCTAAGGCAAAAAGTCGCGCCCCTTTTGTCAACCGCTGATGCAGGACGTTAGCTAAATAAAGACAAATTCATAATGGAAGTTCAATACAAAATTAATACACCTATAACTACCGAGCAATTTATCAGTTTGCTACACAACTCAACACTCGGAGAACGTAGGCCAGTTGATGACTTTGAATGTATCAAAGGCATGTTAGGTAACAGCAATCTTGTTGTTTCCGCCTGGCGAGGAAATGAACTTATCGGGATTGCACGCTCGCTTACTGACTTTCATTACGCGTGTTATCTTTCTGATCTAGCTGTTTCAAAAGATCAGCAGAAAAACGGCATAGGCAAGAAGCTACAATCAATAACACAAGAACAACTGGGGCCAAAGTGCAAATTAATACTAATATCTGCCCCAGATGCTAATTCTTATTATGAACATATTGGCTTTACAAACAACGAACGATGCTGGGTTTTAGAGCGAGATAAATATATCAGCTAACAAGCGGACGCGAAAAGCGTCGCGCGCCTTACCCAAATCGTTATGTTTTAAAATCACACTAAAAGGAGTTTATGATGAAGAAAATGACTTGCAACCAACTTGGCGGAGCTTGTGATAAAGAATTTCAAGCAGAGACATTTGAAGAAATGGCTGAGATGAGTAAGCAGCATGGAATGGAAATGTTTCAACAACAAGATGCGGCGCATCTGGAAGCAATGAATAAGATGCAAGAGCTAATGAAGGCGCCAGGAGAAATGGAAAAATGGTTTGAATCAAAACGTAAAGAGTTTGAGGCGCTTCCAGAAAGTTAATTAGTATCTAGCACAAATTATTTATTGGAGTAATTAAATGAGTAACCCCAATGTAAAACCCCATTGGAGCTTCTGGCTAATTTGTGTTGCTGCATTAGTTTGGAATGTTATGGGATGCATGAACTTTATTACACAAATGAATCCTGAGATGCTAGCTAATTTCCCAGAAGCTGCAAAGTCCTTAATTGAAACTCGCCCAGCATGGGCTACTGCTGCATTCGCACTTGCGGTATTTGGGGGCGTTGTTGGGGACGTAATGCTAATACTAAGAAAATCTATGGCAATTTACTTGTTTTTAGCATCGCTGCTTGGTGTAGTCGTAACAAATATTCATACAGTTCAAGTAAGCAGCGATATGGGTATCTGGATTGGTAGCATAATGTCACTAATAGTTGTAACGTTTTTAATATGGTATACGAAAACTGTAAAACAAAAGAACTGGTTAAGCTAGGCGTGTTTAAGACATCAAAAAAACATAACAAGGCACTCGTTCGGTCGCAAACTCCGCTTCGTTTGCGCCGCGCAGTTTGGTCGTTAGGTGTCCAAGTTACCCATGAAATGTAAGCTGAATAGGTATTGAGGTATATGAAGATCACCCAAAGCGTTTTGGCAATCGTAGCGGTACTATTTGGTCTCGCAACAATTATTGCGGGCACTCGCGTCCTTCTCGGTTCAGATCCAGGATACATCGTTTTCCGACCGCTGCTAATTTATAACACAGTAATGGGTATCGTGTATGTCACAGCAGGTGTCGTTGCCTGGCGCAACATCAAACAAGGTACGTATGTGGCCGCAGCTATATTCATTCTCAATCTCTTCGTGCTGATAGCGATCTACTCTCTGTATACTGAGGAGAGCTTTATTGCTGTTGATAGCCTTCGCGCTATGTCTTTACGTACCGTTGTATGGCTTGCTCTATTTGTCGGCTTGGGTTGGCTAAGTCGTAGAAACAAACCCTGAGTTTTCAAGCAAGATGTCTAACAAATTACTCGTGTGGGACTCTCGGCGCTATCGCTCCTTGGCCCCACAGTTCAACCGTTAGATGACTAAACCTTAACAAGAGGGATGTGAATTATGGCAGAGATTGTTCATCGAGTTGGAATTGCTTGCTCCCCTAGCGAAGTGTTCGATGCGTTAACCACAAATGACGGTCTTTCCCGATGGTGGACGAATGATACTTCAGGTGCAGGAGGTGTAGGGTCAATTATAGAATTTAGGTTTAATGGAATGGGCCCAGACTTTGAAGTGGTTGAGCTACAAACTGACGCTCTTGTTCGGTGGAAACATTCAGGCGAAATGCCTGGCGCATGGATTGGTACCGAAATATCCTTCAAGCTTACGAGTGAGAATAGTCAAACTTATGTGCTATTTTTGCATTCCAACTGGAAAGAGCAATCAGATTTTATGGGTCACTGCAGTACTAAATGGGGCGTTTTCTTGCTAAGCCTGAAGGAAGCACTAGAGACTGGTAACGGTAAGCCGTTTCCAAATGATATTCATATTGATCATGATGAATAAATTTCCATCTAACAAGCGACTGTGGTGTCAACCCTAATAAATAATTATCAATAAGCCCATTCGCACTTGTCTCTGACCATGGCATTTAACATGGTAATAAATTTTCTCATACAAGCAGTTAATGCCACTTTTTTA
>Ga0316206_1000963_pt1 | contig 30270 bp, 26 predicted proteins | sample 6monthpyrite_MG_FD_204942 | JGI IMG/M metagenome (GOLD analysis project Ga0316206, IMG submission 204942) | Microbial mat bacterial communities from mineral coupon in-situ incubated in ocean water Damariscotta River, Maine, United States -... | ecosystem: Environmental > Aquatic > Marine >... | reverse complement strand
CTAGCCGTGGCGGTCTGCGAAGCAGAAGTTTCTCGAAAATTTATAACAACTATCATTTTATAATCTTTCAACGAAGGAGGACAGTATATCTCTGTGACTCCCTCCAAAACTAGCCGTGGCGGTCTGCAAAGCAGAAGTTTCTCGAAAATTTATAACAACTATCATTTTATAATCTTTCAACGAAGGAGGACAGTATATCTCTGTGACTCCCTCCAAAATTTATCTTAAGTTTGAAATCTTTTCCGGCTTTTGAGACACCAAGTATACGTCCTGCACCAAAGATCTTGTGACGGACAAGATCGCCTTTTTTAAATGACGTGTTTTTTTCCAGAATAAAAGAGCCTTCGCACAGGCCTGTTTCTTTAAAGAAACGGCTTTTGGTCAGTTCTGTTCTTCGGCCCTTGTAAAAGCGGCTTGCCACATGGCTCATAGTCAGTTCAGACTCGGCTCTCGTCACGGCGACATAGCCTAATCTTCTCTCTTCTTCAGTATCAGATCCGTCACCGATAAGAGGAAGAAAACCTTCTTCAAGACCGATAATAAAGACATGTTTGAACTCAAGGCCCTTTGACGCGTGAATACTCATAATATAGATACTCTCGCCTTCGACCTGATCTTGATCACTTTGCAGGGTTAATTCATTTAAAAACTCATCCAGGCTGGTGGACGGATTTTGTTTGACATAGTCTCTGAACAGACCGTAAAACTCATCTATATTACCTAAGCGGTCTTGGGCATCAGGCATACTCTCATAAATGGACCGTATCTTAAAACTCTCTTCTAAGACATCGATGAAATCATAAGAAGAGTCCTGCGCTGTTTTGGCAACGGCCTTGATCATTTTGATAAGTTTTTTTACCGTAAGCGTATTTTTCTTTTTGATAAGAGTCTCAAGTTCCGCCTCACTAGAAGAGTCGATATATTCAAAAATAGACTTTTCCGCCTGCATAGCTGCGATCTCTAATTTATCGATAGTTGCTTTTCCTAAACCGCGTTTTGGCTTGTTTATAATGCGTTTGAGGGAAAAACTGTCATGAGCATTGGTAACAACACGAAGGTAGGAGATGAGGTCTTTGATCTCGGCTCTGTCGTAAAAGCGTAGCCCGCCCACAAGTTTGTAAGGAACCCTGTGTCGTGACAACCCTTCTTCCAGTGAACGCGAAAGTGCATTGATCCGGTATAAAACGGCAATGTCATCGGCTTTTTCACCTGAGGTGAGAAGTTTATTGATGGCCAGTGCAATTTTATTGGCTTCTTCACCTTCATCATGTGAAGACATCGTTGCAACCTCTTTGCCCTTACCCTTAGTCGAGATGAGTTTTTTACCCAAACGGTTTCGGTTATGTTCAATCAGTGAATTCGCAGCATTTAATATAGGCTCTGTCGAGCGGTAATTATTTTCAAGTTTGACGACATGCGTGTCTTTGAAGTCTTTGTCAAATTCAATGATATTACGGATATTTGCCCCGCGCCAGCCGTAAATACTTTGATCATCGTCTCCGACAACACAGAGATTGTTATGGGCTGAGCAAAGTTTTTTAAGCAGTCTGAACTGAAGTTCATTAGTATCTTGGTACTCATCGATCATAATGTATTGGTATTTATCACTTGTTTCTTTTGCAAGGTCTTCGTTTTCATTTAAAAGTTTATACGTGAGTGCAAGTAAATCATCAAAATCAACAAGATTATTTTCATGCAAGTGGGCTTCATACTGTTCATAGATCTTGGCAATTACCTTGTAGTTTGTAAGTTCGGCTTGTGCGTAAGCTTCTTCAGGAGAGAGAAGGGAGTTTTTATAACGAGATATCTCACTGGCGATAAGGGCAAGGGGTACTTCGGAGTTGAATTTTTTTATGATGCGTTTTTTATCTTCGGTATCAATAACAACAAAGTTGTTTTTTCGTCCGAGCCGGTTGATATGAAACTTTAAAAAAAGTAGACCAAACTTGTGAAAAGTACAAAGTAAAGGTGGATAAGAGGTCGGCTTTATCATAGAAAGAGCACGCTCCCGCATCTCCTTTGCAGCCTTGTTTGTAAACGTAAGGGTCAGTGTATTAGCAGCAGGAATACCAACTTCATCTATAAGATATGCCAGTCTTGATGTGATGGTTTTTGTCTTTCCGCTTCCCGCACCAGCGAGGATAAGCATAGGTCCGTCTATCTTTTTAACAGCTTCACTTTGTGCCTCATTGAGGCCTTGAAATATATCTTCCATTTATCTTCTCTCAGGAATGTCTTAATGAAACCAAAAAGGCATTGAGTAATATTGTCATAGTTATATTGATTATAACTAAATTTTAATGAATTATTACAAAAGTATTGCAATGTTTATAATTAATGGTTATAATTTTACTATTAAAATATCTTATGGGAATCATTATGTTAAAAGATTTTGCAAAACTACATACCTTTCTAACGGTTATAAAAGAAAAAAGTTTTTCTAAGGCTTCAGCGAAGTTAGGGATTTCACAGCCAGCAGTAACACAACAGATTAAATTCATCGAAGAATACCTTGATACAAAGATTGTCGAGCGTAAGAAAAACGGTATCAAATTGACTAAAGAAGGTGAAGATCTTTACCGTATTGCAATTCGTTTGGAAAAAGCGATCTCTTCTTCGGAAAAAGATCTTTTAAAGATTATAAACAAAGAATTTACCTTTGTTCTTGGTGCTTCATTTGCTATTGGTAATTATGTTGTACCACCTCAGATTCAAAAAATTAAAGACAAAATCGATAACGAAGTTTATCTTCGCGTCGGTAATTCAGAAGAGATGATTGATCAGCTTGAAGATAAGAAGATTGATATAGCCCTTATTGAGTCTGCTATATTTAGAGAAGGCATCATTTATAGAGAATGGTTGGAAGATGAACTTGTTATTTTCTCAAATCAGCCTATTCCTAAACAACTTAAACGTGATGACCTGTATAAATTTGATTGGATCTGTAGAGATGAGAACTCACATACACGTAAATTAACTTCTGAAGTATTCGAAGAAATCGGTGTTGAGTGTTCAAGTTTTAATGTTATCGGTGTTGTTGGTAGTCCGACGGCGATCAAAGAATCAATCACACATGCGGATGCAAATGCACCAAGACCTGTTGTATCAGTAATGTCACGTCATGTACTTGCTGATGATGTTGCGGCAGGGCGTATCTATGAAGGTCGTATCAAAGGATACCGTATTGCTCGTAAGTTTTATATTGCTTATACCAAAGATCGTAAACACGATGCCTTTATTGACAACGTTGTAAACTTCTTACTTGGAATTAGATCAATCTAATTCATTGCCCCAAGTCTGAAGCTTGGGCTCTTTCTCTACTTTTCCATTTTTAATTATTTTTTATGCCCACACTTTGCTGAAAGTCTTTAGTATGTAAACTATCCTACAACGTATTTTGTAAACTCTACTTTGCGTCTTTAAAGCAGTATTTATACTATGTAAACCAAGTTAGGGTTTAGTTTATAAAAGAAATATCGCTTTGCGACCACCATGGTTTATTTTCTGAATTTTTGATTTTCTGGGTTTGACAGAAGGGCTTCCATTGAAGATTTTTGACCGTTATTGTCATCGGTTTTTACCGACTCAGACTCTTGAGGACTACTTTGGATGGAGGCAAGATTAACAAAGATAGGCGTTTCATCTATGATAACCTGCATAATCCCAAGGAGAGGAACACTGACAATGCTGCCCAGATTATCTGGTCCAAAACCTGCCTCAAAGATAAGATAGTGGTTATCAACGCGGGCACTTTCAAAAGTATAACCCGCAAGAAAGAAAAGTGTCATAGGACGAAATTCAGACGTAATTGATTCGGGAAGAGGAGGATCAAAACTGAGGGTTTCTATCTTACATAAGATGCCAAAATTTTGTTCACGTTCAAAAAGGTGGGTTAAGATTTCAATGATGTGTTTTTGCATCAAATTAGCGTAGGATTTGTCTTTGAGTATATCATATAGCATTGGTTTACAGTCCCGTTTAAAATATTTATAAGATTATAGCATTTTCTATAATATAGAAATCAAGCATAGCATTCATAAGTGCGATTTTTGAGTAATTTTGTATTTCATTAGCGTTAATATCGGCTTCCTGGATCTTTGCAAGATCTAAATATCTTTGTCGCGTCGTCCCTTTTAGTAACGGGTATTTAGGTGTTAACCACTTTTCTCCGTCAAAGAAGCAAAGGTTGGCGATACTACTGTCCATTACAAGGCCATTTTTAATCATGATTATTTCATCGGCTTCTTCTTTTTTATTAAAAAGGGCGTTTATCGCATCTCTATCTTCATATTTTAAAGAATAAGATATGTCTGTTTCGATAAGTTTAAAGCGGGAAGGCTGTTTGATTTGATAAGGCAGGTATTGAAGTGAATGAATTGTATCGGAATAAATGATACGACAGCGGAACAAGCCCTCTTCGGGCGGAGATAGTTCCAACTTAAGGGGATCTGTCAAGCCTAGTCTCTCTCGTGAGGTATTGACCCTATCTTGATGGTAGCCTAGGTTATAAACAGACCCGTCTAGACACTTGATAGTCTCAAGCAGTTTAGGGTATTTCGATATTTTGTTACTCATTAAAGTATGTTAAATGTCTTATTCATTAGAAAAAAGCGCAGTAGAAAGGTAACGCTCACCCGTATCACATAAGATAGTGACAATGGTTTTCCCCTTGTTCTCAGGTCGCATTGCTATCTGTTTTGCAGCATAGACGTTTGCACCGGCCGATATCCCTACAAGTAAGCCTTCTTCTCTGGCTAAGGCTTTAGCCGTAGCCATCGCATCTTCATTCGTAACCTGAATAACTTCTCCATAGATTTCAGTATTTAAAATATCGGGAATAAAACCGGCTCCAATACCTTGTATCTTGTGCGGTCCAGGCTTACCCCCTGATAAAATAGGAGAATCACTTGGTTCAACAGCAAATATCTGTACATCAGGAAGTTCTTGTTTTAAGACTTCACTCACACCTGTGATGGAACCGCCTGTTCCGATAGCCGCCACAAATATATCGACTTTTTTATCCGTGTCATTTAGAATCTCAATGGCTGTTGTACGTCGGTGAATATCAGGATTTGCAGGGTTTTGAAACTGTTGAAGTATGTGAGAGTTTTCAATCTTTTCTTGAAGTTCTCCGGCCTTTTCAATAGCGCCTTTCATCCCAAGAGGAGCAGGGGTCAGTACGAGTTCAGCACCCAGTGCTTTTAGAAGATTACGACGTTCCATGCTCATAGATTCAGGCATAGTGAGGATAAGCTTAATGTCAAGTGCCGCACAGACAGAGGCTAATGCGATCCCGGTATTTCCGCTGGTAGGTTCGATTACGGTAGTGTTTCTATTGATAAGTCCATTGTTTAATGCGGTATCAATCATATTGAAACCTATTCTATCCTTGACTGAAGAGGTCGGGTTCATAAACTCACATTTCCCCAGAATAGTACAACCTGTTTGTGTAGAGGCCTTGTTAAGACGTACAAGGGGTGTATTACCGATGAGTTCAGTGACATTATTTGCTATTTTCATTGAAAATCCTAATACTAAGTTAGGACAATCATAGCTTTTTGAAGATAAGAGGGAGTTAAACTTTACAATTTTACTCAGGTTTAGGGATAGATGATTCCTCCACCTGCACTGTTGGCTGCGTGTAGAATTATAGTATTGCTCTTTGTAGCGTAAAACTGCATGAGAAGTTTTTGGATACTTGGTTCGATGGAAGGCATGAACCAGGCATTGTTGCTTGTTGCAATCATCAGTTTTGGTTTGTCTTCAAAGAGTTCGTGGCAAGTAGCTTCATAACAGACGGCATTTCTGAAGGTGAGTCCTTTAATTTTGAAGTCCGTAGGCTCACTGGCACTAAGGTAATCTGAAGCGCCTCCAAAGATGGCTTTGTTGATGGGTTTTGCCAGAAAAGAAGGAAGCGGGATATACTCGCCAAATGGGACGAGTATCATCTTCTTTGCGATCTGCATTTCACCATTTTGAAAAAGATAGGTTGCGTTATAGTTATGCGCGTTTTCATCATAAAGACTTCCTGTAAGAATAGGTATCTTATGACTTTTTTCTTTGAGTGTTTCAATAAGATCAAGATGGTTGTTTAGAAAAAGAGGGTAAGCACTCTCAGGTAAAATGATAAGATCTTTTTTCTCTTGTATTGCCTTGTCAATAGCCTGAAGGTTTTGAGCTATTATCTCAGGCTGGTAAAAACGGTTCCACTTTTTTTCTTGCTGCAGGTTGGTCTGTTCCAAGGCAATGTTAAGAGGAAGTTTCTGTTCCTGATGACTTGAGAAGTTTAAAGCAGGAATAAGTAAAAGTAAAAAGAAGTAACCTTTTTTGTCTTTAAAATTTACATATAATGCCAAGGCAGATAAAATAAGCATATATTGCCATTTTTCGATTCCAAAATAACTGTGAACAAAAAGAAGCTCAGGCTGGAGCCAGTTAAAATCAAAAGGTTCAAAGAGACTCAGTAAAAAGAGCATTACTGCACGTAAAAAAGGATGTGAAGGCAAAGAGACCAGCCAAAAGATAAAAGCATAGATGAAAGCAAAACCAAGTGCAACCATGGGTACGGCCCAGGAAAGTTCGTAATATCTAAATGAAAAACCGATCCAGTAAAACCATAACAAACCGATAAAGAAACCCGCGAAAAAGAGAGTTTTTCGGTTTGATATGATAAGTAGATAGAAAGCGTATATGCCTAAAACAGTGTTGAGAAGATAAAACTCCAACCCAAAATGAAAGAGGTAGATAAAAAGAGAAAAGCACAGGGCGATGATCAGGCCTCTAAGCAGTTCTTGAGGAGAAAAAAATAGTTTAAGTTTTTTTAAAAAGATATTTTTTGTGTTTTTCATAGGACCAGGTTTTTCGAAATTATAGCATTAGTCTTAAAATTTTTAGTTAAGCATAGGTTTTTCTTATAGATAAAAGATTAAAGGTGCTATGATGCTTTAAAGAAGGACTTAAAGTTTAAAGATAAGGTGTAGAGTAATGCGTTATATGATATTAATCATGCTTGTTTGTCTGAGTCTTAGTGCCCAGCAAAAATATAAATTCGGTGTTTTTCCTCATATGCCTCTAGAAAAGTTGCATGATGTTTTTGATCCTGTCGCCAAAGATCTTGCAAAAGATGTTAAAAGACCTGTTGTTTTAATGACTAAACCATACTACAAGATGTATAAGGATGAATTAAATGCAGGCTTGTATGATATTGCTTTGATTCAGCCTTTTGATTATTTGCAAGCACGCAAGGAACAGGGTTATATTCCCATTGCACGAAGAGCCAAGGGTCTGCGCGCGATCTTAGTTGTCTCTAAGGGATCTGATTATTATAATATTTCTGATATCAAGGATAGGATTATTGCTTCTGCACCTGCGGAAGCTGCTGTTACTCAGATGATGTTGGTTGCCTTTAAACAGCAAGGGTACAGGCCCTTGGATGACTTCACCATCTCTTACAGTAAAAATCATTTTGTTTGTTTGCAAAAAGTTGTCAATGCCAAGGCGGTTGCCTGCATAACAGCCAGACGTGCGCTAAAGTACTTTAACAAAGAAAAAGGAATGGATACCTTTAGAACAATATATACTACACAAAAACTTCCTCATGCACTTTTTGTCGTTCATCCCCGAGTGCCTAAAGAGATAAGAGAACAGTTCCAAAACCGTATTATCAACTGGAGTGAGAATGCTGAAGGACGAGAGATCTTGGACAAGGGTAATCTCCTTAACTTTGTTGAAACGAATGATGCCGAATATGATAAAGTGAGAGAATTTATAAAAACTAAGGAATAACGATGTTAAATATCCTTGTGTTATTAATAGTGGGGAGTTACACCTTAATAGCAAGTGATTGGTTAATGATACAGGGGACGGAACCGGAGTTTATCCAAAAAGATGGTAAAAAGGTTAAAAATACAATCTGGACTCCTTATTTATGGGGGTTTGCTCAGGTGAAGTACGAAAAGAACTACTCTGATACGGTAGAAAAAAATGGTATCAATAAATCGGGTTTTGCTTATGTCACACCAAACCTTAAGCGTCAAAATCAGGTGCAAGTCATGCGAGCGCGAATAGGCTTAAGGGGTGTTTTAGATGATGATAACAAGATCAATTATTTTACTTTGAGTGAGTTTGGATATAACGGTATAACCAAACCTCTAAATCATTCTAAAGACACTCATATTACAGATGCTTCTGTCACCTTTAGATATATTCCCTATGCAAATATCCGCTTTGGGCTTTTAAAGTATCCCGGAAGTGAAGAAGGCATGCAGGCGAGGTTTGCTTCTCCTTTTATACACTTCACACAGATGAGTAGTTTTTTGTTGCTTGAAAAAACACCAAATTCAAACAAGTATCAACCTAACGTGACGGGAAACTATGTTGGAGAACCGGCTCGTTCTGTAGGGGCTTATAGAGACACAGGCATAGAAGTCTTTGACAGGCTGGGACTTGATGAAAAATGGGCTCTATCTTATGCTGCCATGTTAGGAAACGGTTCGGGGCTTTCCTGGAAGAATGATAATGACAATGAATACACAGGCTATGCGTACCTGGCGTTAGAATATTCGTTTGGCAAAGGCAAGGGGTATTACCATCAAGATTTTAAAAGCTATCTCTGGTATCAAAATGGTAAACGCGCTCTGGACGCAAACGGACAGACAAATTTATATGACCGCATCCGTTATGGAACAGGGCTTAGGTACTACAAAGAGGGCCTGCGTTTAGAAGCTGAATATACAGGAGCTGAGGGTATGCTCTATGCCGGAGCAGCTGATACGAATCCTTTTCCCAATACTGAAAACTGGAATTTTGTTGTAGAAGCGGATAGAAACAATAAAGCATATGGATATTATCTCTCAAGCGCGTACGAGTTTTATCCGAAAATAGAAGCGATGATACGGTATGACGAATTGAATAACCTTACCAACTCGGAGTTAAAGGAGCGTATCTTTAAGACAACAACCCTGGGTCTTAGCTATCATTTTAAGGGTTCGACTCGCATTGATCTTAATTACCTTTTCAGAGAGGGAAAGGCCCCGGGAAACAGCGCAGCACAGGGTGTGTTGGATAATCTTGATAATATTGTAACCCTGCAGTTTACATATAAGTTTGGTCAGAGGTTATGAGTTGTAAATATAAGTACAAAGACCAGACGCATTGTCATAACGAATCGGACGAAGGCGGTCTGTGTTTTTGGCATAACCCGAAGGCAGATAAGGGAAATGTCTTTATTAAGGACGAACTGGAAAAATATCTAAAGACGAGTTCAAACTTGGAGGGATTTCAGCTTGCTAATGCGGATTTACATGGTATAAAGTTGATGGTTCCGGGTCAAAAAAAAGGTGTCAATCTCTCTAATGCTGATCTCTACCGGGCTAACTTGTCCAAGGCGCATCTCTTCCATATCAACCTGTCGCATAGTTCGTTGATGAAAGCCAATCTGAATGAGACAAATCTTAATTCGGCAAACCTTAGTGACTGCAACCTTTTAGGCGCGGTATTTTCGCATACAAAGATTGAGCATGTCCACTGGGGAAAAAATGTCATTCAAGAAAGAGCAGCTTTCAAGGCGCATAAGGAGAAGAGGCTAGAAGAGAGTCTGGATTATTTTGAACAGTCTGAAGAAGTGTACAGAAATTTGAGAAAACTGTCAGAAGCCAGAGGGCACTTCGAACATGCGGGATACTTTTTCCATAAAGAGATGGTAATGCGGCGTTTTCAGCTTAGCCCATACTCTTTTAAGAGGATGATCTCCCGGTTGGTAGATCTCTTTTGTGGATATGGGGAAAAGCCTATGAATGTAATCTTTTTTTCGTTATTTGTCATATTCTCATCTGCCATACTTTTCTTTTTTGTCGGGATTCAAAATGGAGGTGAATTTGCAGCTTTTAGCACGGATAATCCTGCAAGTAACAATATGATGCATTTTTTTAATGCGATGTACTTTTCCGTAGTGACCTTCACGACCCTGGGATACGGTGATATCTCTCCGGTAGGGTTTTCCCGATTAATTGCCGCAACAGAAGCTTTTATAGGGTCTTTTACATTAGCCTTGTTTGTTGTTGTGTTTGTTAAGAAGATGACACGATAGTCATCCTCTTCGAAAGAATTGCTTTGCAATTTTTCTACACTCCGCTGTAAGCTATAAACAGCTTCTTAACATGACTAAGACCGTATAAGCTTTGTAAAGGTGCACCTTAGATATAATGCGCGCAATTAAATTTAAGTAAGGATTTACCAATGGAATCAATCATAATGATGGTCGGTCTGTTTGCGATTATGTATTTTATCATTATTCGTCCACAGCAAAAACAAGCAAAAGAGCACAAAGAGATGCTAGCAGCCCTAGCTAAAGGTGACAAGATCGTCACAACGGGTGGTCTAATTGTTGATATATCAAAGGTTGAAGAAACTTTCTATAAGGTTAAGCTTGATAAAGATACAGAAGTACGTTTAGCAAAAGATGCAGTTGCACGAAAGTACGAGGATGAAGCTTAATTATCGCGTAATTATCTTTCTTTCCGCATTTATTTTTGGGGTTGCTTTTTCTATTCCGACCCTCACTCAAAGTGACAAGGGTGCAAAGATTACCTTGGGTCTTGACCTTCAAGGTGGTCTTCACATGCTTCTTGGCGTTAAAACGGAAGAAGCTGTAAAGGCACGTTTTAAGTCTATAGCCGCCAGTATTAAGTACTTTACTGAGAAAAACGATATTTTGGTTGATACACTTGAGATAACAGATGAAGGCGTAGAGTTCTCAATTTTAGATGAAGATGATCTTCCTACTTTAAATGAGATGCTTTCCAAGACTGAAGGTCTTGTTGTTGATAACCAAGACTTGGCTTTTTCTTTGAGTTTTTCTGATTTAGAAGTCGAAAAGACAAAAAAACAGTCAGTCGAACAAGCAATTGAGACGATTCGTAACCGTTTGGATCAATTTGGGCTTGCTGAACCAACGGTAGCAAAGCAGGGTGATGAAAAGATCCTTGTAGAGCTTCCTGGTATCAAAAGTCAAGAAGAAGAACAGCGTGCAAGAGAGCTGATCTCAAGAGCAGCTTATCTTCAATTGATGGCTGTTGATGAGGATCGAAAATCTCGTGTTTACCAGATGACAGATGCTCAGGCAGCCAAGTATGGTGACATCATACTTCCTGATGCTGAACAGCCAGGTGTCAAGTACCTTATCAAAGAGATCCAGATCCTCGACGGTTCTATGCTGACAAATGCTCAGGTTCAATTTGATCAGCAAAATAATCAGCCAGTGATCAGTTTCGCACTTAATTCTGAAGGTGCTTCTATCTTTGGTGATTTCACAGAAAAGAATGTTGGAAACCATTTAGCTATCGTCCTTGATGGCAAGGTCTTTTCTGCTCCGGTGATTAATGAACGTATTGGTGGCGGTCATGGTCAGATCTCGGGGAATTATACGGCTCAAGGAGCGCAAGATCTTGCGATCGCCTTGCGTTCTGGTGCTTTATTGGCGCCTATTTATTTAATGGAAAAACGTTCTGTTGGACCAAGTCTAGGTGCTGACAGCATTAAATCTGCCTCTATCGCTTTGATGGGTGGTTTCGTTTTAGTTGTTATCTTTATGTTGGTGTATTACAAAATGGCAGGAGTCATTGCAAATATCGCACTGATCGCAAACTTGTTTATCTTATTAGCAGTCATGTCACTTTTTGGTGCGACACTGACACTTCCTGGTATGGCAGGTATTGTACTTACGGTCGGTATGGCTGTTGATGCCAATGTTATTATCTCTGAGCGTATACGTGAACTTCTGTATCAAGGGGTTTCTGTGCGTAAAGCGATTGAACAGGGTTATGATAATGCGACATCGGCGATCTTGGATGCGAATATTACAACACTGATTGCTGCTATTGTCCTGTATATATATGGAACCGGCGCGATCAAAGGTTTTGCGATCACCATGAGTATCGGTATCTTGGCATCAATGCTAACGGCTATTCTTGGGACACACGGGATTTATTCTGTATTATTAGAGAGAATAGAAAAGAGTAAGAATCTCAATACCTGGTTTGGGATAAAGGTCTAATATGGAATTCTTTAAATACACAAAAACATTTGATTTTATGTCTAAGAAGATGATCACTTTGATCTTTTCTTTGACGCTTGTCCTTGCTTCTTATGCAGTGCTTGCGACGAAGGGTCTGAACTACGGTATAGACTTTGCCGGTGGTACAGTGATACAAGTTAAGTATGACAAGGCCGCGCCTATAAATGAGATGCGTAATTTAATCTCTAAAAATGAGCTTTTTAACGGCGCTTCTATTTCTGAGTTCGGTTCACCGGATGAGGTGGTTATCCGCGTAAGAACATCAAGTTCATCGGTGACTTCTGACATGGGGGATATAGCGAGAGAAGTACTTACAGGAAGTGGAAACTTTGAGATACGACGTGTTGATATCGTTGGTCCCAAGGTTGGAAATGAACTGAGGGAAAAAGGGATCATGGCCATGATCCTTGCTGTTATAGGTATTTTGATCTATGTTTCTTTTAGGTTTGAATGGCGTTTTGCCTTAGCCTCTGTAGTTGCATTAATACATGATGTTTCCATCGCTATGGGCGCGATCTCTCTTTTTGCTATTGAGGTTAATCTTGATATTTTAGCAGCGATGCTGACTATACTTGGGTATTCACTGAATGATACGATCATCGTATTTGACCGTATTCGTGAAGGTATTAACAAGATCAAATCAGCAGAACTTGCGGATGTCATCAATGAGTCAGTTACCCGTACGCTTTCACGTACGACACTGACTTCTTTAACAACATTTTTTGTTGTTCTAACCTTATGGCTCTGGGGTGGTGAAATCATCCATGGATTTGGTTTTACGCTACTTGTTGGTATAATCGTTGGTACATATTCATCGATCTTTGTTGCATCGCCGGTATTGATCTGGTTAGGTTTTGATATCAAGGCCTTTAGAACAAAGCTATCTGATAAAGAAAGAAGAAGAGTAGAAAAAGAACGTATGCGAGCGCAATTCGAACAAGGCACACTGTAAGAACCGTTAAATAAAAGCCGATTTCTTGGCTTTTATAGGTTCGAACGAGAGATGATGTGCACCTGTGTACCATCGACAGAATCGAAGTTATTACAAGAAAGAACAACGTGTTAACGTAGGTAATGGGGTTTCTGCTCTGATACCGTATTTAAATAAAAAAGGATTGTTATGGATTGGGGAAAAGTTATTTATGTATTCTTTACACTTATGAGTTTAACATCAACAGCTGGGTTTTTGTATGAGCACAGTGCAATTGCACTTTTTATGGCAGGGTCGTTGAATTTAGTTTCTACGATCTTAAAGATCGGTGTAAGAAACCTTCTTGCGGCGGAGTTACTTGCGAGTTCTCTGGTAGCTGACCTTCACCTGATCCCAGCTTTTATTTATTTAGTGATCATCGGTAATACTGAATGGGCTATAGCATTGGCAATTGGCGCCTTGCTTGCAAACATCTTTTCAATGGGTCTTGTTCTTGTTGAAAGTTCTCGTACTCGAGAAGAATACTAAGAGAAAAAGCTTTGCTTCTCTCTTTCATCCTGCGTCATTACTTCTAAGTGTTAGCAGCTAATATTTAGTATTAATGATACCTCAAAAAACTTGAAAAAAATGAATAGGAAATAATTTGGAATACAATCCATCTGAAGTTGAAACAAAATGGCAGAATTTTTGGGAGAAAAACGAGAGTTTTGAACCCAGTGAAGATTATAGTTTAGACAAGAAATATATTTTAAGTATGTTCCCCTTTCCAAGTGGTCGCCTTCATATGGGGCACGTTCGTAACTATACTATAGGCGATGCCTTTGCGCGTCATTACCGTCAAGCAGGAAAAAATGTCTTACATCCTATCGGTTGGGACAGTTTCGGTATGCCCGCAGAAAATGCAGCGATCAAAAATGGCAGCCATCCCAAAAAATGGACGTATGAAAATATTGATTATATGCGTTCAGAACTTTCTCGTTTAGGGCTTTCTTTTTCTAAAAAAAGAGAGTTTGCGACTTCAGATGAGCTTTACACTAAATTTGAGCAGGGCTTCATCATTGATATGTTCAACAAGGGCCTTATGTACTCTAAAACAGGTCTGCTTAACTGGTGTGAAAATGATCAAACTGTTCTTGCTAATGAGCAGGTCGTTGACGGCTGTTGTTGGCGATGTGATACACCTGTTGTTAAAAAAGAGATGAACCAGTACTACTTCAAGATTACAGACTATTCAGACGAGTTATTGGAAGACCTAAAAAAGCTTGAGGGTGGTTGGCCTAAACAGGTTCTTACCATGCAGGAGAACTGGATTGGCAAATCAACGGGTCTTGAGTTCGACCTTTACTTTGATGAGGCTTCAAAAGCAAAACTCTCGCACAAGTTCGAAAAGTTTGATGTCTTCACAACACGACCTGATACGATTTATGGGGTGAGTTACTGTGCCTTGGCTCCTGAGCATGATATTGTGACCTACATGCTTGATAATGGCCTTCTATCAGAAGAAGCTTCCGCAACCATTAAGGCTATGAAAAATGCCTCGTCTATTGACAGACAAAAAGAGAAGGCAGGCGTTAGCCTTGATATTTCTGTTATTCATCCTTTAACAGGCAAACCTATCCCAGTTTGGATTGCCAATTTCGTCTTAATGGATTATGGTTCAGGTGCGGTTATGGCTGTGCCTGCCCATGATGACAGAGATTATGACTTTGCAAAGAAATATGACCTTCCTATAAAGGCTGTTATCAAGCCTAAAGAGGGCGAACTTCCAGAAGGTAAGGCGTATACTGAGAGTGGTATCCTTTTTGATTCAGGTGAGTTTGACGGGATGAAGTCTAAGGACTCTCAGAGCAAGATCATGCATCACTTTGATACGAAGGGTCTTGGTAAAAAAGTCATTAACTTTAAACTTAAAGACTGGGGGGTAAGCCGTCAGCGTTATTGGGGCGCGCCACTTCCGTTCATCCATTGTGAAGATTGTGGTCTTGTCATGGAGAAAAAAGAGAACCTTCCTGTGGCACTTCCTGAAGATGCACAGATCACGGGAGAGGGAAACCCTCTTGATCACCACCCGACATGGAAGCATTGTAAATGTTCGGTTTGCGGAAAAGACGCTATCCGTGAGACAGATACCATGGATACCTTTGTTCAGTCATCTTGGTATTTCCTACGTTATACAGCATCTCCTTCTATTTGGGAAGACAAGGCCTTTGATAGTAAAGAATTAGACTATTGGATGGGTGTAGACCACTACATCGGCGGGATAGAACATGCTATCTTACACCTTTTGTACGCACGTTTCTTTACTAAGGTCATGCGTGATATGGGCTATGTGAACTGTGATGAACCGTTTAACCACCTTCTGACTCAGGGAATGGTGCTTAAAGACGGAGCAAAGATGTCTAAGTCTAAGGGAAACACGGTTGATCCTGACGCACTTGTTGAAAAATACGGAGCAGATACTGCCCGATTGTTCATTCTTTTTGCTGCGCCACCTACACAAGAGTTAGAGTGGAATGACTCTGCTGTTGAGGGAGCGTACCGTTTCTTAAAACGTTTTGCGGACAGGTCAAGCCGTGCTTATGAGACAGATACCATCCCAAGTATAGATCATGATTCACTTTCAAAAGAAGAAAAAGCAGCACGAAAAAAAGTGTATGAAGCCTTGCAACGCGCCAATGAGGTCTTTGATGAGCGCCATACTTTTAATACACTTATCGCTGGTGTAATGGAAGCAATGAATGCCTTAAATGAACAAGAGAATGCGGATGTATGGACGGAAGGGTATTGGATACTCTCGTCTATCATTGAACCGATCGTTCCTCACTTGGCATGGGAAGTCTCCGATAAGCTTTTTAACCGTAATAACTTTACGACAGCAAAGGTCTTAGACGAGGTCTTTACCGTTGATACTATTGCCATGGGTGTTTCAATCAACGGTAAGAACCGTACACAGATTGAGGTCTCCCCTTCCGCGAGCAAGGATGAGATACTGCTTCTTGCTAAAGAAGCAGCAGCGAAATGGTTAGAGGGTGTTACGATAGTTAAAGAAATCGTTGTACCCAACAAACTCGTTAACCTGGTTGTTAAATGATACAAAAGCTCTTAGCTATTGTATTCGTCCTTGTTTTTAGTGCAGGATGTGGATATCTTCCTGCGTCTAAACAGGCACGTAAGGTTGTTGGCGAGAAAGTCTTTGTCGAGGTTATTGTCTCGCTGCAAGATCCGGAAAATGCCATTATCATCAAAGATGCGACCAGGCAGGCTGTTGTAACACGTTTTCATTCTTCACTTGTGCCTCAGTCTGAGGCTAAAACAACCTTATGGGTCGAGCTTTCAAGTATCAGTTTTACTCCTTTGCAGTATGATAAAAATGGGTATATCATTGTCTACCGGACGAATATTACGCTTGGGGTAACGCGTCGAAGTGCCGGTGAAAAAAAGAAATATACAGCTAAAGGTACCTATGACTTTACGATCGAGCCAAATGCAGTGATAACTGACAACCAACGTTTCGATGCGATCACGCAGGCATCGTTAAAAGCACTGGACTCTTTTGTTGCTCAGGTAGGAGCAGAAGGAACTAAGCTATAATAAAAAGATGATTCTTTTTCTTTATGGATAAGACCAGATCTGCAGGAGGCTTTATGACGATTAATCATATAATAAAACGTGCATTTGAGAGACTGAAAAAAGAAGACAAACTTTTAACTCCTGATTTTTATATGGAAGCTTTTTGTAAAGAAGCAAAGGCCGCGGGTATTGTTATTGAAGACTGTAATCAGGTGGACAAGTTCACTAAAAAACTCGATCCCTCTTTACAAAACGAGCTTAAGCAATATCGTGTAAAAACACTTAACGAGCTGATCACTTTTTTTATTGCCAAACTCAACCGCTCTAAACCTGCTGAAGCCAGTGCGCAGAACATGGCTTTAAACTCTCTTTTAAAACGTATATTGCAAACTATAGGATCTATGCATAATGCACAACTTTCTGCTCTTTCAAGTAAGTCTATTAAGGACCTCGATCTGATTACAGATGCTTCCCAGATTGAGCAGATAAAGAATGAGTGGATAAACTTTTTAACCAGTTATGATGACGGTTTTTTAGATCTCTTAAAGCCTTACGGTAAAGTCTATAAGAATGATATTAAAAAGACTCTTGAAAGCCTGAGCCTTCAAGAGAGTGGAAGTAAGGAGTTTACCCAGAGTGAATATCAAAACCTTGCGCTCTTGTTTATTGCTTCATTTACTCCTTCTATCGCCTCAAGTGTTAATGAAGAACTCGCTGCTATCTCTGATGAGATTCGTTCTAATCCTCAAAGTCTCAGTTCAAAGACCATGATGCAGTCCATCAAAAGTGCTATCAAGGTGCGGATGACTCTTGATAAGTTGCATATTAAGAAAATGCTTTTTGAGTTAGATACGCTACTGGAAAGACTTTCTATTCAGGTGTTATCCCTCATAAGCAAAACAGATCATTCAGGCCAAGAGATCGCAAAGATCAAAAAAAACCTTGAGAGTCTGGAACAGAATCACAGTGATGATTTTAAATCAGCGCATAAAAAACTCTATACCATTGCCTCTTCGCTGGAAGAAGAGACACTGCTTTTAGGATCTGAGTTAAAAGAGCAGACGGTTGAGATATCAGAGATGGAAAAGAAGATCAAAGAACTTGAAGAAGAGCTGAAGATAGCTAAGCAAGCTTCCAGAGAAGACGCGCTGACCAAGCTTTATAATAAGCGTGCTCTGGACGAGTTCTTGGAGATCAGAGAGGGTGAGTTTAAACGTTACGGTAAACCTTACAGTCTTGTTTTCTTTGATATTGACTTTTTTAAGAAAGTCAATGATACCTATGGACATGATGCGGGGGATATTGTGCTAAAAGGATTTGCGCAGGTTTTTAAAAAACTGGCAAGAAATGTAGATATCGTCGGCCGCTACGGTGGAGAGGAATTTATAGCCATCTTGTCAGAGACTGACCATAAGGGTGCTCAGGTCTTTGCAGAGAAAGTAAGACAAAAGCTTGAGATAAGCCGTTTTGTCCACGCAGGCAACAAGTTGCAAGTAACCATTAGTGGAGGGCTCGCCTTCAGAGAAGAATATCCCTCCTTGAGTATGATGTTGAAAGCAGCAGATGAGAAGCTATACAAGGCAAAAGAACAGGGGCGAAATCAAATAGTCATATGAAGTTAACTGAATTTTTACAGCATAAGCCCTTATATTACGCCGAGATAGACTATACGCGTATGCCGCGTGCGTATGAATCTATAAAAAAGCATATAAGAATTCCTAAAATAATTCATCTTGTTGGAACCAACGGCAAAGGAACTACGGGGCGCTTTATTGCTAATGCTCTTTATTCTTTGGGTTGTAATGTAGGCCATTATACTTCGCCTCATATACACGTGTTTAATGAACGTATCTGGCTCAACGGAAAGAACTGTGATGATGCACGTTTAGAAAAAGCACATGAAAACCTGCAGGCTATTTTAAGTGAAGCGTTTAAAATGAGCCTGAGCTATTTTGAATACACAACATTTTTAGCAATGATAGTTTATGAAGAATGCGACTATGTTGTCTTGGAAGCCGGACTTGGAGGTGAGCATGATGCGACGAATGCTTTTGAAAAAATCTTGTCTGTGATTACGCCGATTGGTATGGATCATGAAGATTTTTTAGGTTCCAGTCTAAAAGAGATAGCGCGAACAAAACTACGCAGTGTGAGTAAAAAAGCAATAATAGGTGAACAGAGGTATACAGAAGTTTTAGCGGTGGCAGAGGAATTGCAAGCCTCACAAAAACTAAAGTTCATACCTTACAAATCACTGCTTGAGGCAGAAGATATCAGTATGGCAGAAGAGGTATCCCAAGAGATGGAACTCCCCCATTATCTACAAGAAAACCTTCTGTTGAGTATGAGCGTTGTAAAAGAACTAGGTTTTAAAATTAAGAAAAACTTATTTAACTCTCAGCGATTAGAAGGTAGAATGCAACGAATAAAGCCAAATGTCTGGCTTGATGTAGGGCATAACAGTTTGGCTGCAGAGGCTATTTCACACTGTTTTTTCCACAAATCAGTAAACTTGATTTACAATAGTTACAGAGACAAGGATTATTTGTCGATCTTAGCTCTATTGAAGCCTATTGTTAAACAGGTGCAGATTATTCATGTTGATGATGAGCGTATTGTTGCGCATGAAGATCTGGTAGATGCTATTATGAAGAATGAGCTCGAGTATAAGAGCTTTGAAGGCATCAAAGAAGAGGAAAACTATCTTGTATTTGGATCGTTTTCTGTAGCGGAGGCTTTTAAAAAACTCTGTTAAAAGGGGGTATGTCTAATTTGCATAATCAATTTACTATTACTATTCATGATGAACATGGAATAAAGCAATTTAACATTCATCAAATAGTCAAGCGTTTTGGGATGTATGTTCTGGGTTTTGTAGTTTTTATTTTTGCTTTGGCAGCTTTTTCTATTGCTTATCTTAATACCAGTGTAAATAAGATAGAGACAAAAAGAGATGAGATGAAATCAGCATACATCACTTTAAAACAAAAGAATCAGACCTTGACAAATACAGTTCTGGCGACAGAAAGTACGTTACAACAAAAACGTGAAGAGTTAGTAAGTATCACAGATAAACTTTCTGAGATAGAAAACATGATTGGTCTTTCCACTGAAGAGGGTACGACCCTGCAAGAGCGAGTTGACTTGGCAACTGTGACTTCTGAAGAGATGTCAGCTTTGATGCAACATGTGCCAAACGGTTCACCCATTGAGTACAGAGGTATTACCTCAAAATTCGGTTACAGGACACATCCTACATTGCAAAGGAAAGAGTTTCACAGAGGTTCAGACATGAAAGCACCTCTGAAAACACCTGTCTATGCTACAGCTGACGGAATAGTTGAGTGGGCAGCCGAACACAAACGAAGTGGGTACGGTAATCTCATTATACTTGATCACAGTTTTGGGTTTAAGACGTATTTCGGCCATCTTAATAAAATTGTGGTAAAATCAGGTCAGTTTATTAAGCGTGGCGACCTAGTTGGTTATACCGGAAACAGTGGTATGTCAAATGGTCCGCATTTACATTATGAAGTGAGATTTATTCAAAGAGCACTTAACCCGTTCTGGTTTGTTAAGTGGAATATAGCCTCATATAAGTCTATCTTTGAGAAGGAAAAAAACGTACCATGGCAATCTTTAATCACAGCGACAACGCGCCTACACCAAACAACAACAATACCACTATTATCACAGAAGGTTCTCTTATCAAGGGCGAGATGACCCTTGATTGCAACTTATATATCGACGGTGAGTTTGAAGGGACGATTAAGTCCAAAAAGCTGATTACCATTGGGAAAAGCGGAAAAGTCCGTGGTGAAATCCATACGAATCATTTAGTAGTCCAAGGCACAGTCGAAGGCGCAGTTGAAGCTGAACGCCTTGAAATAATGGCCGCAGGGAAGGTACTAGGGTCTATCCTTTCTTCAGAGTTGGTTATTGAAGCAAAAGGCCATTTCGAGGGCGAGAGCAAGATAAAAAATAAAGAGCTTAAAAGTAAGGCTGTTAATACCGTAGTGGACGAGAAGAAGAAAGAGGCTTGAGCCAGAGTAACCTATACGAATACCTTCAGAGTAATTCCCCCGAACTTATTATTGTAAAAGATTCAAAAGAGGCTACGGCCTTGGCTGATATCGCCAGGTTCTGTAAGCAAGATGTTCTGGTCTTTCCTGACCTTCGCGCGATAAGCGGGGATGATCTTCGTTCTTTCAAGATCGAACTTTTTGAGCTTTTCTCAGCGCTTAACATCTATAAGTCTGCTGCCAAAAAGCCTCTGGTTATTTCACCGATTAAGACAGTTTCTCATGCCTTGCCAAAACCCGAACTTTGTGCTGAAAGATCTCTGGAGTTTGGCGATACACTAGAACTGGAAAAGTTTAAAAAAGAGATGCTGTTTTGGGGTTATAGCTTTGTTGATATCGTTGAAGAGAAGGGTGAAATCTCTTTTCGCGGTGACATCATCGATATCTTTCCTATCACGGCGCTTAAGCCTTACCGTATTTCTCTTTTTGGTGATGAAATCGAAGAGATCCGAAGTTTTAAACTGGAGACGCAAAAGAGTATTAAAGAAGAGATCGAGAAGATAACAATAACACCTGCCTTTTTTGCCTTGAATGAAGCGCAGTATGATGCCTTAATACATAAATGTGAAAACAGTGCTTCAGACAGTTTTGTCAAGGACCTCTCTTCTTTGGGTTTATGGCATCTTGATGAACTTAGTGCTGCGTTTATGCAGGATAAAAAAGCGGTATATGCCTCTGACCTCTCTTTAGAGCTTCAAGAGATCTATGCTTTTGATGAAAAAGCAGTGGATGAGAGCTGTTTTAATCTTCAGATAATGCCCGAAGCAAAAGAGTATAAAGAATTTGTCCTTGTTGATATACATACAACACTGCAGGCACATAAAAACAAGAAAATCACACTTATTGCTTCAAATGACGCTCAGATCAAGCAACTTGATTTGCATGACACGTCACAAATCAAGGTTGTTTATTCTCCTATCATCGTTAATATCATCGGGGAAAAAGAACTTGTCTTTTCCCTCAATAAAGAGATCAAGAAAAAGCGCCGTAAAAAGACAAGTATTATCCTTGATGAGCTTAAACCGGGCGACTATATCGTTCATGAAAACTATGGGGTGGGTATCTTTGAAAAGATAGAGCAGGCGACTATTTTAGGCGGGATCAAAGATTTTGTGGCGATCTCTTATCAGGGTGATGAGAGGATCTTGCTTCCTGTTGAGAACTTAGAGTCTATTGACAGATATATCTCTTCAGGTTCACTGCCTGTCTTAGACAGATTGGGAAAAGGAAGTTTTGCCAAACTAAAAGACAAGGTGAAGAAAAGACTCTTTGAAATTGCGGGTGAGATCATCAACCTTGCAGCGTCAAGAGCACTTATCAAAGCACCGAAGATTATAGCCGATGCAAAAAGTATCAAGACATTTCAAGAAAGAGCCGGATTTGAATATACGGATGATCAAGCGCGTTCTATTAAAGAAATTATCTTTGACATCTCTCAAGAAAAGGTTATGGATAGACTGTTAAGCGGAGATGTGGGCTTTGGTAAGACAGAAGTAGCGATGAACGCTATCTACGCGGCCTACTTAAGCGGACACCAGTCTGCACTCATCGTTCCGACTACGCTTTTGTCATCTCAGCATTATAAGTCCTTGATAGAGCGCTTTGAGCCTTATGATATCAAGATTGCCAAACTTGACCGCTTTGTCTCGACGAAGGATAAGACACAGATATTAAAAGGACTGGAAGCCGGTGCTATTGATGTCGTTGTTGGAACCCATGCCCTTTTTTCAGCAAAGTTTGCCAAGCCCGGTCTTATTATCATCGATGAAGAACACAAGTTCGGGGTTAAACAAAAAGAACAATTGAAGACGTTGTATGAAAAAGTACACCTTCTGTCAATGTCCGCAACGCCGATACCGCGCTCACTCAATCAGGCCATGTCATCCATCAAACAGATGTCAACATTGATGACACCGCCATCGGAGCGTCAAGGGGTAAGAACCTTTGTTAAAGAGTATGATGAAAAGCTTCTCAAAGAGGTAATCCTGCGGGAACTACGTCGTGGGGGTCAGCTTTTTTACGTCTTTAACTCTATTGATGCGATGCCGATCAAAAAAAGCGAACTGTTAGCGGTTTTACCAAATCTTCGTATCTTGATGCTGCACTCAAAGATCTCTGCTGCTGAAACAGAAAAAGAGTTGATGAAGTTTCAAAATAGGGAGTATGATCTGCTGCTTGCAACGTCTATCATTGAATCAGGGATCCATATGCCGACGGTTAACACTATGCTCATAGACGGGGCAGACCGTTTTGGAATTGCAGACCTTCACCAACTCAGAGGACGTGTAGGACGGGGTCACATTGAGGGGTATGCCTACTTTATTGTTGATGATAAGGAAAATCTGACGGACGAGGCGAAGAAACGTCTCTTGGCCTTAGAGTCAAACAGTTTTCTAGGGGCAGGTTCTGTTCTGGCTTATCATGACCTCGAAATCCGTGGTGGTGGAAATCTTATCGGTGACGCACAAAGCGGGCATATCAAGAATATCGGGTATACACTTTACCTTCGAATGCTAGAAGATGCTATTAAAGAACTCTCAAATCAACAAGAACTCGAACGCAAAAAGGTCGATATTAAACTGACAATCTCTGCCTATATCTCTGATGAGGTGGTTCGAGAAGAACGTCTTCGTTTAGAGCTTTACCGACGTCTCAGTCATTGTGAAGAAGTTACTGAGGTATATGAGATAGAAGAAGAGGCAACAGACCGTTTTGGTCGTTTGGATATCAATACTAAGCAGTTCTTTGAACTTATTGTTATCAAACTTCTTAGTATAGAGAAGTCCATTACCCTTATTGGAAATTATGGACAGAATATCTCTATTACATACGCTAACGGTTCTCAAGAGACGATTAAGGCACCTAGTAAAGATGATGATGACATTATCAAAGAGGTGCTTACTTATTTACGTAATGCTAAGCGGAAGGTTCTATAAACTAAATAGGTATAACTTATATATTTTTTTGTACCTTACCATCTATATTTTTCCTAGTAGTTTTAAATATATATATTATACCTTGACTTCAAACTGAATGGCTGTCAAAGTTCTTTCGTCCTTGAAGGATTTTACAAAGATATTTGAGTGTATAGATAATGCTACAATGTCAGTATAAGAATAATGGAGAAAATATGAGCTTGAAAAAAATCACTTCTTTGACAATGATGTTAACTATGATTATGATGACCTATACAGGTATCATTCTTTTTATTACGCCGCCAGGGCGTATTGCCCATTGGACCCAATGGAAGATGTTGGGGATGACTAAAGAGCAGTTTGCCGAAGTGCATTCGAGCTTTATGGTACTGTTTATACTTGCGACTGTTTTACATGTGTACTACAACTGGAAACCATTGGTCTCTTATATGAAAAACAAGGCAAAGCAGGTGATCGTTTTCACAAAAGAGATGCTTGTGGCCTCTATTTTAGTCCTGGTGTTTTTAATCGGGACATTATACGAGATAAGTCCGTTTTCGAATTTTCATATCTTTGGGGATGAATTTAAGGAGAGTTGGGAGAAAGAGTATGGGGCACCTCCCTATGCGCATGCTGAGCTGAGTTCTTTACGCGAGTTCACTAAAAAGCTAAATTATGACCTGGAAAAAAGTGAAGCTATCCTTCATGATAACGGTATTGAGTATGAGCTTGGACAAAGTCTGGGAGATATAGCAAAAGACAATGGCAAAAGTCCTAAAGAGATCTATGATCTGCTGCGCATAAAACTTGAAGTAAATGAACCTAATCAAGTAAAAAGAGTGAGTGGATTAGGAAAAAAATCTATTAAATCTGTTGCCGAAACTATGGATATCTCAACTGAAGAACTGATTACAAAACTTAGAACTCTGGGAATTGAAGCAAAAGCAGATGATAAGTTTAGAGAAGTTGTAGAAAAGTATGATCAAAGTCCTTCTGACGTTGTAAAAGCATTGGGCTACAGACATTAATAAAATGGATAATAAATGAGAATAGCCTTTATCGGAGACATCATCGGACGTCCCGGACGTACTATCATCAAAGAAAATGTAAAAAGATTAAAAGAAGAACATAAGATCGATTTTGTGATAGGCAATTATGAAAATGCATCGCATGGTTTTGGGCTAACAGCTAAAAATGCAGCTGAGCTTTTTAATTCTGGAGTAGACGTGATGACGGGTGGGAATCACAGTTGGGACAGAAAAGAGATACACGGACTTTTTGATAAGTATGAGATACTTCGTCCGCATAACTATCCGCAAGATGTAAGTGGAACAGGATGCAAGGTCTATGAGGTCGCTGGGGAAAAGCTTGCGGTGCTTAATCTAATGGGCCATTATGCCATGCCTATGGTGGACAATCCCTTTCGCTGTGCAACAGACACGATAAAAGGTTTGCAAGATGAGGGTGTAAAGAATATCTTTATTGATATGCACGCGGAGGCGACTTCGGAGAAACGTGGACTTTTGATGATGTTTAAGTCTCAGGTCTCAGCCATTGTTGGCACACATACGCATGTCGGAACGGACGACCTTCAGATCGATGAAGGGACAGGGTATCTTACGGATATCGGCCTGACGGGATGTCGGGATAATGTTATCGGTATGGATGCTAAAGTGCCTATTTATCGTTTTATGACGGGCTTGCCTGCACGTTTTGAGGTGCCTGAAAAATGTAAGGCTGTTCTTCAGATGGTCATCTTTGATATTAGTGAAGGTAAGTGTAGTAATGCCTTTAAGATCAAAAAGTTCAATGACGGTCGGGAGTTTAGAACCGAGGCGTGGATTGATTGAAAATTCCTATGAGCTGTATCAACTCCTGGAAAAACAAGACCTTTTGCAAAACAAACCACCGATGTGGTGGCCATCATACGGAAGCTTTGAAGTTATTGTCGGTGCAATACTAACGCAAAACTCTCAATGGACTCGTGTTGAAGTCTCTTTACAAAATCTTCGTTCAGATAATGCTCTTGATTTACAATCACTTGGTGATATAGAACTTGAAAGGCTTCAAGAACTGATAAAACCGAGTGGATTGTTCAAATCCAAGGCAAATTATCTTAAAACACTTGCTTCGTCGATAGTAAATTCTTTTGGGACTTTTGAGGAATTTTGTCGTGAAGTAGATAGAGAATGGTTGTTGGCACAAAAGGGCATTGGCCCTGAGAGTGCAGACTCTATACTATGTTATGCCTGCAAAAAAGATTTCATGGTCGTAGATACCTATACGGGTAGACTTTTAAATGCCTTCGGATATGAATTTGAGTCTTATACTGATCTGCAAGAGTGGTGTTCAAAAGAGTTGATTTTACATTTCAAAAAAGAAGAGCTGCCAAAAGTGTATGCGCTTTTTCATGGGATGATAGTGGAGTTTGTTAAAGCAAACTCCAAAGGTAAAAAAGTTAATATTGAGGTTTTAAAACAAGGAAGTACTATATGAAAAAGTTTATAATATTGAGTCTATTTTTGGCTATTGTCTTTGGCGGGTGTTCTGCTAAAGAGTTTAATGAGGGTGTGGACAGTATCACGGGTGATATTTCTAAGAAGATGGATGAGGGAACAGATAAGTCTGCGGACTAAAACGCTAGACTTTTATGTATACTTCGACGAATTAGACCTTTGACTGTATGGTGATCTTGGTTGCTTCGAACATCTCTTGGGCTTTTTTGATCATAGGCTCTTCCATGATAGTATGGGCGTCGATCTCTTTACTGGCTTCATCAAGATTGGCTGGATTGTCTCCTGCACACCCTGAAACACATGAACCGTCCATAATCTCATCCTCTACCATAGACGCCGGTTCTTCCATAGGTTGGGCATCCATCTCATCAGAAGTCGGCATAGATGGATGAAAGTCTGGTTCGGGAACATGTTTTGGGGCGGTGATACTTGCTTCTGGTAATGAAGTTTTTATCGTTTGTAGTGCTTCTTCTTTGACAAGGTTTTCTTCTTCTGTACGCGTACATGGAAGGTTCTTGATTTTGGTGTCAAAACCAAAAATATCTTTAACAAAATGGTTGATTACACCCCATCCGTGACGAAGCTTCTCTTTACACGTATCTTTAGCACAACTTTCCCAGGTCAGCAGATCATTCTCAAAGCTTTTATAAAAGATGTTTTCACTAAAGCACAGGCCGAGTTCGGCGCTTCTGTCATTTAAAGAGACAAGGAGACTTTCAAAGTGTTGGGCACCGATATCAACCTTGTTGACTTCTTGAATAACCGGTTCAGGTTCAGGTGTTTGCTCTATTTCTACGGCTAAATCTTCTTCATGAGGGGTGTCTTCTGTTGGAACAACTCTCTCTTGTAGGGGCGGAACAGGTTTTGAAACTGAATGTTTAGGGGCATCCATTCTGACGTGTGGACGTTCTACCTGCGCTTCTAGCTCTTCGATCATCTGATCGACTTCCTTAATACGAAGGGCCTCGACCATTTTGAAAAAGACAAGAGAGAGGACAAAGGCACTATCGGCATTAATACTAAACAGAGACTTGGCATCAGAGAGTATACGGAAAAAACGCTCCAGTATCAGAGTTGAAAAGTTGCTGTCTTGAAGATAAAGACGCTCTTTAAGATAAGCAATCAGTTCATCAACGACCATCTCTCCTTCATAATCCTCCAAGTCTTTTACATGTTGAATAATGGCGGCTTGATCTTTGTTGAAAATAGATTGAAAGATAGCATTGATAAACTCGGGATCGATAAGACCAAGCATATCTGTAACGGTCTGTACATCGACGAAATGTTTTGAAAAGATAATGGCCTGATCAAGCAGAGTCAAGGTGTCACGAAGGGAACCTGAACCACTTCTTGCCAAGATTTCAAGGGCTTCGTTCTGATACTCGATATTTTCAAGATGCATGATATGTGCAAGATGGTTGATAATGTTAATGGTTGAGATCTTCTTAAACCTGAAGTGCTGGGTACGGCTTAAAATGGTCGCTGGAAGCTTAAGTGGATCCGTTGTCGCAAGGATGAACTTCACAAAAGGAGGTGGTTCCTCCAGTGTCTTTAAAAGCGCATTAAAAGCCTCTTTGGTCAGCATATGGACTTCATCAATGATAAAAATCTTAAAACGTGCTGTCGCCGGTTTGTATTTGGTATGCTCAATGAGATCACGAATATCATCGATCTTACGGCTTGAAGCAGCATCCATTTCGATAATATCGATATGCCTTCCTTCATTGGCCATAGTACAATGTTCGCAAGTTTCACAAGGCTTTGAAGACAGTCCTGTTTCACACATCAAAGCTTTTGCAAAAATACGCGCAGTCGAAGTCTTTCCCGAGCCTCTAAGCCCGGAAAAAAGGTAGGCATGAGAAAGTCTGCTGGAGTCAAGCGCAAGTGAAAGTGTCTGAGCAATTGTCTCCTGACCAATAAGGTCTTCAAAACGCTTCGGACGGTATTTTAATGCTAAGACTTCAGAATTTTGTTTCACTTGCTGCCTCGTAGATAAATTGGTTTTATATTATCATAAGAAGATTAAAGAGGGGGTTAAAATGGATTGGCCTTAAAATGTTATTTGAAAAATAAATTTCTTATTGATTTACTGGTTGACCTTCTCTAAATACGATAAAGTATAAAATAGAGGAAGGGTAACATCAATGTATAGTATCTGGTTCTTTTTAAATAAATAGATGGAATGAAACTTTAATGTTTATTAAAGTTTTAAGAAGGTTTTTTAAGTTAAGTGATATACTTGCAATAAAATAATATTAAAATTCATTGTATTTTAATCTTTTATATAATGTGAAAGGGTTTGAAAAACATGTCTAAAATAACTTTGTATTCAAGGAAATATGATGGGGAGAAATAAAATGTTTATGATCTTAATGATTATAGTTTCTCTTTTTGTTTATATTTTAGGGATAGCTACGGTACGTTATAATCTATTTCCATATCCACAACTACTGAGTTTAAAGAACAGTGTCCAAGTCGATAAAAGTAAAAAGTACTTAGAGAACAAATATGTTAAATTACACGAAATATATGCAACACAAAGTGCTGATATTGTAATGTTAGGTGATTCGTTAACAAGTAATGTAAACTGGAGTGAATTGTTTGACAGACCTATTATCAACAGAGGCGTTGGTGGGGACGTGACTGATGGATATTTACATAGAATGAGTTTTATCTACAAATTAAAGCCTAAGAAAGTTTTTATGAATGGTGGTACTAATGATTTTGTTGCAGGGTATAGTGTTGAGCAAGTTTTAGAAAATTACAAACTAATAATAAAGAATTTACAAGATCATGAAATTAAACCTTATATGCAATCAGTTGTTTACACTAGTTTTGATGAAATAAATAACAAAATTACTCAGATCAATCTTTTATTACAACAGTACTGTAATGATAATAATATTGTTTATATTGATCTGAACAAAGGGCTTGCAAAAGACAAGAAACTAATTGATAAGTATACTATTGATGGATCTCATTTAAATGCAAGAGGGTATGAAGTCTGGAAAAATGAGATAAAAGATTATATTTTTTAATATATTTAATTCTTGGGAATGAGTTGACTTATATTTCTTTTTGGGAAAAATAAAATGGATGGTAATGATAATTTTGTGTCAAATAAAGGATGAGTATGCATAATAACTTTCAAACTCCTTCAAAGCTTTTAGAAGAGAAGCTAATATTTTGGAAGAATGAGCTGAAAGATGCAGCGACATTAGAGTTACCAACAAGTTATCCAAGACCTATGGTGCAAAGTTATAGAGGACAGAGTATACACTTTGAGATTGATAAGGAGACAACAGCTAAGCTGTATGATATAGGACAAGAAACAGACACAACCTTATATATGAGCTTACTCAGTAGTTTTTCAGTGCTACTACATCGCTATACGGGACAAGATGATATTGTTATTGGTAGCCCAATAGCCAATAGAAATCGTTCAGAAATAGAAGATTTAATTGGTTTTTTTGTGAATACAATGGTCTCAAGACAAGATTACAGTAGTGAGCCAAGCTTTAATGAATTGTTAGAACAAGTCAAAGAAAAGACATTAGATGCTTATGAACATCAAGATGTTCCGTTTGAGAAGATAGTTGATACCTTGAATATTCCAAGAGACACATCTCGCTCTCCACTGTTTCAAGTTATGTTCGTTTTACAAAACAATGAAGATGCAAGCTTTAGGTTACCTGACTTAGAAGTGTCAGAAGAAAAAATAGACCATGCTACTTCTAAATTTGATCTTACCCTTAATATCGTTGAAAAAGATAAGGCTTTACACGGTTTTATAGAGTATGCGACGGATCTGTTTAGTCAAGAATATATTGAGTCGATGATAGACAATTTCAAAGTGCTTCTCAACGCAATCACACAAGATATTCACCAAAAAGTAAATCAATATTCCTTACTCTCACCAACGCAGGAAAGGCAACTGCTACAGGAATATAATCAAACAGAAAAAGTATATGATAAGAGTAAAACAATTCATCAATTGTTTGAAGAACAAGTAGAGAAGACGCCAAGTAATATAGCGGTGGTCTATGAAGATAAAACATTAACCTATAAAGAACTAAATGAAAGAGCCAACCAGTTAGCACATTATCTTATTGAAGAAGGTGTTAAAGCAGATGACCTTGTAGCAATATGTGTAGAACGTTCGTTAGAAATGATGATAGGATTA
>Ga0316206_1000962_pt1 | contig 30271 bp, 24 predicted proteins | sample 6monthpyrite_MG_FD_204942 | JGI IMG/M metagenome (GOLD analysis project Ga0316206, IMG submission 204942) | Microbial mat bacterial communities from mineral coupon in-situ incubated in ocean water Damariscotta River, Maine, United States -... | ecosystem: Environmental > Aquatic > Marine >... | reverse complement strand
CGCAACCAACGCAACCAACGCAACCAACGCAACCAACGCAACCAACGCAACCAACGCAACCAACGCAACCAACGCAACCAACGCAACCAACGCAACCAACGCAACCAACGCAACCAACGCAACCAACGCAACCAACTCGGCCAACTCAAGCAACTCAAGCAACTCAACCAACTCAACCAACTCAACCAACTCTGCCAACTCTGCCAACTCTGCCAACTCTGCCAACTCTGCCAACTCTGCCAACTCAATCGACGCAAACAACGCAAACAACGCAAACAACCTGCAGGGCAAAGCGCACTTAACTGGCGACCCACAAAAAAATCACTCTAAGCACAGTCGTTATATTCCTATTGAGGTGAGGCGCGAGACCTTGGAGCGGGCGAATATTAAATGTGAGAATTGTTCCTCGACCTTTGCCTTGCAATTTGAGCATCGAATTCCAGTCGCGCTCGGTGGGCGCAGTACTGTTGAGAACACATTACTGTTATGCAGAAATTGCAATTTTCGGGAGGGGGTGAAAGTTTTTGGCGTGGCGGGGATGGGGGCGCGCTAGCGCTGACAATGGCATGCAAAAGGCGAGCATCACGCTCGCACCCTGCGGGCAAGTTTTGCATACCCTTAAACATTCATTCTTTCGATTAAGGTGACCACCTAATTTTGCAATCCAAATTATGGCCTGGTAAAGATTTAATTCACCTTTATAATTATTTTTTTTACAAAGAATCCAAATTTCTGATGACATGGGACTTACCCAAGAACAATTCAGTTTAAGAGTTTGAATATGTCTGGCCTCTTTTAAGCGATTAGAAACCGAAGAGGTAACCTATAATTTGCTAAAATTCTAGAGCTGCGAGGTTATTTTGGAACTAAAATACTTCATCTTCTGGTACTCCATCATAAAACTAGTTTTAGTTTAACCTAACTATTCTTGAGTCTCCCCTTGCAATTAGCGCTGATATTTGAGCAAGGCCAAATTCTTTCCTATCGTCCCCATATTTACCTAATTGGCCACTACTATGGATAAAAATATCACCAGTTTCCCTCCATACTAACTGGTGAGGGATTCCCATCGAATTTAGATCTTTAATCAGGTTGATTATAGTCTTAGCTTCATGTTCTTGACTCTCTTGAATACTTAAATAAAAATCTGTCTCAAAACGGCCATCATTTAAAACTCTAAATAATTCTTGAACAAGATCATTATTTAATTCTTCTTTAGAGAAAATATTTATAACCTCTAATAAGGTATTGGATTCACTTTTTAATGACTTTAAGAAAACCTCTCTTCTTTTTATATACGATAGCTTTAAATCCTTTAAATGCCTCCAAATCGAATAATCCTTATAGGTTGAGGTGCTTACCTCCGCTTGTCTCATATAGACATTAAGCTTTTCCTCCTCACTAAGTGAAGACTTCATTACGACTAACGGATGTTCATTAACATAACGAGCGATTTTTTCAACTCCTCCACGGATGGTTATTTGCAATAGGCTTGGCAATGATTCTATTTGTCTCTCGATCACGTGAAAAACGTTGCAATGGAACGCTCTCCATAATCTCAAAGATATCGGCATTCGCAGGATAAGCACCAATTGCCTCACTAAAGACAATCCCATCCTTAAAATCTCCACGCGCCTTCGCTCCTAAAGTTCCACCAAAGTCTATTAATGTAATTCTACCATCTAGATGCTGACGGTTATTTGCCCTATTTGCAATTCGATCATAATCAGCAAGGTAGGCAGCAACAATCCTCAGGCGCCTAATGCTTGAAGTGTCAATGTCATTTAATCCTGAGGCCTTCGTATCACTTCCAATATCGCTTATGGATACAAAATGTTTTCCAGACTCAATAATCTTCTCGACTTCGGGAACATCATGGCCAAAATGTTTATAAACAAGTGAGCTAATCACCTCTGCAGAGGTTTGCAGTTCCGGATGCTTAACATCTGTTTTAACGTAACGCCGCCTTCCTGCAGTCTCTTCAAACCACCTTCCTGTTGTAGAACCATCAGACCCTTCATCGAGAGGCCTCCAGTTAAAACTCTTTAGCATTCCTCTACAATTCATCATCATCAGATGCAAAAATAATATTAATATTAATAAAAATAATATTAGTAAAAAAAATAGAATAAATTAAAAAACGTCTCATAAATACATCAATATTTTCCATAAGTACTTGGGAGTTCACTAACCTAATGGTAGGTTAAAATCCTTGCTCATAAATTAATATGTATAGACATGCGAATATATAGCAGCAAGACAGATGCCATTTGTTCATAAAGGATTTCCATATATTATGGTGATTATCGTCACTGATCTTTTTGAAAATTGTTTAAATCTAGTACAGATGAGAAATTATGTGTAGTTTCTAGTCGCTTAAGTAAAAAACCCTGACATGAAAAATGCTAAATTTTCTCCATGTTATGATGTGCTTTTTAGCGAAATCTTAATACCTGACGACCTGTGAAAAGGGCCCAAAAATGGGCCCAGATTTTAAATTTATTTAGCTAAGGTGCTTACCAATAATTGAAGCTAATTCAAACATCGTCACTTCTTTTTTTCCAAAAATTGCATGTAATTTAGCATCAGCTAAAATATTTCTTTTGTTTTTTGGATTTTGCAAATCATTTTTCTTAATATAGGCCCATATTTTTTTAATGACCTGAGTTCTTGGAAGAGCTGTTTTGCCAACAACTTCAGCTAATTCTGTCGAAGGAGTCATCGCCTTCATAAAAGCAGCATTTGGCTTTCTTTTAGTTTTAACTTTTTTAGCAACTTTTTTTGTTGCCTTGGCGACTTTTGGAGCTGCTTTTTTGGTTGTTTTAGCGGCTTTTTTTGCGACTTTCTTCGTGGTTTTTTTAGCAGCTTTTTTTGCTACTTTTTTCGTCGCTTTTTTTGCAGCTTTTTTAGCGACTTTCTTTGTTGCTTTTTTAGCAGCTTTTTTTGCTACTTTCTTGGTTGCTTTTTTTGCGACTTTCTTTTTTGCTACTTTCTTTGTTGCTTTTTTAGCAGCTTTTTTTGCTACTTTCTTGGTTGCTTTTTTTGCGACTTTCTTTTTTGCAGCTTTTTTCTTTGCCATTTAAGACCTCCGTGTAGTTAATATTATTGTTTTACCAATCTATTTATAAAAAAGTGATTCACTTTAGTTTAGAACTGTTTTTCTAATAAAAGCAAACCTATTTTAATTTTTTTTCCCACTCTATGATCTGTCCATCACCTAGTGTGTTTTTAGTTTTACTATATTCATGACTTTCATTTAGTGAGTACATACGAAAATTGTCGATTCGACAGTAGTGCAGAATTTTTTTTAATTTGCGTTTTTTTGCCTCTTTTTCAAAAAATTCTTTTATTTGGTGAGAAAAACCACTGCCTTGAAAATTAATTTTTATAGCAGTGTTCTTGCTAAGAAGAGTATCCTGCTGTTCTTTAAGGAAGAGGGCCGCAATAATCTCATCACGTGTGGTCACTGAGTACAGCTCCCAATCATCCTTAACTTCCAATTGAATCTCATCCAACGTCCAATTAAAGTCTGGGGTATCCGTAAAAGCATCAATATTATGCTCAAAAATATCTATGATTTCTTGCTTGCTAGCGGCTTTATTGAATTTTAGCATCGTTTTGTAATGTCGCAATTAGTTCATCGTTGTTATATAAGCTGCAAGATCAGCAATATTTTGTTTATTTAATCCTTCAATAAATGGCATCATTTTTGGATTTTTTCTTGCTCCAGTAAGGAAGGCATTTATTTGACTAATAATATACCAATCGTATTGACCACCAATTTTTGGAGCTTGCTCGGAGACAACACCCTCGCCTCTGGAACCGTGGCATTGGATACATTGGCCATAAAGCCTTTTTCCATTCTCAATATTTTGCCCTAAGGTAAGTTTTGGGAGAAGAATAAAAAAAATAATAATTCTTAATTTTTGCATATGAGGATTCTCTACAAATAGATTTAATATAGCAAGATAAAAATTCGTGGTGCTTAAATCGCTGGCACCACTTGCACAGTAAAACTCTCACCGAGATGCTTTTTGATAATTTCCACGACGAAGTCAAAAGTTCCTCCCGTAGCAGAGGGGCAGGCAGAGCAATTTCCTTGAAAACTGAGATAGATTTGATCTTGCAGGATATTCACCAGGAGAAGGTCTCCCCCATCTAGCACCAAGGCGGGGCGAATAGCGCGATCAAAGAGCGCCTCAACCGCCTTTATTTTGACCACCAAGGGAAGAGTTTGAAAATTTTCTCGAGCGGCGAGGTCAATTGCAGAGCTACCCAGGGACTTATTAATCTCTTTAATGATGACATTTATCACCAGCGAGAGATCTAAAGTAACCTCGCTGGTAACTGGGTAGGCCGGGACATGATTTTCATCGCGCATGAAGCTCTCCACTTCCCGCATCGTTAAAGCAAGTATTTGCCGCCTACTCTTCCCCTGCAACAAATGAAAAAACCCCTCCAACAGGCCAAGCTTTAAACCCATACAATTCGTTTGATAATAGGCATCTGCCAAATGCCCCTCAGTATCGACATGAGCGGTGATTTCCAGCCACTCAGTTGGCGTTAATTCAATGGCCGTGGAAAAAAAATCACGCAGGGAAACGCTGGTCTTTTGGGTCTTTTGGCCCTTTTCACCAAGCCGCAACTGCTCTGACCCTTGTAAAACATACTTAGGCGAGTTGATAAATTTAAGGGTTCTTTTGGAATAGGCTTTCATACTGCTTAAATCTCATAAAAAACCTGACTACTCAATAGATGCTTTTAAAAGAAGCGTGGCATGAAGATTTTTCTTGATATCGTTAAAGTTCAGCCACCTTTTCAAGTATTCCCCCTTTTGAAACATCTCCCTCTGATCGGCATAAAATGGACTCAATAAATGATCGGTATTGCCCAAGGGAGAAATCCCCCAAAATTGATCGGGCATGGAAAAATCAATAAGACGACGAGTGGAAGGCCCCGCTGCCACCGTAAAACCATTGTCAAGGCCCTTAGGTTTATTATTATTGATGGTGTGAAACGCCCCCGGCATGGGATAGGGGCCGAGGTTGAATAACCAACTGGTATATTTTTTTCGCCCCAAGGGATGAATATAAGTTAATTGATGGGCCTTACCCCATTCCCACTGGGTATAATCATCCCCCATGGTGGCGGTTAATTTTTTGATGGCAGCGGCAAAGGCGAGACGTAAAATTTGCGTTCTCCCCTCAATTTTTTCCGTTGCGCTTAAGTCCCACCAGATATGCTCGGGGCGTGCTAGGATTCTTTTATAGAGCCTCCAATGCACAGGCAATTCCCCCATCAAGCTTTTTTGTTCGTCGGTTAAATCGCTAAATAAAAGCTCAAACACCGCTCTATTCCAAAAGTGATAAAGACTCGCACCGACACTATCCATCTCTGATTTTTCATCCCAATTTTCTAAAGTTTTTTTGATTTCTCGCCCATTGGGTGTCTCGTTGATCAACTTTTCAGAGAGACTAGCGAGTAAAAGGGGAATGATTTTCTTATCCACATGGTTAACGGTTGCCGTCTGCACCGCTTTCAATTGACCTATAGACCATTTATATTGCTGTCCTAGCAATTGGTGAATTGTTTGATAACGGTCTTTCGCCCCCCAACTACCGGTTATATTCGCCCCGGCCTTGTCGGGACGATAATTCGCCAGCACAATCACGCCCGTTTCAGGATTAATATTATGCGGATACTCTGAGAAGTCTAAATACCCTAAGTAATCGTGGTCCTTATTTTGTCCATCCAAAATTCTTTCGTAGGAGAGGCCCGCCCTACGTAGGGGAATTTTTCCAAATATAAAGGCGGCGATATTTCCCACTTCGTCGGCATAGGCAATATTTAAAGTGGGTGCCCCACCAAAAGAAACCGCCGTTTTAAACTCTTGCATATTCTGCGCTTCCCCCATCAAAAATAAACTTTTCACAGTATTATTTTCTTTAAGGTAATACGGCCAACTCATGGCAATCCCCTTTTTCGCCATAAGCCCGTCTAGCAAAGGACCATGGTGAGTTCTCACGACTGTCAGAGAATGGGCTTTTTCCCCTAAGACTTTTATCTCTTGTTGCTCGCTCTGCAATGGCCGCCACTCTTCCCCGTCGTAATATTTTAGGCCGTCTGAGGAAATTTTTTCTTGAAAAAAATCTATCTCGTCCACATAGGAAAGCGTCAGCCCCCATGCCAAATGCTTTGTATGGCCCAAGATAGCGAAAGGTACCAGGGGCAAATAATGGCCATAGATTTCAAAGCCTCCAGGCATTTTGAGATGCGCCTCATACCAGGTGGTGGGATGGGAAAAGCTCAGGTGCGGGTCATTGGCGAGCAGCGCTTTGCCAGACAGACTGCGCTTAGGCGCCAGCACCCACGCGTTACTACCCTCCATGGAAAAAAACTGATCGCGCACAGAAAAAAGATTTTTTAAGTCCGCCCAAGTCTGGGCGGGAAGATCCACTTTTTTTCTCTTTACCCGCGTACTTTTATCCATAACAGGTGGCAAATCCCCCTGCAATAAGCGCATTTTTTCGGCCGGCAAGACCTGCTCTAATTCGCTAAAAAGAAAGTCGGACTTTAAGGCCGTACCCATTTTAAAGCCCATATAACCGATGAAAGCAAAAATATCCTCGACCTGAAAAGGCCTGGGCCGATACTTTAATAATTTAAACGCGTAAGAGAGCTCAGTTTTTTCCATATATTCATTGATGCCATCGATAAAATCTTGTAGATGGCCATACGCCGTCGCACCTAACTCATTTGTCAGACTCTCCCAATATTCTTTGGGGGCGGCCCGAAAACGCATAGTGCGCGCCTTAATATCCAAAGGCAGGGTGGCCTTGCCAAAGATTTCACTCAATTCACCGTTGCCCAAGCGCCGGTGCACATCCATTTGAAAAAGCCGATCACCGGCCATGGCAAAACCTAAAGCGTAAAAAAGGTCACCTTTGGTTTTGCCAACGATATGCGGAACTCCACTCTTGTCTCGATACACTAAAACATCTTGCGCTAAGCCTCGCAGCTGAAAGGTGCCCTGTTGAATAGGCCGCGACAGGGATAAAAAATAATACCCCGCCAATAAGAGTAATACCAAGATTATCAAGATTGCTTGAAAAGACTTACGCATGATCATTCCTATTCATTCATAAAAAGAATCATTTAACATCAACTGGCCAAACTTTGCCAAGTCAATGCATTTTTGATCACCATATCCACCACTATTTTTGGCCACAGCTCGACATATTTTTGTATGTTTTCTTGTGGTAATACCCCAGAGCGGCGTCAATTTCCTCTCGATAAATGACTTCTTTTTTCAATAAGCTGCGAAAAAGTGGCGCCAAGAAATCTCCCTCTTCTTTATGAATTTTGCCGTGATGTTTTCTCGATAAGGTGCAAACAACACCATGACAAAAAAGACTAAATAGCTGGCGAGCACTAAAAAATGAGAATTTAACCTCTTAAACATACTAAATATATCGGTTTTCCCAGTAGAAAGCTTAATACCTATTTTCTTTTATGCTAGAATTGTCTCATGATAAATAATTCGCAACCTCTTAAAATAAGGTACCATTTTGTGGATGAGCTCCGTGGAGTAGCGGTGCTCTTGATGGTGATCTTCCATTTTGCCTATGATTTAATGCTTTTTGGATTTGTCCAAATCGATTTTCAAAATGACTTATTTTGGTTTGGGCTGCCCAGAGTTATCGTTTTTCTCTTTCTCTTTTGCGTGGGGATTTCTCTATCCTTAGTGCATAAAACAAAAATTCACTGGCCAAAATTTAGCAAAAGATGGCTGCTGCTGGTGCTCTATGCGGCGATTATTAGTATCAGTACATACTTTATGTTCCCCCAGCGTTGGATCTATTGGGGGACATTGCATTGTATTGCTTTTTGTAGTTTGGCGGCCTTACCTTTTTTAAGAACCCCAAACCTGGCGCTGATCCTGGCGCTGCCCCTCTTAGCTGGCGCCTTATTTTTCAAGATAAATATCCCTTGGATACTCCTACCTCATCGCTCGATGGATTATATTCCACCCTTCCCCTGGCTCGCAGTGGCCTTGCTGGGAATATTCGCTGCGAGTAAAAAATTTCATGAATACCGGCCGCCCGAGATCATTGGCCTCTCAAGGCCCTTACGCTTTATGGGACGACATGCATTAATTTTCTATGTGATTCATCAACCCCTTATGTTTTTTCTCTTCAAAGCCTTTAAGTCGTGATAAAAATAATTTTATTATGTGGAAAAAAATTGAAAAAAAATTAGGCAATTTGAAATTTGCGGTTGTTGTGATCGGCCTCTTCACCCTCGCCATGATCGTTGGCACCTTTGTAGAAAGTTACCAGGGCACCGAGTTTGCGAACCGCTTGATTTATAAAAGCGTACCCTTCATGATCCTGCAGTTTTGCATGTTTTTAAGTATCTATTGCGCCACCACCCTGCGCCTGCCCCCACGCAAAAAATTGTATGGCTTTTATCTTATTCATAGCGCGTTGATTATTACTTTTGCCGGCTCCTTTATCACCTGGTATGCCGGAGTGGACGGCAATATTACCCTCTATCCCAACTCTCCCAGCAAAAAAATTTCCCTCAGTGAAGATGTCTTGAAAATGTCCTACCATGGCCAGGGCAAAGTGGTTACCTTTGCCCTGCCAGCAAATGCTTTTGCCAGCAATCTCAATGAAGTCTACCAAGGGATTGCCCTCAATGAATATTTACCCTATAGCGAGAGCAAAACCCAATGGGTGGCGAATACCAATAGTCAGCAGGGGTCGGACCAGGGACTCACGTCTAGTAGCTATTTTATTAGTAACTCCAATGTCTCACAGGAGTTTACCTTAAGTATCAATCCCGCCGCCACCGAGTTTCAACCCGCCACCGAAATGGGCCCCTTAAGCGTCTATTATTTACATCAAAGCATGGCGCCCTGTTTTCAAGAAACCAACCCATCCGGGCTGTTTTTCTGGGATTCGGAAAAAAATATTTGCTTTACCCCGGAGGAGAGAAAGATACCGATCAAAGAGGTCAACTCTAAAAAACGTTTTCTCGCCCTCAAAGACGAACAGGGCATAGTCTCCGTGTATTTTCCAGAGGTCTCTCCCTGGCCACTGACCCAAGATTTAAAGAATATTCAAAAATCCAATACTAGAATTTTTAGCAAGCGGGTCTTTCAAGAAAAACCCGCATTATTTCTCTTCGGTAAAAAACTCGCCTTTTTTTCCGACGAACAATGGCATGTCCAGCAGATCAGCAAAGAAAAATCTATAGACTTACCCTGGATGGGATTTTCTCTCTCCTTGCTCAGACATGAACACGCCTTGTACCCCGAGAGAGTCCCACATTATATTACCCCCATTCAAAAAAACAATGAATTGATTAGGGGGGCGCAAAAGGCACTCTCGCTAAAAGTTCAAGATAAATCTTATTGGGTGACCGATCAAAAACCTATCACCCTTTTAATCGATGAAGATAAGGTGACCTTTGAAATCATTAAAAAGTCTATCAATTTGCCCTTTGAATTTAACTTAACACGTTTTCAAATGAATAAAGATCCGGGCACCAACAACCCCGCTTCCTATGAAAGTTTTGTGCGACTATTCACCAAAGATGGCCCAGAAAACCACCATATTTATATGAATAACCCTCTTAAACATAGAGGTTTTACCTTTTATCAAGCTTCCTATTTTCCCGTGGACGATACTAATTTTGGCTCGGTTTTAAGTGCTAATGTCGATCAAGGTCGGCCCATCAAATACTTGGGGAGTTTATTATTGGTCCTCGGCGCCATTTGGCATTTTCATCTCAATAAAAGAAATCTCAACAAACTCAAATTAAAAAGACAAAAGGTTGCATCAGCATGAAAAATTATCTCCTCGTTTTACTCCTTTCCCTGCCTCTCACTGTATTGGGAAATACCAATTATTTCTGTCAAAATGCCCTCGATGATATCCCCATCCAACAGGGTGGCCGAGTGATGCCACTTTATGTCCACGCCAAGGAGAGCATAAAATTTCTCACGGGCAAGAGCAGTGTGGGTAAAGTTTCTGCGGTGGAGGCCTATTGCCTGTTGAGCATAAAAGGCTTTGGCCTGCCCCAAAGCTTTGAAATTCAAGCGCCCATAGAGCATGAAAAACTCAAAGACTTTCTGAAATTACCCGATCGACACCCAAAAATTTCTTTCGATCAATTAGTGCTCAAAAAGCGCGACCTGATTAGACAATACCAAATGGAAAAAGAGGAAAGTTCCTATAAAAAGGCACTCAATAAAGCGCTCAACAGAGTCAAAATATATCAAGATATTGCCGCTGGCACCAATTGGACATTGGCCAAACCAATTGACAATAAAGTGAGCTGGCAACCATTCGTCAATTTCTTCGACGCGCAGGCGGTGATGGCGCAAGTCGGGGCGGCGAGAAGTGAGTATCTCTATCGCGAAATTGTAAAATCGAGAGATTATTATGCCCCCATCAATGGGACATTTTTATTAGAGCTTAAATACGCTAAGGCGCATCTGATCGGTTGGGCCTTATTATTCACCCTGCTCGCCCTAGGCGCAAAAGTTCTTTTCAAAAACCCAAAAATCTCTCTCGGTTTCACCATTATAAACATCGTTATCTTAACCGTTTTTATCATCCTAAGAGTGCTCATTTCTGGCCGTGCTCCCGTCACCAATATGTACGAGACAGTAATGTTTTCCGGTTATGGTGCTCTTCTCATTGGTATGATCGTCGGGCATTTCAAAAAAGAATTCATTTTTGTGATGATCGCTCTCGCCTATAATGTTTTAACCCTGATGATGCTGATTTTTGCGGATGGTATGCTCAATGCGCATATTTCTCCTTTAGTGCCCGTGTTGCGAGACAATTTTTGGCTTAGCACTCATGTTTCATGCATTATTATATCTTATGGTGCCCTTGCGTTGAGTTGGATTTTGGCCAATGGAATTATTATTCGCAAAACATTTTTTTCAATTTCCAAACAAGATGAAAATTATTATTCTGAACTGATCTACACCTGCTTAAAAATAGGCACGACTTTATTGGCGGCCGGAATTATTTTGGGTGGTGTATGGGCAGATTATTCTTGGGGTAGGTTTTGGGGCTGGGACCCTAAAGAGACTTGGAGCTTAATCGTGCTCTGTATTTATATTGCTATTCTCCATGGGCGTTATACTTCTTGGATTCCCAATAAAAGATTTATCCAATTGGTAGCGGCAGCTTTTATGAGTGTCATGATGGCCTGGTTTGGCGTCAACTATATTTTGGCCACCGGTCTGCATTCTTACGGCTTCAGCCAAGGTGGTGCGGTCTTTCTCTTCAGCTTTTTTGCCATCCAAATTGCCATCATCTTTGTGGGATCAAATTTCGGCAAAAAGAAAAAGATCGGCTAAGGAACGCAAACTTATTCGTCGACGCGCTGTATGTTTCAAAACAACTCCCACCAAGGTAGGTTGCCCCGGTACGACTAGACCGCAGAGTGGGAGATATTAAAATGTCATCTTTATTTTCTTTTCTTATTATAATGACCCTATCTTCTCACCTCTTGGCCGCTGAAAATGCAAAAAAACCCGCCTATTGTATCGCGCACAGGGGAGACTCCAAAAACCACCTGGAAAATTCTTTCTCCGCTCTCAGATCAGCTTATGCATTAGGTGCAGATGGTATGGAGTTTGACTTACACCATACAAAAGATGACATTGCGATTCTCATGCACGATAAAAAATTGGCGAGAGTGGCGAAATCTCGTCCAGGAAAAACATGCCCTCTCAAAACCAAGATAAAAAATCTCAACCTCGTAGACATCCAAAATAATTGTCTCTTAAAAAATGACGAAGAAATTCCCCTACTCAGCGATGTACTCAAACTTTACGGTGACAGCAATACCTTCCTTTTCATTGAGGTCAAAGATAAACCAAGCGCCTCTACCCTGGCAGATATTAAACAATTTGTGACCTATCCAAAAAAAGTTCGCATCATTGGACTGAGAAGAAAAAATCTCAAACCTTTTAAAAAATTGCGCAAGCACGATGAGTACTGGCAACAAACAAAACTTTTTAAAGTGGCGATTCTCCCCATCCCCTATTTTATCAACTATGGCTTCAATTCCTATTATAGAACTATCAAATGGCTCAGACTGTATAAGAAAAAAACCAAGGAATACGGTATTTGGACCATCGATAAAGAGAAACAATTAAAAAAGGCCTTCCTCAGAGGATTTAAATTCCTCACCACAAATAAACCAGCTCTCTGCCTCCAAGTTAAGCAATCTTATAGGCGAGGGGAATACGACAAAGAAGATCCTTTTTTCAAATTAGAAAATCTCTAAAATGCCATGTATTTATTTCAAAATATAAAAAATGTACAACGCAAAACATCACAGCGCGCTATAAAGGTCTGGGGTCTATGTGAAGAAAAAGGTTTCGGCCATGGTAATTTAAGTGGAGATCTTGAAACGATAGATTATTTTGCAATCTGCTTCACGAGTGAATACGTTTGTCATAATTATGAGATCGCCTATACATATAAAATGAGTGAGAAGTCCGAATAAAGAATCAAAACTTCCCGATCAAAATATCGCTGAGTTTCTTATCGGGAAAAAGCATTTCTCCCGACCAGATATAATCCAAATTCTCTAACCTCGCGAGAATCCCCTTTTCTATTCCCCCCTGTGAAATAAGCAGGGGAAGAATTAAGGCCTTTTTCCCAGTGGCCGCAGCTCCTTGCACAATTTCTCTCAATTTTTTCGTAGCGAGATCCCGCACCTCGGCCGGGGCATCGTCTCTTAAACTGACGATATGAGCGTTGTGGACCGGGAATAGATAGGTTATATCCTCGGCGTATTTTTTCCCCATAGACAGCCATTTAATATTATCTTTATCAGAAACTGGGCCGTGCATGACTAAGACTAATTCCATTTGCTGACGTTTATACCCTTGTTCTTTTGCTAGATGCACCAGGTGATGGAATCGATTGGCGAGAATCATAGAAATTTGTGGGTCGTAATCGAGGGCCGGCAAATAAGAAATTTTCCCGGCGTAGGCGATGGGCATTACATTCGGCAATGGAATGACACGATCCGGCCTTTTCTTAAAGATGAATTTTTGCATCTCAATCACCGCACTATAACTGGAAATAAAAAGCGGTAAGACCAATAAATGATCCAAGTTTTTCCCTTGCAGCAGAAGTTGCTTTTCCAGTCTGCTAATCGCAGCGTTGAAACAATGGGTATTCCACATGCCAAAGGCCACTTCCGACTGATAAGGCAGCTTCTCTTTAATCTCAAGTTGTGCATCTAAGATTGCTCGCTCCCAAGGACTTGGTGCAGAGGCTTCACAGTTTTTATTCATCATTGAGTGAGAATTTCCAGACATTGATCCATGGGCGAGAAATAAGATACCGCTCGTGGCCCAGGTGAATCCCGTTGGCATCGACAATAATATCATAAAAAGAATGTTTTTCAGTTGCATACTCGTTGCTCCTTTTTCTAACGGCTAAAAAAAACGTCACTCATTTTCAAAGATGAGTGAGTAGAGTAACTGCTGAGTATTTTATATGTCAAATTTATCGCCGCGTGAGGAAGTTTTCCCATCTCATATTTCCGTTGCCAAATAAGCATAGCAATTATAAAAAAATGCTGACCATTAATTTTTATGCACCTCACGCAAAGTACTTTTTTTTTTACCCAAAGCATGATTTTAAAAGGAGACTTTTTTGACAGCACCGATCGTCTACGAGCATCCCATTTTCAGACCCCCCTCCGAGGCGAATAGCTTACTCATACAATTAACCATTGGTTGCTCAAATAATAAATGCACCTATTGCGATATGTACCGCTCAAAAACTTATCGTGTGCGAAGCATCCTGGAGATCTCGCAAGACTTGCAAAATGCCGTCACTTACTATCAAACCATTGCCATGGCCCCGCAAAAAATTTTTCTTTGCGATGGAGACGCCCTGGGTGCTCCCATGGAGCTCCTCACAGAAACGTTGGATCTTATCAATGCCACCTTTCCCAGCATTCGCAGAATCGGAGTTTACGCCACTGCGGAAAATATTTTAAGCAAGTCTGTAGAAGAATTAAAACTATTGGCGAGTAAAAAACTCTCCATCGCCTATTTAGGTCTAGAGAGCGGTGACGATAAAGTTTTACATATGATCGTTAAAGGAAATACTGCTCACGATATGCTGCAAGCTTCATTAAAAATCAAGAATTGTGGTTTTAAATTATCCACCATCGCCATGTTGGGAGTTGGCGGACAAAAATTCAGTAAACAACATGTGGAAAATACCGCCAAAATATTAAGTGAAACTTCCCCGCATTTTTTTTCCTTTTTGACGACCTTTGCTGTACCGGGAACCCCCTATAAAACCATGATTGATCGCGGCCTGATTGCCCCCCTAACCTCTAAAGAATTACTGCAAGAAATGCATGATATTATCGATCTCGCGGAGTTTTCCGAAAATTCAATTATTTTTCGCGCCAACCATGTCTCCAATATGCATCCATTAGCGGGAGTCCTTCCCAAAGACAAAATGACCATTCTAAAAAATATTAGAGGATGGATTGAGCAAACTCCCCCAGGCGTTTACCCTACCCCACCAATTCAAATGTAAATATTCATCATTAGATTCGTATGCAGACAATTCCTAATCATAAACTTCTGAAGTTACGATTAGTGGCCACGTACGAAGAGGTAAAAAATTCACGAAAAGGTAAAAAAATAGAGATAAATCTTGTGCAGTATCTCAAGCTCCCTTAGAATTACGCAAAGCAGCTTTTAGAAAGTTAATCTTAAAAAGATTACCTAGTTTTTTACAGGTAAGAGGAACGCATTCGTGCCATACAGACATTTTCTAACTCCTATCAAAAAAATTTCTATAATTATCTCATGTTTTATTTCTGGCCTTTATTTCACCCATTCCAATGCAAAAACTTTTGATTATTTATTACCTGAATACATGAAAACCCTTACCCAAGAGCAGATTAAACTTGGCGAAAAATTGATTCCCCTGGCGAGTAGGCCATTGGTAGCAAAAGAATTGTCCACCCAATACAATACGGGTCTGTCGCAGTTAATATTCCGTTGGGAAAATGTCTGGCAAAAAGATCAACGACTCATTGAGAAAGCGCAGTATCAGTACCAAAAAATATTGGCGCGAGGGAAAGAAATATTACGCGACGTGAATGAACCTCTCGAGGCGCTCAATAAGCTACGCTCCCTTATTAATCTCGAGCAAGGTATCGACAGCTATTGCAGGGATAATCCTAGTTTGCAAGGCCTGCTCTTGAAAAAATGTGGAAATTGTGTCGCCTGGTCTAAACTTTACGCCGTTTTAATCGATGATTTACAACTTAATCAAAGATTTAAAGGGAAAATGTCGTTTGGTGTAAAACTTTACAGCAATCACATCACACCAGTCGTTATTTACCAAAAGCAGAGTATAGACTTAGTCTATGCCGAAAAAAGCTCCCTCTTCGAATTGGACACTAATATATATGATCTAACACTCTTTCATTGGAGTTTTTTGCATTACTTCGACATGCGCACTTATCGCGGTCGCCATGAATTAATTCTCGCCCGTATGGCCTCTGTAACAAATTATTGGAAAAATATTTTCTATCAATGGCAAAAAAGTTCAGTAAATCGATCTTTTAATAAGCTTGATTTTGGAGGTTTTTCAATTAAATACCCTAGTGATGCTCCGCAAATGAAAAGAATACGCTTCATAAAAATTTCATTAGGTACAAAGTCAGTGAAGAAAATAGATCATCTGAGTAAACATCCGTATAAACAGATATCTCCTCTCGATTGGCAACGTTTTGAAGAACCCTATGAAAAAAATATTTTGCCCAATATTGCCTTTCTTAAGTCCGCGATGCCGGAGCGTATCTATCAAAAAATATCACATGATAGTCTTGCCTCCTTAACTTCACATGAGCTTTCTTGGTTAGTGGAATTCACTTTAGATGTAACAGATCCTTGGTCTAATAATAAATTGCTAAGTGCCAGAGTGGCGACTCCATTAGACCATCAGTTGCAAATAGAAAACCTTCCATTCTTCCTCAGCTTTAGAAATCAAAATAATGAGCTAATCTCCACGTATGGACCGACTAATCTAGAGTTCAAACCTAGGCAAATAGTTTTTAAAAATCAGCGTCTCTACAGTGAATGGCTCGCCTTAGGAGTTACTGATCGTTTTATTTATTTGGCCAGTACTCTTTACCAACAGGCCAAATTCTTAATGCAAACCCAGTCATATAAAAATTTGTTGAACTATTATGCCAATCCCTATGTTTTAGAGAATCTGTCTTTGGCCACTGTAGAGAGAATGGTAAAGACTGTAAAAAGGCTCTCTTATATATTAACTCAAAAATATGACATTGAACGAGAAACTTCTACTCTTTTAACTAGCGTAGTCCATGAACCCAGGTATAAAACTTCTAAGATCCTCCTTTTGCGAGACTTCATAGAATCTTCTTTAAGTGAATTGGCCTCTGCTCGTATGAAATTTACCGCCGAATTAAACAAAAATTCCGAACGAATTATCACCTGGATTAATAGGTTAGGCCCAGAATATCAACGCCTTTTTTTAGCATTACATCTACCTGAGACAGATAGATTGTCTAAAGGCGCCTATGTAAAATACCCTCTTTTTTCTCAGAGATCGGGTTTTGACGCTTTAATTAAGTATTTGATTCCGGCCAGTAAAAAGGCCATGACTACGAAATTATCAAAAGAAAGGAAGTTATTATTATTGAGCGTTTCTCTACAAGAGTCCAAAGTCTCTTCCACCGACGAGCCTATTCAGCAAATTGAAAAAAAACTGAACCTGAAGAAATTATTAGAACACGATGATATTTTTAAAGAAAACTCGCTACTCTTGAAATGGGATACAATTTTTACAGTTTTGGCCTTGCAAGCCGGACCTACTCTTTATGCTGAGGAAAAATTCAGACAAGAAGTAATATCAAATATCTTACACAAAAAGAATTGGGGTAATTTTAAAAATTGGTTTATTCATAATCAATCTAGTATCGAAAATTTGGCCTTCCTCCTGACTCTACCTAATAATAAAAACTACGGCCATAAAAGCTTACATATATCAGATGCGCGCCCCCTCTTCCTAAAATTTGCCAGACCAATTTTTATGCCCCATGCGTATCAGACCTTACCAAAGCACCTTTTGAGATTTATGGGGGATGAGTATTTGTCGCCCATTAAAAGCGTTACAGCGCTTATTGACGATGTTAAAACTTATAAATTAAGGAATGCAACTGCCAGTATGCAAAGTAATTTTGAGTTTCGTGGGTGGAACCACCTTTCCCCTTGGAAAAATATTTTTGACGTTTTCTACGATGGGCCTGATCGTACAGGGACCACCATATCAAAATCTCTAAATGAGAACTTTCTATTATGGGAAAAGTTTGAACATTATAGGTTGCAATTTAACTACCACTGCGCTCGCAAAGAAGAATACTCCTATCAACTTATTCTTTTCCAACAAGAGAATGGAGTTACGAAAAATAGTTTTTTAGACGATACCATTTTCCAATTAATAAATTATTCGCCTGAGGATTTGGAATTTGAATTCGTCATTGAGTGTATCAATTGATTTTCGCAAGCAAATTAATGGCCTAATTCAACTAATTCAACTAATTCAACTAATTCAACTAATTCAACTAATTCAACTAATTCAACTAATTCAACTAACTCAATCACTTGGGAATAGGAACTTAATAAAGACCCAATCTACACCTTAGTAAGGAACACAAACTTATTAACATAGAAAATATTTGCAATAAAATTCTCATGAGTAAAATCACAGTTGAATTCAGCAGAAGGAAAACAGCAAACCTAAAAACGAAAGTTCAACGCGACTCATTCGGCAATATCTGCCAAAAGATTATCGCATCTAAAATGGTATTGAAAATGAAGTCCGGTGGATTGAAGACTCTCTCAACAATTGACCTAAAAAAACTCTAGGACTAACCTCACGCTCTTCACTTGGCAAGTTTCCAACCGAAGTTGAGAAACCAACTCTGGGCGGGTGCGAGTAATAAATTCATTTCTTCCTTATATCTCTGAAATTCCTGAAATTTCTGGCGATTAAATTTATTTTTAAACAAGGCATAGGTATTCACCCGCGCCAGACCCAATTTAATTTTATCCGGGAAACAAACCAAGGTCGAATACGCATCAAAACAATGGGGCGTGCGTGTATGCTTGGCAAAATTCATAAAAATATAACGGAGAGCATTTCTCACCTCAGTCGGCGTTTTTAAAATATGCAGATGGTAGCGCTCCACAAAGACCTTGCCCTGGCGCTTTAAAAAACCATTCAAACTTTTTGCCAAGCTAATGCAAAAGCTCTGCATGCCACGCCCCAGCTCGCGCTTATTTTCACTCTCAATCAAGAGATGGATATGCGTGCTCTGAATGGAAAAGTGAATGATGCGCAAACCCCGTACTCGCGCCTTTAAGATCGCCCGCTTAATCAATTTAAATTTATTTTTAGCGCGCAAGGTGGGCAGCCCCTTGATCAGTTTGACATTGATATGCAGGGGTTGACTGGGTTTAAATTCGGGGCGTATCTGATGCCTCTGCAATGAACCTTTGCAGGGTGGTCTGCCAGCACCTGTGCGTCTACCGCCCCTACCACGATTGGTGAATAAGTCTAGCTGAATTGATTTCATTTTTTTTGTTGGTATCATTTTACCTGATTTTTTTAAAATCATTTACCTCTCAAGACGAAAACTAGCGGCACTTTAAATTGTAAGACTAGCAATTTGAAAAAATTTAAACTGTGTAACTTTGCGCAAAAGAAAGTGACTCATATAAGGGGGCGCTAGTTGTTAGGAATGTAAACTTATTGGCGGTTATTTAATATTTGCTTTTCAATGGCCTCTCGACTAAGTACATAAATTCCACCGTCATCAATTTGGGCACCAATTGGCACAAATCGTCCCAGTCTTAGCTGCAAAGTTATGCTCCCATTAAGATCTTTTGCTGCTAGCTCCATAACTTCATCAATGGCAATTTTGAATTCTCCATACCATCTGCCATGGGAAGCTTCGATGGCCCATCAAATCTTCTCAAACTATTTTGCGTGGGATTGGCCGTATGAATAATCAAATCAATTCCATAACTTTGAGCTTGCTCATAAGCTATTTTTGCGAGTAAGGGACGACTTAATGAAGCCGATATTGGATGTTCATCCACTAAAAAGGGTGAGAGGTTGTCTACCTTTTTTAATTTCAGCTAATACTTCTTCTTCAGTTCTTAATATCTGTCTTTCGCGAGATTGAATTTGCCCGACTATTTTTTTGACTAGATCCTCTTCAGAGGACATAATTTCTACAACCTTAGATTTCAAAAAAAACTTTGCAGCGAGATCATCGCAACCGTTGGCCATAGCAATGAAATTAATGGCAAAGAAAAATATAAAAGTTAAAACTTTAAACAATAGCCATCCTGCTCCACCAATTCAGACGGTAATATTGTAATAATTATAGGGTAGTCACTTTTTACAGGCCAAATTCTCACGCCTCAAGCAGAGTGGTCTTTTGCTTGGGGGAGTTCTTGAATTTTAAATACACCCTTTTTTTCTTGCTTTTTTTTGCGTCCGCCAATATTTGGCCCCAACAATGTTATAAATCTGCCCATCAGTTTTCGAAATTAGAGAGATGGCAAGGCCGTTATCCCAGTTTTGAATATAAAAAGCTCCATCGTGCAAAAATTTTATTAAAATCATTGTTGGGCGATCGTCCTGAGCTATATGCAGAAAAATTAAATACCCAGGCCTTCGATCATTTTTTAGGCAAGGTGCAAAATCAAGTCAAGATTATTGAGATGGCAAAAATTCTAGGCACCTTTCCCGACAATATAATGGCCAAGTATTTTAAATATTCGGAAATTCACTTGGATACCTTGTACCATTATTTAAAAAGTGGAGATCAATGGTATTTTTCAAAAATAAAACAAGGGTTAAACATTAATGACGAGGAATTGATTATTCTTTTAATGCAGAGTTTTCCCCTGTCCTTACGAGAGATTGCAGAAAATACGTCCTTAATAGAGAGAATCACTAAAGCTTTTAGAATTTCTCCTGAACTGCTCATCAGAGGTATGGTGAGAGAGGGCGAAAACTTTATAAAATTAAAAGCTGCCGTGGACAGTATTGATGATGCTCCCGTTGCCATTCCCTTCCGCCACCGAATCTTAAGGGATCTGATCGCCTCCACAAAATTAATGGGGATGATGTTGTCCGGGACTCTTAGTTATACCTTTATAAGGGCCCCGCAAAATTTTTCTAAGGAACTGAGGCATTTGCTGAATTTAAAAGTCCCTCGTGGCCAAAAAAGCGAGATGCTTTTCAATTATTTTAGAAAGATGCCTTTTAACATCATGCAAAATTATTTTAGGCTTCTCATGAAGAATATGGTGATTGAGAGAGTCGCCGATCCAAAGATAACAAATGGCATATTAAATTCTGTTATTTTGGACAGCATATTTTTGTTTTTTTCCCATTTGGCAAAAAATGGGTGGGCCAACCTTAATGATCTGGTAGTTTCAAATCTTAACTTCGCCTTTTTGGAAGTGGCGATGTGGATGTTGGAGGGCAGTGCCCATAAAAAGATTTTGGCGCAGACCACTCCTACAGCGAAACCCGACCTAGAGCAAAAGCCTTTGCGCGCCTTACAATTGGCCACGAGAGCGATGCAAGAGGCGATCATGTCAGTCCCCCCCATTTTAAAGGAAACAGTTGCAGAGGCCCCTCTGAGATTTGTCTCAATCGCGCCCCTCAACTTGATGGGGCTGGCGTCTTCACGTTTGCTGGTGGAGGCGGGCATGCCCTTAAGTGATAATCTCACTAAAATTGCCATAGACTTTTTATACACCCAATTATTTCTAACATTTTGGTCCGCCCCGAGACTGAAAGGGCTCTATCGAACCTTTCACTGGCTGGAGGAACACACGGGTTTAAACCATGATCATAAGGCCTATAAAGGGTTGAGCTTTTCTCTCATTGCCGGGAATATTGCGATCGGTGCCAGCACTTATATTTATGCGCGAGATTGGTTTTATAATGTGATCAATCAAGATGATCAATCGTCTCAAGGGCCTAAGAACCCTAGTGAGTAGATTTTTGGGTTGGTCATTTTAGTTCTCATGATAATAATTAAGCAGTTTCTTCATAGGTTTCTTTGGTGAAGGACCATTTTGTATAGGCCAAAAATTGATACCAATTGAGATCTTTTCTTAAAATTTTACATCCTAAAATATTATTTTTAATCCATACAACTTCTATTTCTAAAAATGAGTTGCATTGCTTTGCTGTTTGCACTTTTATCATCTTTATATCATCAATATTATAATTGTAGCTTTGGGGTAGTTTTAAACATAGTCCATTTTCATTGCAATCAATGACCGATATTTCCGCGCCAACAATTTCAAGGTGGCGGGCCTTACAATGTGTTAAGTAGCGTTTTTGAGTACGCGAGTAACCAGTATGTGGCCCCAGTAACTCATTGAATATTTCTTCAAATTCCTTAATACTGTATATATTTTTATGTGTATTTCAGCACAATTATTAAGCCTTGAAAACTTTTAACAGGCCTGAAGATCAATTAACCCACACAATTTAATTTACAGAGTCGTCGTCGTCGAGAGAACTTTCAATTTCAATCCCGGTCATATCAAATTGAAATTCTTCTTCATCAGAACCTGCTAAATCGGTGGTTCTTTTAGCAATGGCCTTAGTTTTAATCGCTTCATATTCAGCTTTTTCTTTCGCCTTAGCGGCCTCTAATCCGGTAAAGAAAATTTTATTTACAAATTGTCTTATTTTCTTTTTATCTAATTCATCCACGCCATAGATTAAAGCGCGATAGACAAATCCATCGGTTACAGTTTGATAATCTTCACCATCAATAGGAACAATACGAATATTCATAGGCACTGGGAACATCAGCCTATACGAAGTCATAGACATCTGATTTTCCGTAAAAAAGGTCAGTTCGGATTCAGTCATGGTTACTACCTTAACTAAACGACTATAGGAAATGGTGTTGAGATCGTTATTTTTATCCAAGAAATATTTTTCTTCTACAAAATCTTTGCGACTTAACAAACGATACTTTCCAGGATTTTTCCTCTTTAATAATTGTATTTTTTCGCCTAAAACTTTCTCAAATTTTTCTGATTGTTTCTTCTCCAAAACGCCGGCCAAATCTAATATTACCTTTAACTGCATATCTTGCGCATTTGATAAAACAAAGGCGTATTTAAAGCTATCTTGAAAAGATTTTGAAGTAAATTTTTCGCTATTAAAGAGTAAAAGAAATGGAGAATAACCATCTAGTTTTTTTATTTTATTTATTAATTCTTTTAATCTCTCGAGAGATTTTGCTTCCGCTTCACGGATCAAATCCTCTGGATCTCTCTTTTTTTGATCTTTTTCAGAAATTTCGATTTCAACCTGAAAACCAAAGGCAATAATATTCGGACGATACTTCTCAACGTCTAAATATTCACTATCAAAATCTGTTTTAACCCTAATAGTATAAGGATAATCACTTAATAATTTTTCCTGAGCTTTTAAAAGATTTAAATCTTTATTGACAATAAGAACTTTGGTTTTCTTTTCAATATAGCTATCGTGTAATTGATCGACAACCCACGCCCCATGTTTCTTTTTCGTTCTCAAAACTTTATTTTGGTAGTCGGCCTGGCGTTCCGTTTCGCTTTGTTGCAGCAGAGTTGAGCCTTCACGCTCCTCCTCATCATCGTAGGATTTGAGTCGGTCAATAAAGACAAACTCTAAATCATAGGAGTAATTATAATCATAATAAAGATTATGTTCAGAAATTTTTTTTACGACAAATTGACTAGAGGGAACAATATCTTTGGGAAGATTATTGGGGCATTCAATAACATCACCAACAACTAAAGGAAAATTTCCCTCACAATGAATTAACGTGCCGGTAATATACGCGATACGAAAATCTTCATAGATATCCATGTCTTTTTTAAATTTTGCCCGCGCAAACTCTGGATTAAAAGATTGTTTTGGCCATGCGACATTAATAGGATCGTAAACCACATCGTGATATTCACCACATTTAATATGAATAAAATGTGGCCGCGCATGTTTGATTTTCTTTATATTAACCTTTTGTTCAACTAATGCCACAAAAGCGACTTTTTTATTTTGATACTGTCTAGTTAATAGCCTTAATAAATCAGTCTGCTGATCAAATAGAGTCGAACAATCGACATAAACAACACCCCACGATTGTTTGATGAGATCGACAAACATGGTTTGATAATCTTTACCCGTGGTCTTCGTTGAAAGACGAATAAATTCAAAAGTTAACTCGTGATAAACTTCTTGAAAACGATATTTTAAAGTGGTCCAATAGGCATCGTCATCACCAATATAAAGAACCCTCTTTAAATTTTTATTAGCAAGTTTTTTTAAATAGCTTTCTGCCATTATTTTTCCAGATTTATATATTGTAAACTTACTTTTATTTTAACAGTTACCAAGTAAATTTAAAGGGAGAAATAAAATTTTACTGCTTAAAAGAGCTGACAATTTCTCTCAACTAAATTTCGAAATCATCATAAGTTTGGTTAAATTTTTCATCTAATTCTTTCAAAAAGAATTTACGCACGAAATACTGGCCCGATCGAACGGTCATAATAAATGAGTACTCCTCCAGTTTTCTTAAAGCGTGATAAATATCCTCTAAGCTAATGGTTAAATTTTTCGCCACTTCAGTATGGGACAATAACTGAGAGATTCCATACACTTTATATAAATTTGCTCGACACCAAACATGTCTATAGAGGTACATCAGTACCATAATTTCGATTCTGGTTAGCTTGAAGCGAACCAGGATATCATCAAAAAATAAATCAGGAATTTCTGAAAACTTTGCAGTAGGCTTATTCGCCGATTTTTCCTCTTCCTTTTCATGTGATGAAAACTTGGGTCTATGATCAGCAAGAATGGATTGTAAATCTACCATGATCTATCCTTCGCTAGGACCAACAGTAGAGCGGCCCGCTTATTTATACATTGGCATATTCTTGAAAACTTAGAAAGGAAAATTTATTTAGGAATTTTTTTCTCATAGACAGAGTGAGTTGGTACCCTACCATTGCTCATTGTAGGCGGTATCGATAAATTAGTTTTTGTCAAATAAGTTTCTGATAAATTAAATAACAAAATATTTTATATGGGGCCCTGAAACTTGGATGCATTTTGCTCACCCCTTCTTTAAAACGCTGCAAGGCCATACCATCCATTGCTAATAACTTATTATTAATAAAGATCAAAGCATGTATCGAATTAAAGTATTCGGGTATAGATGAGTCTCTAATGGGCATGGGGTATTTTTTAAAAAATTGAACAAAAGGCAATAATTCTTCAATAATTTCCCTGCTCTCTGCAAACATCGAAATATTATTGTATGTTTTCATTTTACTCAACCAATCATCAAAAGAAAAATTAAGCGCTATTAATTTTCTTAAGGCCCGTAATTCATCTATTTTAGATTTTTTTATATTAAAAATTTTAGCAAAGTATAAAATTTCATCGACAGAAATATTCTCGCCCTGCAAGATTGCAAACTTTATAAATTCCATTGCTGTATTAAACTCTTTTGCCTTATCGCTTGATAATCTTTCAATAAATTTTAATTTAATGGCCCAAGGTGGAATAGCTTCCTGTAAAAAGGCATGCATAAATTGAGAAAAATTACATTTTGCAGATTCATATCTCAGATAATAGGCGGTTAATTTTTCTAGCTTAAAAAGACTTGTATCAATTTTAGATTTACAGTTATAAAGAATTTTAAAACGTATCAATCGTAATAAACGAACCGGATCACTGGTAAAGCTATCGCTACAGGGATGTAACTCACCAAGTTTCAAATGTTCTACTCCTGCCAAGGGATCGAGCAATTCGCTTCCCCCATCAATCAATAATTTCAATCCGATAGCATTAATGGTAAAATCTCTTCTTTGCACGGATTTTGAAAATTCCATATAACTCAATAATTCCGTAGAAAATTCACTATGCCCGTAGGCCTGATCCGCTTTAGCAGGATAAGTTTCTAAACGCCCTGAGGCGAACTCAATATTTTGAGAAGACAATTTGACCCTAAAAACACAAAACGCCAATTCTTCTGTTGTCGCCTTTAAATCTGTAAAAATGGTTCTTAAATAGAGCTGCCAATTTTTGTGTTGAATAGCGGAGTTTCTTATTTCAAAATCCATATCAATGGGAAATTGGCCGTGCAATAAAAAGTCTCTAACCGCGCCACCAACCAAAATAAGTTCACAACCCTTGGCATGTAAAAAATCAATGACGTCGACGACTGCAGGGTCTAGATAATGATTCCAATGTTTTTTTAAGGGCAAAGAATGCACATTACATCCCCGAAGATAAAGGATTTTTTGACGACACCAACCTTTCTAAGACTGTGCGCATTCTTAATAAATCAATCGATTCTTTATGATACACAATATAAAATTTGCCATTTGAGACTTCAAAATTTTTGCCAAGATAATTTATTTTGTCTTTATAATAAGACCTTCTTAAAACATGATTGGGAACCACGGCAACTCCCAGCCCTTCCAATACCGCTTGTAGCATATTACCATGGGAGTTAATGACATACCTTAAATTAATTTTTTTGGGAATTTCACCAAATCTCTTACGACACCAATTATTATACAGAGGGTCTCTATTTTCAAACAATACTGTGGGCATGGCCGCCAATTCATTTAAAGTAATATTGTCATCAATTTTAAATTCATCAGTTTTAGGAAAAACCAAAGTAGATATCTCTTCACTCAAAAAGATTTTTTCCCCTACCGTGGGCAATGCCTGTTCGGGAAGAATAAGAAAATCCAAACGCATATTTTCAAAGTCACGAACAATTTTGTCTTGAAAACCAAGAGAGATATTAACCTCTAGTTCAGGGTAATTTTTAGCAAGAGACAAGACTTCAGGCGCCAGCCAGCTCTTGCCAATACCAATTAAAGTTCCAATGCGAACTCTCCCCGACATGCTATTTTTATCGTGCTTGATCTCTTGCAGGGTCTCCCCAATCTGCCCTAAAAAATCTGAGGCCAAATGATAAAGCTTTTCGCCTTCTGAAGTCAGCATCACCCGTTTTCCCGAACGCTTAAAAAGTTTAACAGAAATTTTATTTTCTAAATTTTTAATACTCTGACTGATCGCAGACTGAGTGACATGGAGTTCATCTGCAGCTTTAGAAAAGCTAGAGGCTTTGGCCACCGCCACCAAGGTTTGCAATTGAGATGTTTCTATCATAATTCTTTCCGATTAATAAAGACTATTAGTTTAAGCTTATATATTAGTTTCAACTTATAAACAAGTCACTGGGAACTTATTAACCCTAATCCTGCCAAAAATCTCAAAAACCCATCAAATGCAGATGCCCCCTGTAAAAATAAAAAGGCGCTCCTCTTGAAGCGCCTTTCATTATTCTTGATATTTTTCTTTATACTGCTTAATACTGCTTTATACTTTTCTAGAATCTAGTCGTTGGCCAATTTTTCTGCCCGTTCTTTCATAACCTTATCCCCAATACTGTTGGGACACTCAGCATACCTGGCAAATTCCATCGTGTAAGAGGCCTTACCTGCCGACATAGACCTAAGTTCTGAAGAATAACCAAACATTTCCGAAAGAGGAACCTCTGCGTTAACGATAACCTCTCCACTTGGATCCGTCTCTGAACCTTGAATCATACCGCGACGAGAAGAAAGATCGCCAATGACACCACCCTGATACTCGTCAGGTGTCGTCACTTCAACTTTCATTATTGGTTCCAATAATACGGGGTTGGCGGCTTTAATCGCCTGTCTCATCGCCATTCTCGAGGCAATTCTAAAGGCCAAATCAGAGGAATCCACATCGTGATATTTACCATCTCTCAAAAAGACTTCGCAATTGATCATGGGGAATGCCGCCAATGGGCCCTTATCCATAACATCGTTGAAGCCTTTTTCACAGGCACCAATGTATTCTGTAGGGATCGAGCCACCCTTAATTTCATTATGAAACTTAAAGATTTGATCTTCACGTTCCTTGGCTTCATCCGCAAGGGGCTTCAGCACGCCGACAACCTGACCAAATTGACCGGCACCACCGGTTTGTTTTTTATGGGTATAATCAAAGTCAGCTTCAATCTTAATGGTTTCACGGTAGTTAACCTGTGGCGCACCAACGGTACATTCACATTTGTATTCACGCTTTAAACGTTCGACATAAATTTCAAGATGCAGTTCACCCATCCCGGCAATTCTCGTCTCTCCAGACTCCTCATCTGTAAAAACATGAAAGGTTGGATCTTCTTTTAAAAATCGTGCAAGGCCTTTTGAAAGTCTCGCTTGATCATCTTTATCTTTTGCCACAATCGACAACTCAATAACGGGAATAGGCACGTGAATCCCTTCACAGGAAATATGCGTAAGATTATCGTTACCCACAAAAGTATCACCGGAAGCACAATCGATGCCAATCATAGCAATGATGTCACCTGGCCCGGCTGAGTCAATATTTTCCCTATCGTTAGAGTTCATGCGCACAATACGACCAACTCTGATTTTCTTCTTAGTTCTCGTATTATAAACTTGATCACCTTTGCGTAAAGTCCCTTGATAGATACGCGTATAGGTCAATTGGCCAAATTGCTCATCGGTAATTTTAAAGGCCATACAAACAAGAGTTTTATCGTAATTTGGATCTAAATCTACTTTTTCACCGGTATTAGAGTCAATGGCAGTAGGCTGCGCGCAGGCCAGTGGCGAGGGCAAATATCGAGCAACAGCATCGAGCAGAGGCTGGACCCCTTTATTCTTGAAAGCCGATCCCATAAAGACAGGAGTTAGTTTTAAAGTTTGCACCCCACTTCTAATACAATTGTGTAGCTCTTCTTCAGAGAGTTCATTTCCTTCTAAATACTTTTCCATGACATCGTCATCATATTCGGCAATAACATCGATCATCGCCGCTCGCTCTTCTTCCATTTTTTCTACGAGATCTGCAGGGCAATCTTCAATTCTTACATTCTCACCATTGTCACCGTCGAAATAATAAGCTTTTCGCGTTACCAAATCCACCATCCCAGCGAATTCATCCTCGGCACCAATAGGTACTTGCATGAGAACGGCATTATGATTGAGCTTATCTCTAAGGGCGTCTCGACCATTCCAAGCATTCGCTCCCATACGGTCCATTTTATTCAAAAAGCATAGCCTGGGGACGTTATATCTTCTCATTTGACGATCGACAGTAATGGATTGCGACTGCACACCTGAGACTGAACAGAGTACCAAAATGGCCCCGTCGAGAACGCGCAACGATCTTTCCACTTCAACGGTAAAGTCAACGTGGCCGGGAGTGTCAATAATATTAATACGTGTATCTTTATCAATGCCCTCGGCGAAAGTCGTTCCCTCTTCCCGCATGCCCTTCCAAAACACTGTGGTAGCGGCGGAGGTGATGGTAATCCCCTTTTCCTTTTCCAGCTCCATATGGTCCATTTTAGCGCCATCGCCACCACCACGGACATCTTCAATTTTGTGAATCATGTCGCAATAAAAAAGAATTCTCTCTGTCAAAGTGGTTTTTCCAGAGTCAATATGTGCGGAAATACCAATATTTCGTGTTTTGGCCATTAATTTCATTGTTCAGCTCCAAACTGGTTTGGTCATTACAGACTAGTGACTTATTTATATATTATTAGATTGCTGACGCATATTAATTAAATTCTTAAACCGAGTCAATAAACTTCACAGTTATGAAAATAATTCCATGCCAGGCAATAAAATTATTTACAGGCGGCTATAAATTCCATAATTATGTCTTTTGAAAAAAAATCGAAATTAACATTATGAACAAAGATTTAGAAAAAAAAGAACTTTACGAAGCCGTCAAAATTCTAGTGGATGCGGACGGGATTCAACATATTCACTTGCATCAGCATAAGTTGTTCACTCTCTTTAGTGTCGCCTTTCAATACATGCTTTACCGTTCCACAAAGGAAAAAGGTGCTTATATTATTCGTGTCGAGGACAGTCATCTCGCCGAAAAATTGGCAAAAAAGTCCAAAGACCTCTCCACCCGCAGATTTGTCCAGGCGCTCTTACTGCCACGCAAGCTCAAATACGGGCCCTCTACCTTTTTTCTAGACTTCTTCCACCTGGGAACATGGAATCAGACCAAAGACATCCCTAACGACCGCATAAAGGGCGCAATCATCATAAAAAATACCTCCTCCAAACCGATGAACGACGCTTTTATGGAAGAGGAGGAAGAAGATAATCCGTTAAAAAACTTACCCGATCATTATTACTTAACATCCCTGCTAGAATTTGTGCCCAAGACCATCACCATCGCCTACAAGGCCGAATTTCATGACCTAGAAAAGATTGCTCTCCCTTTGATCAAACAAGAGGAAGTCAAAACTATTTCTGGGGTCACTCTGAGCGGTAACCTCGATTGGGAAAAAATCGACGATTAACAAACCTAAAACTCAAAAAAAAGAGTTTCGCCTTGGTCAAGTAGTCATGTTTAAAGATAGGATTTTGAAAACCTTGCGGTTAAGACAGGCACCTATTCAGATGCCAGTAAGAGGTTGACCGTGTAGAAATTGGGACAAACATGCGATACGCATAGACCAAGGCATAAACCTTTTGGCCAACCAGTTACTCATGACTACTGCATAGGTCATGCCAAAACTGTCTAAACTATAGACAGTGCATTTCTAAGGGTTTAGCTCAATTGATATTGGTGTCAGAAAGTTAATGACGCGAGTAATGGTGCCTTTTGTCTGGCCCAATAATGAGCAAAGTGGCATGGCAAATTCCTGTCCCCACCCAATCAATAAATCTATAATTTATCTATCCAGCATAAAACAAAAAAGAACTCAAAAAAAGAGTTTCGCCTTGGTCAAATAGTCATGTTTAAAGATAGGATTTGGAAACCTTGCGGTTAAGACAGGCACCCATGCAGATGCCAGTAAGAGGTTGACCGTGTAGAAATTGGGACAAACATGCGATACGCATAGACCAAGGCATAAACCTTTTGGCCAACCAGTTACTCATGAATACTGCATAGGTCATGCCAAAACTGTCTAAACTATAGACAGTGCATTTCTAAGGGTTTAGCTCAATTGATATTGGTGTCAGAAAGTTAATGACGCGAGTAATGGTGCTCTTTGATCTAGAGATCGG
>Ga0316206_1000959_pt1 | contig 30314 bp, 29 predicted proteins | sample 6monthpyrite_MG_FD_204942 | JGI IMG/M metagenome (GOLD analysis project Ga0316206, IMG submission 204942) | Microbial mat bacterial communities from mineral coupon in-situ incubated in ocean water Damariscotta River, Maine, United States -... | ecosystem: Environmental > Aquatic > Marine >... | reverse complement strand
AGCGCCTCTGTATCACCTTGTTGGTGACATCGAGGACAAAGACCTGGCTAAACTGAAAGCTGAAGGTCACCACTAAGCAAATAAAGGCTTGATTAATTAGTTATAAATCAAGCCTTTAAATAGATTTGCGAAATAAAAAGGACTGACATGTATAGTGTTGGTCCTTTTTTTTCTTGTGAGAGTGTATTAGTCTCAGATGAGACAAATTTAAAGAAACTTTATATATTTTCGTGAGATAGTTAGATGAATATTATTGAAAACACAGATGAAGAAATTTTAGAACACGCGCACGAAATGTGGGCGGATCTTGTTAAGTACTCAAATGAAGGCAACTACGGTGCTTTTACCCGTAACTTCTCGGCTTCATTTATGAAGGGTGCGAATGAAATTGAAATGGGTAAGCAGTTTGCGAGAAGTGATTTAGCCAAAAACCTGTCAGATGATTATTCCTATCTTGGCATCATACGCCGTGGCGAACACGTCACTGTTCTTTATAAAGTTATTAACAAAAAAGATAAAGGCGAATGGCTGGGTCGATTAGTACTTGGTTATGAAAAAGAGAAAGTTAAAATCTTTGGCGCGACACTTTTTTAAAATTTAGGTTCTGGAAATAGTTTTAAAGTAGGGTCAACAAAACAGGTTTTATTAGATATGTCAGATACAATCGAAGACGAAAAATTCGTCGAACTAAATTATAAAGTCGTCGATGACAAAACCGGCGACGTTCTGGTCACGGTAGATTATCCACTGGGTTATGTTCATGGTGTTAATGATGTCATGTCAGAACAAGTGACGAAACACCTTTATGGTAAAAAAGTCGGCGATATCATTGACGTGCCGGTGGATACAAAACTGTTATACGGTGAGCGTGATGAGTCGCTGGTATTTACCGATAACATTGAGAATGTTCCAGAAGAATACCGTGAAATTGGTATGACCATCACCATGGAAAATGAAAAGGGTGAACCTAAAAGCTTTATCGTTACACGCTTTGATGACAAGACCTTAACCGTTGATGGTAATAACCCGCTGTGTGGCAGAGATGTCACCTTCGTGCTGGAAGTTTTGACGATACGTGAAGCTACCGATGAAGAAATTGATCTTGGTGGTGCTGTTGATGCTGATCCTGATCTAAATGAAATATTAGACCGCGCAGAATGAAGTACACAAATAATTACATATTTTACCCGGACAACCGGTCTCTTGAGCGTGCCATAGTATCTTCACTCGGCCTGTTAAGCGAAGAGGTTGCGGCATTAGCTGTTCCTGATACCTCGACAACTGTTGCTGATAATTTTGTGCATACACGGGGTAATTTTGAGCAGCAGCATTTCAGTACTAATATTCTTGAGCCATTGCGAGATGTGCTTGAAGGACTATTAACAGATGAATATTGTCAACAGGAGCCATTAGCCTGGTCTGAGATGCAGAATCGTCTTGGTAGTATCCTCGGTGCTCTGGGGCAGCAGCAAAGAGATGCTGCGCTGTTTGAAAAAGCAATTGAGTGTTTTAACCACGCTCTTGAAAAGTTGAGTCAGGAAAAAACTCCTCTTGAGTGGGCTGAAACACAAGCTAATTTAGGTACGGCATTGCAGGCTTTGGGTCGACAGGAGTCAGATTCAAAAGTACTAAACAGCTCTATTGATGCTTATACGGCTGCGTTATTAGAATGGTCACGCAAAGAAACGCCAGAAGAATGGGCCTTAACCATGCTTCAGTTGGGCGCTGCTTTTCATGCTTATGGCAAGCTTCTTCAAGGTAACCGTACCTTTCAAAAGTCTGTTGTTTCCTATAAAAATGCACTTGCAGAGTTCGATGCAGATAACCATGCGTTAGAGTTAGTCGCCACACACAATAACCGTGGTGCGGTACTGCATAATTTGGCTGAATCAGAAGAAAACCCGGCGCGCCTGGAAGAAGCAATAAGATCTTATGAAACCGCTTTGACAGTATGTATGGAGCAGCAATTGCCTATACATCATGCGGTGCTATGCAGGGTAAATAAATTTTCTGCACAAAGTGTCATGGCCGAGCTAACCAAAGATGCGGCACTTGCTGATGAAGTGGCTGATGAGTTTGAAATCATTCTTGAATGTTTTCCGCATGCGCTTCAACCACTCTGCGCAAAGTATTGCGAAGAGCAGATGAGCAAGATGCGGAAAATGGCAGAAGCACCTACGAGCTAAAAATTATCTCTTGAACCTTCTCCCGCCTTTTAAGGGGGAGGAGGGGCTAAGATTAAACCCGTTCAGACAATTCGTAATCTACGTTAATAAATGCGCCAATCTCAGAACAAAATCGGATCACGCGTGCGCCAAAGCCGACATCAGGTTTGGTTTCGTCCTTATCGATAGACAAAGTTAACACAACCCCGATTCTTGGGGACAAGTTATGGTTTTTACAGATTTCGATAATTTTGTCCTTAGCGGGTTCAATTTTTTTAAGAATCTCATCATCGATGAGTTTGTAAATATCAAGTTCTTGCAAGTCAGAATTGATGGTTTCTGTTGAAAATTCCCATGAGCTAATTACCGGTTTATCCAGGTTGCCACGCATTCCGGCATTGTTGACAGATGTGGGTTCCAGGCCAATAAATTTTGTGACCATATCTGGGTCGAAATGATAACCAGAGATGCCGAAATAAGCGCGTCCTTTATTAGATGCCACGGATAGTGCCCCCTTAAAAATAGTAGATAAAAGATAGTATATAAAACACAGAATTATAGCGTGTAGAGCGGGCATTTACTGTATTAACTTTTTTTAGGGTGGGTAAATAACTATTGATTATGTTTTAGTATAAAAAGATGTGAAAATTAGGGAAATATGAACAATCTTAGCTACTTATTGTATGACTTTAACTTGGTAGTAGTTTGGTTATTTGGCTAAGAATAAAAGCTAAAACGAAGAATCAAGGGTATTGAAGTTTTGTCAGCTGAAGATAAAAAAGAAAAAAAGCGAGATCCTAATAACCCATGTTTATTTTGTACAGACCCTAAAGGTGTATCTCTGGATAGTGAATTAGCGTACAGCGCGCGTGATACTTATGGGGTTAGTCCGGGTCATACATTAGTCATCCCGAAGCGCCATGTCGCCAGCTTTTTTGAACTGACACCAGAAGAAATTGCAGTCTGCATGAAACTTATTAATGAGGAGAAAAAAAACATTGATGAGGAGTTTCATCCAGATGGTTATAATATTGGGGTTAATATAGGTCCGGCAGCAGGACAAAGTATTTTCCATGTCCACATTCATATCATTCCTCGCTATGAGGGAGATGTTGAAAATCCACAGGGTGGTGTGCGGCATGTGATAGCAAAAAAGGCGCATTATAAGCGTTAGAAGGGTATACTTTAGTCAGTTTAAGTGGGAGGGGCTGGCATAACTGTTTTTTCCTCCCGTAAATATACATAAAATAATGAGGAGTTTTGATTATGGCTGAATTTTGCAGACCTAAAGTGCCAACAGGTGTAACTGAGTATGTGACAACTACACAGAAAGAAGTTGTTCCTGGGCAGTTTGTTATTGGTTATACGACTGAATGGAAAAGCTTCCAAAAAGAAGTACCATACCAAACACCTAAGAAGCCTTAAGGCTTCTTGCCGCACAGACCTTTAAACAGGTCGTGCTGCACGGCTAAATTCAAGTTTAGCATGCAAAAAGCACGCTTCTTAAAGCGTGCTTTTTTTATGTGAGCTGAAACAATGTCATCACAAGTTTTATCCCTTATCTCCAAAAATATCATCAGGAATCAAAGTATAGAATTGAGGAACATAGTTTAAAACTGTACCCTGGTATATACCAAGATTTCTCCATGTATCGATAAGTTCTGCCAGTAGTGATTCGTTGTTTATGTCTTGTTTTAACGCTTTTAATATTGATATTAATGGGTTTAAATTTGGCTCGTTCGCGTATTGGGTTAACGTTTCAATTGCGTCATCAATATTCTCGACGTTTAAGTTAACAGTAGAGTTATGCATATTACTTTTATCCGTTTTTATTAAAGACCAAGGGAAACCCCTTGTATTCCAAACATACGTAATTAAATCACTTTAGTCTCTTTTATATTCTAATTTTCTTCTGGAAGACAAGTGTTACTTAAATTCCGTTGTATTCTTAAATGGAAACAGTTTGGCTGATAAATATATTTAATGAAAGATTAATTGCTGATTATCGTAATATTATCAAAGTCTAATATTGAATCAATCTAAACTAGTAATTTTATGCGCTAATAAGCATTTTTGTTTATTAAGTTGCACCTTATTAATGTAAATTTAATTTTTACCTAGCATTTGCTACTTTTCTAATTTATTCAGGATATCTTCATGGCTGACGATACTGTCCGCGAGATCAGAATTAACCCAATAGTGCCCAGTGAATCTGTGCTGGTAGCAACCGCTCGTGGCATGCGTCCACGTAAACAAGAAGAAACGGTAAAACGGGATACAAGAGAGCATGTAGAGACCTGTCCGTTTTGCAAAGGTAACGAGGATAAAACACCTTCTACCATTGTTGCGTTTCCAAATGATAGTGATTGGCGAATTCGTATTGTTGAAAACCTGTTTCCAATCCTGGGTGACGATAGTGAAGAGGCCGCTATAAATTTTGGGTTGCAACAAGTTATTAATGGCTATGGCCGGCATGAAGTCATCATTGACCATTTCAAGCACGGTATTTCTGTTTATGAAATGAGTGAAGAACATTTGCAGATGCTGTTCGGCGCATACTGCCAGCGAATGACGGAGCTTTATGAGGCTGATCCTCGACTCAAATATGTTTTGGTCTTTAAAAACTTTGGCCCTGCCGCTGGCGCCAGTATTCCGCATACGCATAGCCAAATTATTGCGATGCCAGTTGTGCCTGAGAATGTGATCAATGAAGTAGAGCACTCAAGAGCTTATTTTAGAAAACACAATCATTGCGTATTTTGTAGTTTGATTGATGAAGCCTTAACTTACGAAGCGACTATATATGACCGTGAGTCAGGTGAGGTGCGCCGTAAGATCAATGTTGGTCAGTATGTGGTAGAGCGCGGTGAGCGTTTTGTTGCCATCAAACCATTTGCCAGTCGCTATGAATGGGAAGTGCACATCATGCCATTAACGCATGAGAGTGACTTCACAAAAGTCACGCATGAAGATTTACAGGATTTATCACGTGTTGTGAAACGAACCATGAAACGTCTGGAAAAAGTCATTGGTGGTGCGCAATATAATTTCTTTTTGCACTCGATTCCGCGGGCAGAAGAATACAGTGATTGCAAAGACAGTTATCATTGGCATTTAGAGATCTGCCCGAGAACATCGATTCCGACCGGCTTTGAGCTGGGATCAGGATTATTTGTTAGTACAATTTCACCAGAAGATGCAGCGAAACAGCTTAGAGATGTGGATATAGATTAGTTACTTAAGTCAGTATGGTGTTGAAAGATAATTGGTATGCCTGCGGCATGAATTATTCGCGCGTTGCCCTCTCGGCAACTGCTCCTGCGTTACTCTACCTCCTGCATCCGTGCAGCCGACACGCAAGAGCAGTCTATTAGCAATTTAGAATATAAAAATAACTCATCCCTGCCTTAATGATATGAATAAGCATATGCCTCTTAATGCATTATGATAGAGCCATTAAAAATTTATGGTCTTGTTGATTCGATGTTGGCAAGACCCAATTAAAATATAGTAAGAAATACATATAGAAAATCTTAGGAGAAACACATGATTAAGCCACACGGTTCTGATGAGCTGAACCCATTATTTGTTTACGATTCTGCTGAAAATGAAGCATTGCAAAAAGAAGCAGAAGGTCTGGCTTCAATCGTTGTAAGTTCGGCAGCTGCGGCTAATGCTGTGATGTTAGGTGGAGGTTACTTTAACCCGCTGACAGGCTATATGAATAAAGCCGATGCATTGTCAGTGGCTACTGACATGAAAACATCTTCTGGTTTGTTCTGGCCAACACCGGTTTTAAATCTGGTTGATGATGCGGGCAGTATTAAAGCTGGCGATCGTATTGCGCTTAAAGATCCTAACGTCGACGGTAACCCTATTGTTGCTGTGATGGATGTTGAAGCCGTTGAAGAATTTACTGCGGATGAAAAGAAATTAATTGCTGATAAAGTTTATGCAGCAAGTCCTGATGAAGCACACCCAGGTGTTGATGCATTTAATGAACAGGGTAATGTTGTATTATCAGGTCCAATCAAAGTATTAAACTTCTCATACTTCCAGACTGAATTCCCTGATACTTTCCGTACTGCTGTTGAAATCAGAAATGAAATTGCAGAACGTGGCTGGAAGAAGATTGTTGCATTCCAGACTCGTAATCCAATGCATCTTGCACACGAAGAATTATGCCACATGGCAATGGATCGTTTAGGTTGTGATGGTCTGGTAATTCACATGCTATTAGGTAAATTAAAAGCCGGTGATATTCCTGCACCAACTCGTGATGCGGCGATTCGTAAAATGGTTGAACTGTATTTCCCAGAAAACAGTGCAATGGTAACGGGTTACGGTTTTGATATGTTATATGCCGGTCCACGTGAAGCGGTACTGCACGCATTGTTCCGTCAGAACATGGGAGCAACGCATTTCATTATTGGTCGTGACCATGCTGGTGTTGGCGATCATTACGGTGCGTTTGATGCACAAACAATTTTTGATGATCAGGTGCCTGCTGGTTCGCTTGATATCGAAATCTTCCGTGCAGACCATACGGCTTATTCTAAGAAGTTAGATAAAGTTGTGATGATGTCTGAAGCACCGGATCATACCAAAGATGATTTTGTTCTTCTGTCCGGTACTAAAGTACGTGAGATGTTAGGTAATGGTATTGCACCTCCTAAAGAGTTCTCTCGTCCAGAGGTTGCGCAGATCCTGATGGATTATTATCAAAGTATCAGTTAATCACTGTGATACCTTGGTGGTCTAAAAAAGCACTGCACTGGCAGTGCTTTTTTTATACAGGCATTGTTTAAGGTTGCCTTAAGGAATGATAGATATACTTAAGTTTCCCTATAGTAGTGGCAAAATATAATAATAATAAAGTTTTAAGGCGCAATTTTTATTGCGTCTTTTGTTTTTTTGAATTATGAAAATTATGCGGGCTGGGATTGTGTTTAGTTATTATTAGTCTGCAATGCTGAGTCGTGAACAACGGGGAATGGTTATATAAACCGTTGTGCCTTTGTTGAGGTCACTGTCTAACCAGACTTCACCATTATGTTGCTCAATAATACTTTTAGTGAGCGAGAGTCCGATACCGATACCTTCAAATCTACGGTTATCATTTTCTTCGGCTTGCCTGAAATCATCGAATATCATTTTCATGTTTTTATCAGTTATACCAATACCTGTGTCTTCTATTGTAATCAGTATTAAATCAGAAGTAGCTGGGGCAGTGTGTTTTGGTAGTTCGGCGTTATTTGAAATTTCTTCAAAATTTATATGAATGTGTCCTCGCTTAGTGAATTTCATTGCGTTGTTAATGATGTATGAGAGCGCTTTTTGTAACAGAGGGATATCTGCAGTGACATCTATATCTTTAGTGCTGATTATTTTTGGGTAGACACTATAAGTTTTGTTGTCTGATTCGAACTTACTGATAATTGAGGCGAAGATTAAGCTCAATTCAGATTCACTATACTGAAGTTTTAATGTTTTGCTCTTAAGTTTACTGTACAGCATGATAACTTCAATTTTATTGAGTAGTTCATTGCCTGCCAATTCGATATTGTTTATGTTGTCGATTTGAATTTCACTGAAACCTTCGACATCAAATTGCAAGAGTTGCGTGAACCCGAGAATAGAGTTCAATGGAGTTCTAAGTTCGTGAGTCATGGTTGAGATAATCGCGTCTTTTAAGGTGTTAGATTGTTGTGCCTTTTCTGCTTCAGTAGCTAGTTGTTCAAGTGATTTTTGAAGGTCCTCTTCTATGTTTTTAATATGTGTAACATCGGTACGAATGGCTATATATTGGTATGGCAGTTTATTCTTATCGAGAAATGGAATAATCGAACTTTCAACCCAGTAGTAACTGCCATCTTTTTTTCTATTTTTTATTTCACCCTGCCAGGTTGAGCCGCTAACGATGGTTGCCCACATATCCCTGAATACGCTTTTTTTATGAAAACCAGAGTTAATGATATTGTGTCTTTTACCAATAAGTTCAGCTTTACTGTACTGGCTTACCTCACAAAATTTTTCATTTGCAAAAGTTATGTGGCCTGTGGTGTCGGTAATGCTAACAATGGCATGTTTGTTTAGGGCGTAAAGCAGGTTTTTCTGTTCGATCAGGCTGACAGATAAATCATCTTTGGTAGATTGTAGTTCGGTTACATTACGTGTCAGTCTTTGATAAATAAACCAGGCAATTAAAAAACAGAATATGATAACTGAAAGGCCTGTCATAAGAATAAATCGAAATGTTTTGTCTTGCTGTAAGGTTAGTTTCGATGTGATAAGTGATATTTGCTTGCTCTGGTAGCTGGATAACTGATTAAGGTATTTTAGATTAATTTGTTGCTTAGGTAATGCCTCATCCATAAAAATGTGATGAGCCTGCATATATTTCCCCTGAGTTTTCAAATCAATGACATGATGTTGAGCCTTAACTACCTGACTGATAAAACTGCGGTGTTTATTTAGAAGTTCTTCTTCGTAAGAGTCAGGGTTTGAGTTATAGAATTTTTCTCGAATCTGTATAAAGGATTCACCATGCTGATAAAATTCCTGAATATAATCGTCTCTTTCAAACGGGTCAGTTGATTGTAAGATCTTAAGCATTAATGCTGAACGTTGATTTGAAATATTCTGTAGTGCGTTAGCACGGGTCGCATGTTCTGATTTAGTATCAATGTTGTTTCGTAATTCATCATTTGAGGTATTTATTTGATGCAGGCTGACGAATAATGAAATGGCAACAAGGAAAATTATTAGTGAGAATCCGGTAAGAACAATAGTGGTAGGTTTTGTTTTCATGCTTTTGTAATGGTTTATTATGCTGGCTACGATTTGTAGATATAAGTATAGTTGATGAAGATAAGCCCGCCATGATTATATGGAGTTTTATCTGTATTCTTAGTGAGAAAAGGTTAAGTGAAGGCCTTGTCTTTATCAGGTTCAGGTATTAAGGTCTGAAAAGATTTATTTTATGAATTTTAAAAATAGATGTGAAGGTAAAAATGAATTTCAAATATCATTTGTTAGGCAGTCTTGGCGGTGCCGTGGTTGGTGGTTGTTTAGGTTATCTTTTAAAAGGTAATGCTGGTGTATTGTTTGGAGTGATTTATGGCACTGTTTTTGGTGAAATTGCTGCGGTATCATTTGCGATAAGAAAGAAACGGCAATCTTAATAGTTTAAAATAAAAAAGGCGTGATAGTTATCACGCCTTTTTCTTTTTAGTGGTTAGTATCTTATAGTAAAGGCACCATCAATAGCGCTACAATATTCATAATCTTAATTAAAGGATTAATAGCAGGGCCTGCAGTGTCTTTGTACGGGTCGCCAACAGTGTCACCAGTTACCGCTGCTTTATGTGCATCAGAACCTTTGCCGCCATGGTTACCGTCTTCGATATATTTCTTCGCGTTATCCCATGCGCCACCACCGGTGGTCATTGAAATGGCAACGAATAAACCGGTTACGATTGTACCAATTAAAACACCACCTAAGGCTTCAGCACCTAAGGTTAAGCCAACAATAATTGGCACTGCAACAGGTAACAAAGAAGGAATAATCATTTCTTTAATCGCAGCTTTAGTTAGCATGTCGACCGCTTTCGAATAGTCGGGCTTTTGGGTTTTATCCATAATGCCTGGCATTTCCTTGAACTGGCGACGAACTTCGTTAACGATGTCACCGGCTGCGCGACCTACTGCTTCCATAGCCATTGCGCCAAACAGGTATGGAATCAGACCACCAATGAAGAGGCCGATAATAACCATATGGTTTGACAGATCGAAAGTAACTACCTTACCAGCAGCACTTAATGTGTTGGTGTAGTCAGCAAATAAAACCAGTGTAGCAAGACCGGCTGAGCCGATTGCATAGCCTTTAGTAACGGCTTTAGTGGTGTTACCAACAGCATCAAGGGCATCGGTGGTTTCACGAACGTCGTCAGGTAGTTCAGACATTTCAGCGATACCACCCGCATTATCAGTAATAGGGCCATAAGCATCGAGTGCGACAATGATACCTGTCATCGATAGCATGGAGGTCGCCGCAATAGCGATACCATATAAGCCCGCCAGATAATGAGCTCCCCAGATCGAAGCACAAACTGACAGTACAGGCAGGGCTGTGGACTTCATTGATACACCTAAGCCTGCAATAACGTTAGTACCATCACCAGTTGTTGATGCGGCAGCAATATTTTTTACAGGAGCGTATTCAGTTGCTGTGTAATATTCAGTGATTACAATCATTGCAACAGTCAGGAATAAACCAATCAGAGCGGCATAATAAAATTCAGTGGCTCCAGCCGTTGCCCCGCTTGCAAGTTGTAAACTGACATCGCCCATCATTTGATTGGTTACAAAATAGAATGCTACGGCAGAAAAGAGGGCAGCAACAATCGTGCCTCTGTAAAGTGCATTCATAATTTTTGCACCGTCAGAGGTTTTGACGAAGAAGGTACCAATGATTGAGCCAATAATGGATACACCACCCAGAACTAGCGGATAAGTGACGGCCAGTTCACCAACATCTTTTAATAACAGACCACCTAATAACATGGTTGCAATAATGGTTACGGCATAAGTCTCAAACAGGTCAGCAGCCATACCAGCGCAGTCGCCGACATTATCACCAACGTTATCTGCAATACAGGCCGGGTTACGAAGATCATCTTCTGGAATACCCGCTTCTACTTTACCAACAATATCGGCACCAACATCAGCGCCTTTGGTGAATATGCCACCACCTAATCGTGCAAAGATAGAAATGAGAGAGCCACCAAATGCCAGGCCGACCATTGCATGTAGTGCATCGCTTTGATTGACGCCCATGTTATGCAAAACTGCGTAGTAACCGGCAACACCTAACAAGCCTAAACCAACCACTAACATACCAGTGATGGCGCCACCTTTAAATGCAACCTGTAAAGCAGGATTGATACCATCTCGTGCTGCTTCTGCTGTACGAGAGTTTGATCGTACAGATACATGCATGCCGATATAACCGGCTGCACCTGAGAGGATGGCACCAATGGCAAAACCGATGGCGGAATACCAGCCCAATGCAAACCCCATAAGAATAAATAAAACGATGCCCACAATACCAATCGTTGTGTATTGTCGAGAGAGGTAGGCGATTGCGCCTTCTCTAACAGCAGCGGAAATGCGTCGCATTTCTTCATTGCCTTCGGGTTTTTTCATGATACTGAAAGTAGAAATGATGCCATAGATAATGGCAATAAATGCACAGAGTAAACTGAATGTCAGTGCGCTCATTGTAGCCCTCCATTTTTATTAGTATTGGGGGTTCAACGGCGCTGCAGCTGAATAGCTAACAACTTCAGATTGGGCCCCTCGAAGATAAAACTATATTTCTTTTTTCTGTTTTTTGATTATCGTAGTACACGCTACACCTAGCAATGCAGAAAAGGAAGTTGTTTATTAATGATTTTTTTTATATGTGGCTATGAAAAAGTTATGTCGACTAAATGATGGATATTTAGATGAGGCATATCAAAAAATAATAATATTTTAGGTATCGAAATTGCTAATACAGATTGCTAATACGCTATTTAATACAGGTTGAGCAGTTTGCTTTCACTATCCTGCCAGCATGTGAATGGCGGGAAGGGCGTTTAATGCCATCTTGTTGGGTCATGGTTTTGTAAAGTTGTCTTTCCTGGGTGATGATGCTTCTTTCGTGCTGGTAAGGGTATAAGGCGCTGTTCATACCGCCTTGAGCCAGAAATGTTTTGGTGTCATTAAACATACTGTGTACATGCAATAGTTCATGCAGCAATGCATCGGCGGGTGAGGCAATGCACACCGGGTTTTGTTTGCAGCTATCATTTAATCTAAGTTGTGCTGCAGAACGGGTGTTAAAATGCACTTCTGCACGGTCAACATGAACGATATTCCCACTAGCAATCGTTGTCCAGTCGTCCTCATCATAAACAAGATGCCAGTTGGCATCTTTTAATGCTTTAAAAAGACTAACAATTTCCGGGTAGCTACTGTAGTAGTCGGCCATTGTCTTTAGGTCTGACTTAATATGCTTTGGGTCACTTGCAGTTGGCTGGTATTTAGATTGCAATACATCAAACAGAACTTCCGCTGTTCTTTCTTTCAGTGATGGCATTTCAATTTTTTCGTAAAGCGGAGAAATGTTTAAATCATCTTTTATCTTTTGGCGAACTGAGCTGCCTGAGATTAACTTAAGTTCGATAGTTTGCTGCTTAAGAGAAGAGCGATCCTTAATATCAATCTCTATATCTGCACAGGCTGCGCTTTCAAAAAACAAACCTGCTGTGAATAAAATAATAGGCGTCCAGGCGCGGCGTTTAAATGCGATTTTATTATCTGAGTTCTGGTGTCGCTGATCTTCTTTTAAGCGGTAGCCGAGATCTGAGAAGTATTTACTGAGTTGTTTGAAGAGACCTGGAGAATCGGTTGCCAGACCTCTGGGATATACAATGTGAGGCTGGTTGTTAATAACGCAGGGATGAACATAAGCCTGAGTTGTTATGTGTTTGCCAGTGCCTGAGTCAGGTTTGTGATGTGAAAATAGTCTTTGTTTATTAAATAGAGTCTGCATGAGAACTTGTCCTTAAACCAGATGCACTTGCTAGTTGAGGTGACTAATACTGACTATAGTCAAGTTATAACGAGAGTTTGGGCTTATTGCAGGGGTAAAATGTCAATATTTTGTAACGGTCTATGACTGACCGGTGAAATCTTAACTGCAGCAATAGGTATTTCGACCTGCTTCTTTGGCCTGATACATAGCCCCGTCAGCGACATTAATTAATGACTCAATATTCTTGCTGTGTTCTGGGAAAAGACTGAATCCGATGCTGCAGCCAATATTGATCACGTGCTCATCGATATGGAACGGCTTGTTTATGTTATGAATGATTTTTTTGGCAACCTGAATAACGTCGCCTTTTGAGTTGACCTCAGATAACAAAATCATAAACTCACCACCGCCAAGTCTGGCTGCTGTGTCTTCAGCACGGATTGTTGCTTTTAGTCTTGCTGCGACCTGAATCAAAAGTTCGTCACCAATGTGGTGGCCGCAACTGTCATTGATATGTTTAAAACGGTCCAGATCTATATAAAGTAAAGAAATAAGGTTGTGGTGTCGTTTGGCGTGGGCAATGTCATGCTCCAGTCTTTTTTCAAATAATCGACGATTAGCAAGGCCGGTCAGTGCATCCTGATTTGCCAGTTTCGTCATGGCAATGAGTTCACTGTGATCTGTCATCAGGCCAAGGTAAAAAATGGTGTTATTGTTATTATCTTTTATCGGTTTTATTTGTAAGTTGCGCGGTGTAATGGCACCATCTTTTTTACGATCCCAGACCTCTCCCTGCCAGAATTCTTTAGACTTAATGTCACGCCACATTTGTTTATAGAATTCGGTGTTATGAAAACCGGATTGCATGACGCGCGGATTTTTACCGATCAGGAAGTCTTCATTAAAGTCAGTCATGCGACAAAAAGAATCATTAACAGCAACAATATTTGAGTTACAGTCAGTCAGGATCATGCCTTCAGTTGAATGAGCAAAAGCGGACTTCAGCAATGATATCTGCTCGCTATGCATATGCTGTGAAGACATTTAATACCCCAATTGAAAGCAACAAACTTATTAATATGTGATGTTTGGTACAAAATTATTTCTAAGACTATTGTTGTCTGTCAGAGTGATTACAGCAATCGGGATGATCCCTAAGATTTATGGGGTTTAATCAGGGATTGGATAAAACGTTTAGGGGTTTCCTTAGAAAAAGGACGAGTGATGGACAAACACCTGCTAATACCTTTTAGCAGGTGTTCATTAGTTGCTGAATTAACTCAAGCCTGTATAGATCTGGTCACGAATTTCTTCAACTTTTCCAATGCCATTGATTTTGACGTAATTAATACCGTCCATGCTGTTGTAGTAATTAATCAGAGGTTCAGTCTGGTCATGGTAAATATCTAAGCGATTTTTAACCACAGATTCCTGGTCGTCATCACGCTGAATCAGGTCTTCGCCTGTTTCATCGTCTTTGCCTTCCACTTTAGGTGGATTAAAAGTGACATGATAAGTACGACCTGATGCCAGATGAACACGGCGACCACTCATTCGTTTAATAATCTCAGCATCGTCAACATCAATTTCAACAACCGCATCGACTGCAATGTCTTCAGATTTTAACGCGTCCGCCTGTACAAGTGTGCGCGGGAAACCATCAAACAGATAACCGTTTTTGCAATCATCTTCCTGAACACGTTCTTTGATTAATCCCATGATGATTTCGTCAGAAATTAAACCACCTGCATCCATTACTTTTTTAGCCTCTTTGCCTAACTCGGTACCCGCTTTAACGGCTGCACGTAGCATATCACCGGTAGAAATTTGTGGGATGTCATATTTTTCTTTCATGTAATTGGCTTGTGTGCCTTTGCCTGCACCGGGGCCGCCTAATAAAATTACTCTCATTTTTTTCTCCAGAATAAAAAAAGCCTCAACTTACGTTGAGGCCAGATTTTTTATAGCTTAACTTTTAAATGCACTGGTGAACTTGATGCCGGGTTTAGTTTCCCATCGCCCATCCAGTTCATTGGTTTTTTCGAGTGTCATCTAAATGTTAATCCCTATACTTCAAACGTGTCTAATTTCTTGGCTACAGACTGTAACTTTAACGTTACATAGTCAGGTAAGCCATTGGCTTTATAATTAGGATACGCTTCGCCCTGAATTAATGGAGTAAGGTAATCTTTACAAGCCTGAGTGATACCAAAACCATCTTCGGTGATGTATTCCATTGGCATCATTTTTTCGACATTAGCGACTTCAGATAAAGGTGCCTGACCAATTTCCCATTTGTAAGGGTTGTTTGAAATACGGTCTACTGTCGGCATGATTGAGTTATGACCTTCCAGTGCAAACTCAACGGCTTTTTCACCTAATGCATATGCCTGTTCAACATCAGACTCAGATGCTAAATGACGTGCTGCACGTTGCAGGTAATCAGCAACTGCCCAGTGGAATTTATAACCTAAGGCTTCTTTAATCATGTTAGCAACAACCGGCGCTGCGCCACCTAATTGAGCGTGACCAAAATTATCACGTGTGCCTTGTTCTGCCAGGAATTTACCATCAGGGTAATGAATACCTTCAGATACTACGATAGTGCAGAAACCATGTTCTTTAACTTTCGCATCAACCTGAGCCATGAATTTATCCTGATCAAATTCAATTTCAGGGAACAGGATAACAACAGGAATACCTTCGTCTTCAATTAAACCACCGGCAGCTGCAATCCAGCCAGCATGACGACCCATAACTTCCAGTACGAAAATCTTAGTAGAAGTCTTAGCCATTGAGCGAACATCGAATGACGCTTCTAAAGCAGAAACTGCGATGTATTTTGCAACTGAACCAAAACCAGGGCAGTTGTCAGTAATTGGCAGGTCGTTATCTACAGTCTTTGGTACGTGAATCGCCTGTACAGGATAGCCCATCTTTTCAGATAACTGAGACACTTTGTAACAAGTATCAGCGGAGTCACCGCCACCATTGTAAAAGAAATAACCGATGTTGTGTGCTTTGAATACTTCGATCAAACGCTCGTATTCTACTTTGTTATCTTCAAGGCTTTTTAGTTTAAAACGGCAAGAACCAAAACCACCTGAAGGTGTATTTTTAAGTGCAGCGATGTCTTCAGCAGATTCCAGATCAGTGTCGATCAGATCTTCTTCTAAAGCGCCGATAATACCGTTACGACCTGCGTATACTGTACCGATCTTGTCTTTGTTTTTACGCGCGGTTTCAATCACACCGCAGGCTGAGGCGTTGATGACAGCTGTTACACCACCAGATTGTGCATAGAATGCATTTTTAGTACTCATCTTTGACTCCATTAGTTTTTTATTTTTGTCACCCTTGAGGTGACTGGTATTTAAAACGGTGATTTCAGCATGAATGGTGTGACATTAATGCCAAATCAAATTCTTATTTTTATATAGTAAGTAAAAAAGTGACGGTTATTGAAACCGCCACTAACAGGCTGATTAATCAACCTTCTTGTTATTCTTTTTTTTTGTGTTGAGGCTTTGTCGGCCTGCACATGTTTCTATAGGTTTATATTAATTTACTAATATTAAGTTATGGTCAACCATAAAAACTGCACCATTATGGAAAACAGCGAGGGTAAAGGATAATTGAGATATTTTATGAGGTTATAAGGGCTTGGTTTATGGTGGTTCTGAGCGGATATTTTGTATTATTTGACGTGTAAAAGTAGAGAGATCTTGTTTTGTGGTTTGCGATAGAGGGGAGTTACTTGTATTTAATGTAATGACGGCTGAGACTGTGCTGTCTGCCCATTAATTTCCTCCAGAGTTGCATCACGAACTGAAACTATCGTCAGGTTAAACGTTACCGTTTTACCGGCCATTGGGTGGTTGCCATCAACAGTCAGCTTCTCATCATCTATTGCTGTAACCACAAAAACTTTCGATTCACCGTTTTCATCGGCAATTGAGTAGGTGAGCTCGACATATTTTTTTCTAATGCGTTGATCTGACATGGGGAATTCCCTGCTAATTTTGGCAGCTGTATATCGTTAACTTGCTGTATCATGCTTCAAATTGTTAATACCCTTATTCTGGCAGGTGATAAAGTGGTATTTATTGCGTATAATGCCAAACTCTAATATAGATTGTTCAGGTAACTCGTTATGTCAGCATGCGGTTCAGGTGGTTGTGGTACAGGTGATGCGTCTATGGAAGGCTGGCCAGAAGGCGAAGCGTCCGGGTGTAGTGCAGCAGCGCCATTTGCTTTGCAAGTGCTGGGTGACAGCATGCAGCCAGAATTTATGCATGAGTGCATTATCGTTATCGACCCCGAAGGTGTGGTTCGTGATGAATGTTATGTAATGGCAGAAATAAACGGCGAAAACACATTCCGTCAGTTACGTATACATGAAGAAAAAATCTATTTGGTTCCGTTAAACGATTTGTACGAGACGGTAGAAATACCTGGTATTGAAGTCATTAAAGGCGTGATTGTGCAGCAAGCTGGTCGTCGTAGAAAAGATCGTAAATTCTACTGATCTTTAGCTTTTGTTTTTTGTGGAGGGCTCTTTAATTTGCAGTCCGCCACTTCTGCCCTCTATTACCAATGCTTTTAAATGTCTGGCAATCCCATCAAGTTTAATTCTCCAGGCATTTGCCAGATCCTTTTCCAGTTCTTCATCCAGTGTTTGATTAAATAAATTTAACCATTTTTCTAAGTCTTCTTCTTTTAGACCTAAATTAATATGCCTGGTAATCATATCGAAAGATGGGGCTCCTTCTGGCAAAGAATCTGAAGCGCCGCCCAGGGCTAGCCACCAGAAAGCAGAGATCTTTTTTTCATGTTGACTAAAGTCTTCAATTCTTGAAAAGAAATGCCCGATATCCGTATCCTTACGCGCTTTATCATAAAAGTGTTGAACAACACGAAGGATATCATTTAGATTTAGTTGATCTGTAAGCCAGCTCATGGTTTAGAATGATAACCGATAATAATAAAACTAATAATCATTAAATGGATTTAAAAAAGGATGCGTCAATGAGTCTTTGGTATCACGTCGAAAAGGCAATTAGCGATTACACAGGAAATCATTATAAAATAAGCAGTCAGCAGGAAATTAATGGTGGCTGTATTAACAGTGCTTACAAAATCAGTAACGGAGAAACCGACTGGTTTGTAAAAACCAATAAAGCCTCGCTGATTGATATGTTTGCTTCCGAAGCGGAATCACTCAATGAAATGGCTGAGAGTAATACAATAAAAGTTCCGCGTGTTTTATGTTATGACCGTGTCGAACGCCACAGTTTTCTTGTGATGGAATACCTGCCGTTAAATGGTTCTGCAGATATGGAAAAATTTGCACAACAACTGGCTGATATGCACCGGGTTACGTCGTCAACATTTGGCTGGCATCGAGATAATGTCATCGGCTCTACAACACAAATCAATAATAAAAAAAATGACTGGATTGATTTCTGGCGTGAAGAGCGTCTTGGTTTTCAGCTGGAGCTCGCACAAAAAAATGGTTGTGGGCGAGAGTTAATTAAACAGGGAGAGCGACTAACAGATTGTCTTGATGAATTTTTTGGTGATTATCGACCACAAGCTTCAATGCTGCATGGTGATCTCTGGAGTGGAAACTATGCTGCATTAGATGATGCCACTCCCGTGATATTTGATCCTGCTTTTTACTATGGTGATCGTGAGTCGGATATTGCGATGACGACATTGTTTGGTGGTTTCAATCAGCAGTTTTATCAGGCTTATAATGATGCCTGGCCATTAGACGAAGGTCACCAGCAACGAAAAGCGCTGTATAACCTATACCATATAATCAATCACTTTAATTTATTTGGTGGTGGTTATGAAATGCAGGCGGTAGGGATGTTGCATCAGTTATTGGCATGAAAAAGCGAAAGGCAAGTGTTTGTCTCTCGCTTTTTATTTGAGGTTACTGATTACCACGTACTTCGGCGCGGCGATCCATCATTAACTGATAACGTTCAGGGTTGTTGAGGCGAAGCTCTTCATCTCTAGCTGCTCTTTTAGTATCACGATCTGCTTTGCGCTGGTCTCTTTCCTGTTTTCGTTTGTCGCGTTCTGCTTTGCGTTCATTGGCATCATCAATTTTGCTTTGATAACTATCAAGCATTTGTGCACGTTGTGCAGGTGGAAGTTTATTAAAGCGGGCTTCCAGACGTTTTTGAATAAAAGCAAAAATTTCAGGTTCCTGATGTCGACGAGCATGAATGTTTAATTCACCCATCATTGGGACAACAGAAGGGAGGTTGCCGGATTGTTCTTTGCCTGTTGGCAAAACTTCCAGACCTATTATGAATGACTGTTTTGTTTTTTCATCTTCATCGTAACGAATTATGCAGTTCAACGGTTTGCATAATTTTTTAATGCCTTTTTCAAGTGGCAGTTTTTCAAATTTTTGATGAATAATCGTATCCGCCTTTTCGTGCAAAAAAGTTTCAACACCGCTGCGAATAGTCAGGCTGCCTAAAATGCCTTTAAGCATGGCGCCGTCACTGGTTAAACTCAGTGTGTTTTCTTTAGCCTGATAACGAAGTTGGAATGGTTTGGGTTTTACATCTGTCTCAGTACTGGCAAAAGTAAAACTGGAAAAAAATAAAAAAAGGAATGTTAGGTATTTCATATTCATTATTTCAACTACTTAAACTTATAATTAAAAAAGGGCAGCAATGCTGCCCTTCATACAAAATGCTAATTTTAATTAATTAGCAATTGCCGGTACAAAAGTCGCCCACTACTATTCGACCTTCTGTTCCGGCAGTTTCACCGGTACCAGTTGTGTTGCTCAGAGTACCAGTATTGGTGATATCTGCGTGAGGCGATGAAATCTCAATGTCACCCGCATAGCCGCCAATTGAGCTGGTTAGAGTTGCATCAGCATTACCACCAGTCGCTATAATATCACCGCTATTGGTTACTGACTGGCCGTATAAATAGACACCGTCATTATAACCACCGCGATATTCGCCATCACCACCAGTAGAGGTAATATCACCAGTATTACTGACTTCACCATGGTCGCTATATAACTCAACGGATTGAGAATAACCGCCGTAACCAGAGGTGCCGCCATTATTACTGCTATCAGAGCCAGCAATTTTAGTAATGGTTCCAGTGTTTGATACACCGTTATAACCCCAGATGTAAACATAGCGTGAACGAGCCGTGGTATTGCTAGTTAAATTGATGCTACCCGTGCCGCCATTCAGCGTCAGGTCACCGGTATTTTTAGCAACGTGTGAATCTAAGCCGTCAGAAACACCTTTGTTATAAGCAGTTTCCATATTGAAGTACCCAGAGTAACCAGCATCAAACTGAGAGCTGGTTGCCAGTATGCTGACATTTCCGCCAGAAAGGTCAATATCGGCTTCATTGGTGACATTGCCCTTATAACTATTGCCAGAGCTGTAGTTATATAGACCGACATAATCACCGTCACCTGCATGGTTACCGTCACCACCTTTGGCAGTGATAGCGCTATAACCTAAGAAGGCAACACGGCGTTCAATGTCAGGCTGGTCATTGCTGTCCTGGTAGACATAAATTGAACCACCATAGCCACCATCTGCATTGAGTTCAGGTGCATTACCATCACCGCCGCGTGTATCCAGGTTGCCGGAGATAATCATGTCACCATCAAGCTGGTCATCATTTGCATTATTGTATTGATAACCCTGGTGATAGAAATCGATATCACCACCATAACCGCCGTTGCTGCCTGAATCAGTGGTATGCCCACCACGGGTAATCAGATCACCACTATTGATGAATTTACCGCCATTGCCTTCCATGTAAATGTCATTGCCGTAAGTGCCATCATCCCCAATAGAGTCGGTACCCGATGTATCAATATTACCGCTATTGATCAAGTCACCACCGTAGGCGTAGAAATAAACATAGCCAGCATTTTCACTATATGGACTGTTATCACCATTCGAAGTTTTGATATCACCACTATTTAGCAGATCCCCCCAGTTTGCATAAAGCTCAACATATTCACCTTGGCCCGAATTATAGAAGTCCTCAGGGTATCCGTCGCCACCGACGGCTGTCAGGTTACCGGTGTTTTCAACACGTCTGTTGGCATAAAGATAGATATAGTCGGCATCACCACCGTCATTATTCATATCACCAGTAAAACCTGATGTATTGATGTCGCCGTGATTGACGATTGAATAATCAGCATCGATATAGACATAACCACCGTCTTGAGCAATTTGCAGGCCTTGTTGCTCAATCGTGCCAGAAGCAAAATAGCTGCCGACATTGATATAGAGGTCATAACGGTAACTCTCTTCTTTATCGACTGTGGTGATCGTACCGCGGTTGATGATGTCGTTATCGACACTTAAATAAGTCGTACAACAACTATCAGAATCAACAGTCAGAGTTGCACCGGCTTGTATTTCAATGCCTGTGACAACGTCACCATCGGCTGGGTCATTGCCAATTGCCGTGCCGCCACCCGGAGAAATGTAAACCGTTCCGCTATTACCGATCACATAGGGCATGCCAGCAGGTGGTCTAGCGCCACCTGAGGCGGCGCCTAAAATCGTGGTATCAGAAGAAATGATGAGTGGAACATCACCCAGATTGCCTGCAACAGTTGTTTTGGAAAAACTCGCGTTTGCAGAGCCGGAGCTTAAAACTTCAAGGTCACCGTTACCGTATTTTTCTATTTCAAAATAATCGGCATAACCACCAAACCCAGTGTCGCGCTGACCCTGGCCGCCCGAAGTATTGATTGTGTACGATCCGCTACCGCCAGCGCGGTCATCAGGCTTATCACCGTCATCATCTGCAGAATCGCTTTCACAGCCCGACATACTGAGCGCAGCAAGAATGCTCAGTGGCAGGGCCAGTTTTCTAAATGTTTTTATTTGCATCGTCTTATCCTTAATTATGTTCTTCACGGAGCTGAATAAACGCATCAGCTCCCTTCAGTTAATCGAGAGTTAAATGAACTGGTGTTTAACAGTTACCAGTACAAATATCTCCGACGACGACTGCGCCATCATTTCCTGTTGTCGCTTCTCCAGTACCACCTGTATTCGTGACAGTACCTGTGTTAGATACGGCATTGTGAGGTGACGCTAACTCAACCCAACCTGCATTACCACCACGTGAGCCAGTAACAGTAATGTCGGCATTACCACCATTGGCTGAAATATTGCCGCTGTTGGTAGCTTCCTGACCATAAGTGTAAACGCCGTTACTGTAACCAGCATCGTATTCAGCATCACCTCCGTTCACAGAGATAGCGCCGCTATTGCTGGCAATACCATTATCGGCATAGATTTCGACATCGTTAGCATAACCGCCATAACCAGAGGTTGTACCATCACCATCTGCAGCAACGTCGTTACCGCCATTCTGAGTGATATCACCACTGTTGCTCGCGCCGTTATAGCCCCAGATATAAACAGAGCCTGAGCGAGTTGTTGTGTTACTGGTTAGGTTGAGTGAGCCGTTACCACCAGAGGTATTGATATCACCGGTGTTAATTGCCAGGTGACTATCATCTGGTGATGAATTGCCATCATAGTAAGGTGTTTCAATCGATACGTTGCCGCCGTCATCAGCTTGTTGTCCTACAAGAGCTGTTGCGCTGCTATCACCGCCTCTTAAGTCGACGTTAGCATGGTTCTCTGTATTGCCTTCGGTTTCACCGTTGTTGGATTCGTAGTGGCCTAAATAGTAATCTTCACCTTGTCCTGCATTATAACCATCCCCACCACGCGCTATCATGTCGGTGTAGCCTAGTAAATGAATGACTTTTTCGACATCATCCTGATCGTCGTTCTCCTGTTCTACATAGAACTGACCTGCAGAACCACCATCACCGGTGCCTGTAGAGACCGCATCACCGCCTTTCAGGTTCATTGTGCCTGAAATCAGCATATCACCACCGGGCTGGTCATCATTGGCGTTGTAGAAGCTAGTGTCATAGTTATAGAAGTAAATGTAGCCACCACTACCACCATTACTGGCATTATCAGTGGTGCTACCACCCGTTGTAGTCAGATCAGCATTAAAGATTAATCGGCCGCCATCATCTTCGATTTCGATTTCACCACCATTACCGGCAGTACCTTCGGTTGCATTACCACCTGTCGTGGTAACATCGCCTGAGTTGATCAAATCGCCTGTGCTATCGGCATATAACCAGACATAAGCACCATCACCACCAAAGCTTGCGCCATCGCCACCGGTTGAGCTAATAGTCGCGTTATTGTGCATGTCACCCCATTGGCCTTCGAGGTATACCTGGCCTGCGTCTCCACCACCAAAGCCTGTGTTAACGGAGTCGCCACCATCGGTGGTAATAGCCGCTGTATTTTCCAGTCGAGTACCAGCATAGAGGTAAACATCACCACCATTGCCTGCTGAATTGCTGGCATCACCGTCTGAACCAGAAGTGTTTAGCGTAGAGTTATTGTAAATACCGTAATCACTATCGATGCGGATATCACCACCGTCTTGTTCGTCGGCTGATAATGTACCGCTGGTATCTATGGCGCCTGAGCCAATATAAGAGGCAACAATTAAACGCAGGTTACCTGTCTGAGTCGTCGAAATATCTTCTGTAGTAATAGTGCCGTTGTTAATAATGTCGTTATCAACGGATATTTCGGCTTCAGTTGTCTGATTAAGTGCGACAGTCAGAGTAAAACCGCTTGTGACTTCAATGCCGGTAACGACATCACCATCGGCTGGATCGCCACCGCCTGCTACATTGCCTGAGCCGGGTGATAAATAAATTACATTGCTGGTACCGATAGTATATGGTGCATCGACTGTTGTTGGTCTTGGATCTGTGACAACAAGGTTTACAATACTGGTGTTAGCACTAATAACCAGTGGTGTATCGCCTGTATTGCCTGTTGCTGTCGAAGGAGTAAAGCTGGCATCGGCTTCGCCTTCATTACTAACAATCAGATCGCCTTTTCCATATTTATATACTTCTATGTCTTGAGCAACACCGCCTAAGCCACCAGTATCACTTCCGCCTAAACCACCAGATGCATTAATAATAAACTGGCCTGGTACAGCAGGCGTTGTACCACCTGTGTCTGGCGTGTCATTATCGTCATCACTACATCCTGTAGCCGCGAGAATGCTTGCACAAATTAATGAGAGCCCGGTTTTTTTAAATGTATTATTTATCATAAATACCCTTCCTAAGGTTAGTCATTGAAATCCAAAGATCATTGCGATCTGTTGTTGCATACTTTAAACCGGTTTAAGGGTAAATACTAGTTTTTGTAAACTATTCTGACAAATTTTAGTGTCAGAATAGAGATCAATAAATCAAGGTAAAATTAAATGAGTAAGAGACAGTCTATATATAGTGATACAGGTCGTTAAATTCGGACTCAATGCTTAGTTTTCAGAAACGTAGGGCCGTGTTTTTTCGCTCGATTAGATTATTTAATTTATAGGTGGGTAATTTTATTCAGCAGATAATAATGTCGGGGACTTTAGGTGTGGGTTACCAGCAACGTAAAAGCATATATGATAATTCACATATTATTAATTACTATAATTTATTGGGTGTTGGTTGCGGGGGGCAGTTTTTAATAGGATTTATTAGCTAATATGTTAACAGTTTATACGTACATTCGTTTTTGATTATTTTTTAGAACTCATTTGTGGTGAGTGGATTTGAATAGAGATAGCCCTGAGCAAAGTTACAGTTGGCTGAATTTAAAATTACTTTTTTTTATTATTTTCCATTCCTTCCGCAATGATCTTAAGGTCAGGTTTATGTATCATGACAATGATAGCAATACTAATATCTATATCTCGGAACTCTTTCAGATAAACAGCGGTACTGCTTTTCTATATTTAAAAGTAAGCTTTCGGTTATTTCAAATGTCACCAGATCACCGATCGAGTTTATCTTGCTAAGATGATCTGCCCACGAATTAAGAGAGTTTGGGTTTAATCTTTGTCGTTGATTCATCATCGAAACCTCGTATTTGTTGGAGCGATGAAGTACCCGTCTAATCTCACAGGTGGTTTAAGTATTTTGTAGGAGGGATTGTAATACAAAGTTTAGGGCAGTAATGTAGTAATAAGCTAGTGAGTTTTTTTATAAACGTTAAGTAAAAAATTATGGTTATATTTACTGTCATCAAGTCGTCAAGACTCTATTGTGTGAGGGGTAAGTGTTTTTTAGTTTGAGTTAATAATTCTCAATAAAACTCAATGCAAATGAATGCTATCAATGAAAATAGTAACGGGTTGTTTTAGCTTGTCTGTAAATAAACTGAGGCCCTTCATTTCTTTAATGTTCATTGATCTGTTTCTGGGAGACTGAATTATTTTTGATAATTCGATCTCGATCTCATTCCACCCTGCAGCGAAGGTGATTTTCTTATTAAAGCGGTCTTTAAATTTTCTACCAGAGGTAATATGCTGGGCATCATATATTTTCAATTCGAACTGTTGAGGCTCACTGCCTGGGTTAAAAACTGAGAAGCTCAATTTTTCATATTCAGACCAGTCGGCTTTAAAGTGTTGCAGTGATATATTTGGATAGCGTCCACGAAGAAATTCTGCCTCAAGAGAATATGTGCCCTTTTTAACATGTTGCAGGGAAGGTTTTGCATTAACCAGTTTAAATTCCCAGCGTTCCATTTCCAGATTGGTTTCAAATGATGCAAGTTCAGGGAAGTCACTGCGGAGTATATATTCATCAACCAGGTGTTTTTCAAGCCCGCGTAATCCTATAAAGATTAATAGAAAGAAGACTAGAGGGGCGATGATCTGATTTTTTAATGTCTGCTGTTTGTTGGTTATAACGATAGCGAGTAAACCAAGGTAACCACCAATCACGTCATTAACAATATCTCCGATGGAAAAATTACGATGAGTGAATAACTGTATTATTTCGATTGCAGAACCAATAAATAAACAAAATAGCGTGGTAGCAACGACTTTATAAATGATTGAATGGTTGACTCTGACTGGATGGCTGAAATAAATAAAGCTGATGAGTCCGAATAAAATAAGGTGTCCTGCGTCCCAGACGTCTTTTATTAGTCTGTGCTTTTGTTGTGTTTCGCCACCCACAAATAGAAAAATAAAGAGGATAAAAATCAGAAAATAAAGAGCCATTGGTTTCAGGCTGTCTTTATTTAGTCGGATGTTTATCGTGATATTTATTTCATTATTATTTATCTTTCAGCTCCTGATTATCTCTCTGCACCCAGGGCAATAGCACGTTCACGACTTTCTTTTGATGCAACAGCTGCTTTTCCTGCGTCATAACTTTGCAGGGTTTCGGGCCAGCCAAAAGTGTGCTGTGAAATGATCGTGCATAAGGCTTGCATGTGAGCAGGGCTGTCATTCAGTGCTGGAATATAGTTATAAGACTGACCGCCAGCTTGCATGAAAATTTCTTTATTCTCGATATTAATTTCTTCAAGTGTTTCAAGGCAGTCTGACGCAAAACCAGGGCAGATTACATCAATGCTTTTACGACCCAGTTTTGGTAGTTCGGCCAGTGTTTCGCTGCAGTAGGGCTGCAACCATTTAGTGCGGCCAAAACGAGATTGAAAGACAACTTGCCAGCGGTGATCGGGTAGCTCTAATTGGTCAGCAACCAGTCGAGCCGTTTTCTGGCACTGACAAAAATAAGGATCGCCTTTATCGAAATTTCGTTGCGGGATGCCGTGAAAAGAAAAAACTAAAATGTCCCCTGCTTTGTTTTGTTCCCAGTGATGATTAACGCTTTTTACGAGAGCATCAATATAAAGTTTGTGGTCATGGTAGTCGTTAACAAAACGAACTTCCGGAATCCAGCGCCATTTACGCAGTACACGTGTGACCTCATCAAAAACAGAGGCTGTGCTGGTTCCTGAGTACTGTGGGTAAAGTGGTAGAACTAACAGTCTTTGAACACCTTGCCGACGGAGTTCATTTAGTTCGGATTCGATGCTGGGATTGCCATAACGCATGGCCAGTGCAACACTAATCGGACCACTGAATTTGTTAGTAAGGACTTTTTCGACAAACTGAGCCTGACGTCGGCTGTAGTGCATCAGAGGAGAGCCTTGTTCCGTCCATATTTTTTTATACTTCTCGGCACTTTCTTTGGGACGTTTAACCAGAATAATTAGATATAAAATAGGCCACCAGATCAAACGTGGTATTTCGATGACTCGTGTGTCGCGTAAAAACTCAGCCAGGTATTTTCGAACTGAACGGGGTGTGGCTTCATCGGGCGTGCCCAGATTAACCAGCAGAATGCCTAACCGTTGTTGTATGCCGTGTTTATGAAGTTGTTTCTTTTTGGCCATGTTTTTTCTATGAATTCTGGGTCGTTATCATTATTGTTATAGGTCGGTCAGTGTATCTGATGGCAGAGGTATTTCAAGCGAAAACTCTCTCTATAGCCAGATTCAATCATGCTGATTTAATATTTCAATGGATTTTAGACAAAAAGCGTCAATTTAACGATTATATGAAGGAACTCTTAGTTCAAACAAAGCGTCAACTCCTGTAACATACCAGCTCATTTTGTGGGCTTCCCAAAGCCGATTCTTATATATGTAGCACAATGCACTTCGTGAAGAGTGGAGAACAATAATGGCGATACGTTTGGCAGTGCCGAATGAGATTGTACCGGGTGAGCGTCGTATAGCGCTTGAACCGGGAGTAGCACAACGTCTGATTAAGATGGGTGTCGAGATTTCAATGGAAAAAGGAGCAGCGATCAGCTCTCATTTTTCTGATGATCAGTTTGATGGCGTGAAGATTGTCGATAGCGTCGATGAACTTTATAAAAATGCCGACATGATCTTTAAAGTAGCTCCGCCTACTTTGGAAGAACTGGATAAAATGAATGACGGCACAGTTGTTGTTGGTTTTATGGCAGCGCATAAAAATGCCGAGATGATGAAGAAGATGAATGAAAAGAAAATCACTTCATTCTCTATGGAACTGGTGCCGCGTATTAGCCGTGCACAGTCTATGGATGCTTTATCATCGCAGGCTGCTATCTCAGGTTATAAAGGCGTACTGATGGGCGCTGATATCGCCAGCGTTTTCTTCCCGATGTTAACCACGGCAGCAGGTACTATTCGTCCAGCTAAAGTTGTAATCATTGGTGCGGGCGTTGCTGGTTTACAGGCTATCGCAACAGCGAAGCGTTTAGGTGCAATCGTTGAAGCTTACGATGTGCGTTCTGCGACGAAAGAGCAATGTGAATCTTTAGGTGCCAAGTTTATTGATACCGGTGTATCGGCTGATGGTGAAGGTGGTTACGCGCGAGAACTGACTGATGAAGAAAAGCAGCAGCAACGAGATGTATTAGCGAAACACTTATCTATGGCTGATGTGGTTGTATCAACCGCTGCTATTCCTGGTCGTCCTTCGCCAAAAATTATTGATGAAGACATGGTTAACAACATGAAAGTCGGTTCAGTGATTATCGATCTGGCGGCTGAAGGTGGTGGTAACTGTGTATTAAGTAAGCCGGGTGATGCGGTTAAGCATCAGGACAAGGTTACTATCTATGCACCACTGAATGTACCGAGCCAGGTGCCGGTTCATGCCAGTGAAATGTATTCAAAGAATTTATTTAACTTAATGTCTCCTTTTATTAATGAAGATGCCGAGCTGGCATTCGACTGGGAAGATGATGTTATTTCCAAATGTGTTTTGACTCACGAAGGTGAGATCAAAGCTGAAATGTACAAAGGAGCGTAAGTCATGATCGAAGGCTTTACAGCACTCTATATCTTTATGTTATCTGCGTTCACCGGTTATGAAGTGATTAGCCGTGTACCTGTTATTTTGCACACACCTTTAATGTCAGGCTCTAATTTCATTCACGGTATCGTGGTGGTGGGTGCAATGGTGGCATTAGGTCACGCAGAAACGCCGGTTGAAATGGCGATTGGTTTTGTAGCTGTTTTGTTAGCAGCGGGTAATGCGGTTGGTGGTTATATTGCTACTGTGCGTATGCTTGAAATGTTCCAGCCGAAGAAGGGAGACTAACTCGTGGATCTATTAATCGATATAGTCTATTTCATTTCGGCTGCGGTATTTATTATCGGCCTGAAACAAATGAGTTCACCGGTTACTGCGCGTCAGGGTATTGTCTGGGCAGGTGTTGCGATGGTTATTGCAACTGTGGTGACTTTTGGTGATCCGGCTGTCTACAGTCACGGTAGCATAAACGTCATCTTAATCGTTGTGGCGATACTGCTTGGTTCTGCGATTGCTTATGTCTCTGCAAAGCGTGTTGAAATGACTGACATGCCACAGATGATTGCTATCTATAATGGTATGGGTGGTGGTGCTGCCGCTGCCATTGCTGCTGTTGAACTAGTTAAAGTGGCTGCTGGTGGTGATGCACCAGGTACAACGGTTTTAGTACTGGCAACATTAGGTGCAATTATCGGCGCGGTTTCATTCTCTGGTTCTGCGATTGCCTTTGCTAAGTTACAAGGCCTGATTAACAAAACCATGCGTTTACCAATGCACATGATGATCAACCTTGTGCTGTTTGTTGGTATGTTAGCGCTGGGTGGCATGATGGCAATCGGTGGTGAAATTAATCCAACTATCTTGTTGATATTCTTTGCGCTGACACTAATTTTTGGTGTGATGTTTACACTGCCTATCGGTGGTGCAGACATGCCAGTGGTTATCTCATTGTTCAATGCGCTAACCGGTTTAGCCGTTGCGTTTGAAGGTTTTGTATTACAAAACGCAGCGATGATGATTGCCGGTATGGTGGTTGGTGCATCTGGTACTTTGCTGACACAGTTAATGTCGAAAGCAATGAATCGTCCAATTTCAAATATTCTTTTCTCAAGCTTTGGTTCTGCCGATGGCAGCACAGCTGACGAAGATGTTGAAGGTAGCATGAAAGAAATTCAGGCGCCTGATGCAGCGATCATGATGGCTTACGCAAGCAAAGTCATCATCATTCCTGGTTACGGTATGGCTGTGGCGCAAGCGCAGCACAAACTGGCTGAGCTGACTAAAGTTTTAGAAGCACGCGGTGTTGAAGTGAAATACGCAATCCATCCTGTAGCCGGTCGTATGCCGGGTCACATGAATGTTCTACTCGCGGAGGCAGGAATCGATTACGACAAGATCTATGATCTTGAAGATATCAACCCTGAATTCCCAAGCTCTGAAGTGGCACTGGTTATTGGTGCGAATGACGTGGTTAATCCGGTTGCACGTAGTAATCCAGATAGTCCGATTTATGGTATGCCGATTCTTGATGCAGACCGTGCACAGAACTGTATCGTAATCAAACGTGGTCGTGGTGCCGGTTTCTCCGGGATCGAAAACCACCTGTTCTATGCGGATAACACACAAATGTTATACGGTGACGGACAGAAGATGGTTGGTGAGCTGGTCGCTGGGGTTAAAGAGCTAGGTTAGGAAAACTGATTCTTTACTTAGAAAAAGGCGCTCCGTATGAGCGCCTTTTTTTATGTCTGGGGTTTTTGCGTTACTATTGATTAAATTATAAAGTGAGAGTGAATAATGAATCCTCTGGATGCATG
>Ga0316206_1000957_pt1 | contig 30379 bp, 28 predicted proteins | sample 6monthpyrite_MG_FD_204942 | JGI IMG/M metagenome (GOLD analysis project Ga0316206, IMG submission 204942) | Microbial mat bacterial communities from mineral coupon in-situ incubated in ocean water Damariscotta River, Maine, United States -... | ecosystem: Environmental > Aquatic > Marine >... | reverse complement strand
CTGCTTATCAGGCTCGACGCTACCCGATGCCACCAGCTGCTTATCAGGCTCGACGTTACCCGATGCCACCAGCCGCTTATCAGGCTCGACGCTACCCGATGCCACCAGCTGCTTATCAGGCTCAACGTTTCCCAATGCCACCCGCGCAGTGGAGGCCGGCTATGAACAGAGCGATGCCTTCTCCGTATGCGAGAATACCATATCCTGTTCCGCCAACAAGATTTCGTGCTCCAGCTCAAGTCAGGCAACAGGTATATCAACCTCCATATAGAGTGAACCCCTGGCGCCCGAGACCAGCTCAGGTCTACCGGTCAGCACCAAATCCTGCTTGGAGGAGATCTGCGCAAACACCTGTGAATCGTGTGCCTGTGCAGGCTGTGAATCCACAACGTTATAATTATCAGCAAAATCATGTGTCAATGTACGGTCCGGTAAGCAGACTTAGTTATTTTCGTTAAGTTGTAACAGAGGGAAAGGTAAATAGGTTGGTCAGATTTAGATATTTTTGTTACGCAGTTATCTATTTACTGATACTGGGCTTTTCAGCTCAGAGTGAAGCGTGGTATTCGTCACCTGGAACAGGACAGTACTTTCCATCTTATAACCCTTATTCAGCTGGAATGTCTCCGTGGCAAGGTGCCGTCATGCCACCGGGTCGAGGAGCCTTTGGATATAATGGCCCCTGGGGTAATATGAACGGAGGCATTAATCCTGATGGTAGTTTCTGGGTTAATATTCGTTTTGGTGGTAGTTATCAGGATCTTCAGGCATTGATTGCTGTGATGCAAATGTCCGGTGCAATGCAGATAAAATAAAATGTTAGCAGGCGAGGGCAATCCAGCCATCGTTTGAAGAGAACAGAATAAACATGATTACAGTTATTGCTAATTTAAAAGGTGGGTCAGGAAAGAGTACAGTGGCATTTAATCTGGGCGTCTGGTTGTTACGTAAAGGGCACCCGGTGGCAGCTTATGATCTGGATCCACAAATGACCCTGTCAGATGTCGCAGCAGTTCGTCGGGAAGAAGGCTATTCTCCACCACTGCAGGTTTATCTTGCTCAGGAGGCTTTAGCTGATCATTTGCGTTATCACCCCGGTGAAGTACTTGTAGATGTTGGTGTCGCTAACATGCCGCGCATGAAAGAGGCAATTGGTGTTGCTGACAGAGTTATTATTCCAGTACCACCCAGTCAACCTGATGTCTGGGCAACGCAGCGTTTTCTTGCAATGATCAAGGATGCGACTAATGGAAAAAACAAACCGCAAGTATTGGCATTTATTAATCGTGCAGATACGCATCATGCAGTCAGAGAGTCTGATGAAGCAGAGGAAGCTATTTCAATGCTTGATGGCGTTACTATGTATCCTCATCGTTTATTTCAGCGTACTATTTTCAGGCGTTCATTAAGCGAAGGCCTCGCAGTTTTTGAAATATGGCCAAACTGTAAGGCATCAAGAGAAATTGATGCATTTGCCAGCGGTCTGTATCCGGAAATTGCAAAATCTGCTCAGAGCAGAAAATAGACTTATGGAGTGCTAATATGAAAAATACGGTTCGAGTTCTTCGTTACAGTTTACTGATTGCAATTGTGGCAGGATTGTCAATTGCATATGGATATCGCGAACTCTTGTTTCCCAAGTTCTTTGTAGCAAATCAAGATACAACTACGCCTGTTGCTGCGGATGCAAAAAAACCGACAAGGGAGCCTGGGTCAATATCATCGAGTACTCCTGGTTCTGATAAAACTGTCGTAACAACAAAAGATACCACCCGGATTACAACAGGAAAAGTGGTAAGCAGTGGCGCTGACAAAAGGGTTGTTCAACCGGTCCCCGCGCCTGAACCAACTTCTGAGCCCGTACAAAAACAACCTGTATCCAAGCCTGGGCCTACGTCAGAGGCAGAGCCTGTGAAGATGGCTACTGCTCCAAAGAAACCCGCAGAAGCTAAGAAGATAGTGACAGCTCCTGAAGTGCCGACGCCACCATCTGTTAGCAAAATGCCTGGCTCACCTGCACCGGTAGACCAGCCGTCTGTGAGCAAAATGCCAATGTCTCCTGCACCTGCACACCAGCCAGCTATTCCGGCAAAATCGGATATGCATGATACTTTCAGGTCTTATACAGGTTTGATAAATCAGGCACGGCAGCTTTATTGGCAGCGTAAACCTGCTCAAGCTATTGAGATGTATCAAAAAGCCAGTCAACAAATACCAGGCAACCCGAATCCATATGGAGAGATGGCGAATATCTATTATTCTCAGGGTCAATGGGAGCAAGCAGGAGAAGCTTATTATCAAGCGGCGATTCGATTACTGGATGCGGGTCAGTTACAGCGTGTTTATTCACTGCAAGGCATGATACAAGGCTTAAAACCTGAGCGAGCCAAAGACCTGGATTTGAAATTAAGAAAACAAAAAAACGATTAAAATAACACCACATAAGGTATCTTGTGTGTAAAGAATAATTTTCGCTGGAGAATAAAATGAATATAATCAGAAACTTACTAGCAATTGTTGGGCTGGCATTTATTGTCGTTATTATCGTTTGTATAACGAAATATCCGTTTATGCTGAAACTGGCTTCAGATCTTGATCCTGGCGCGGCCAAGGTATATGAAAATATGGCGGTGCAACTTGCCAAAACGGGCAGCCCGGTAGAGGCGACAGTCTGGAAAGCGAAGGTAAAGAAAGGTCTGACTGCCGATGACGTTGAAGAGGCTATGAAATCTGTTGCCAGCGAGCATAATATCAAAAATGTAGGTGAGCTGCCTTTATATAAAGAAGTTGCAGCCATGAGTGGCAAGCCTTATCGCTATGCAAAGATCTTTATGTTCTGTAATGCACTGACGGCCGCTAAAATGATGGATTATAATGATGCATTTTCTGCATACTTACCTTGTCGTGTCAGTCTCATTGAAGATAAAACAGGTCAACTCTGGATCTATACTTTAAACATGGACATGATGATCTATGGTGGGAAGCCATTACCTCCTGAACTGAAAAAAGAGGCAGAGCGAGTCAAAATGGTCATTACAGATATTATGAATCGGGGTGCAATCGGAGATTTTTAGGCTAATATCGTATTGTTAAAATTAGTGTGACAGAGATAAGTTTAAGCTGCATAGAATCATCATATTATGATATAATAATATATTGATTCATTTCTTACAGTCACTAGTCAGGTGGGCATATGTCAGAACAAGACAAGAAAAAAACAGAAAATAATAGTAGCCCTGAAATATCGCCAGATGGCCGGACATCAGCAGATGTTGAAGCCAGTTTATTGCTGGACGATAATACTTCAATTAATAGTCTTGAAAAAATCTATGAGGTTTTTGCAGCCAGTGCAAAACGTTGGGAAGCGATTGTTTATCCGTCGATGATCGCGTTTATTATCCTGGCAGTTTATGGTTTCTATCTTATTTATAGTTTAACGACCGACATGGGTAATGCTGTTACAGAAATGAGGCAGATGTCGTCTAATATGAAGACAATGTCCCGAGATGTTACTTCGATGTCGACAAGCGTGCTGAAAATGACAGACACGATTACTTTGATGGAACATTCGTTTACAAAGCAACTGGATAAAATGGATATGCTGAATAACGGCATTGTAGAGATGAATAAATCTTTACGTGTTATGACTTTCTCAATGAATCAGATGAGACGTGATATGTCGATACTTAATAATAATGTCTCGCGTCCAATGAATTTCATGAATAGCTTTATGCCATGGTAATGAGTTAGTGAATTATTCAGGCTAAATGTTTATGACAGACAAAACAGATAAGGAAAATTAACGATGTGGACCACATCGAAAATTGTAGATAAACGCCTGAAGGAACTTGAGCAATACCTGAATAACGAGAATCCTATTCTCGTGTCTGTTGTTAAAAGTTTTCATAAGCTTGATAAGGTCGGTTATGCAACCGGGTTGCTTGATCGGGATGAGTCGTTTGCAAATCAGGTTTCATGGTGGCCATTGATATCAGTGCTAGGCACATTCTCTGCCGGAAAATCAACTTTTATTAATCACCTGCTGGGTGCCCAACTTCAGCAAACAGGTAACCAGGCTGTAGATGACAAATTTACAGTTATTTGTTTTAGTGAAGATGAGCAGACAAAAGTATTGCCTGGTATCGCACTGGATTCGGACCCGCGTTTCCCTTTTTATCAAATAAGCCGTGATCTTGAAGATGCTGAGCCCGGAGAAGGCAAGCGTATAGACTCATATTTGCAATTAAAAACAAGTAATAGTGAAGTATTGCGGGGAAGGATAATTATTGATTCTCCTGGGTTTGATGCAGATGACCAGCGACAATCAATATTGCAAGGTACAGAACATATTATCAATTTGTCAGATCTTGTTCTGGTATTTTTTGATGCCAGGCATCCTGAGCCAGGCGCTATGCGTGAGACACTTAATCATTTGGTATCAAAAACAATTCTCAGGCAAGATGCGACCAAGTTTTTATTTATTCTGAACCAGATTGATACGGCTGCCAGAGAAGATAATCCTGAGGAGGTCGTCGCTTCATGGCAACGCGCTTTGGCTCAGGAAGGGCTAACAGCCGGAAAGTTTTTTACTATCTATAATCCCGAAGCTGCCGTACCCATTGAGAATGATGAAACACGAAAGCGTTATGAAGAAAAGCGTGATAAAGATCTTAAAGTTATCAAGGAGCGAATCGAAAACGTTAGCATTGAGCGTGCATATCGAATCATTTCACTGCTGGATAAAACAGCGAGTGAAATTGAACAGAAATATATTCCGCATGTTAAGGACTGTATAAAACGCTGGCAAAAACGTGTTATGTGGCTTGATATTATTGCATACACGCTGGTGTTCTCGGCTTTTATGGGTATTAGTATTTCATTGGATTACTGGCAAGGTATACATTTTTCTCCACCGTGGAAAGACAGTATTCAGGATATTCGATGGTTGTTATTGATCATTGTGAGTGTCGGTTTATTTCTTTCTTATGTCCATTTTTTATCCCGCAAGATGGCTGCAAACAGCGTGTTGCGCTGGATACAGAAGCACTTCAAAGATGACGAAGCCTTAAGTATACGATTGATCAAGGCATTTAAAAGAAATACACGTCCCTGGCGTAGTGTTTTTAGTGATCAGCCAACAGGTTGGGGTAATCGGGCCAGTAAGCGTACTCATGAAGTTGTTCAGGATGCAAATAAATATGTGCAACAATTGAACAATCAGTTTACCAACCCTTCGGGTGATTGAGTTTGTTTGATTGGCGAAAGTTTACTTTAGCTCGATCTACTATAATTTATCCACCGGTTTTAATTCTTTCTATCATCACGCATAATGCAAAACAGTTGGTTTTGTTTTTAGTGGATATAGAATGAACACCTTGAAAAACATACTCGGACAGTTATTCCAGAGTGGGCGAGATTTGCTGCCTATTATTCTGGTAGTCGCATTTTTTCAATTATTTGTTTTGCAGCAGCCATTTCCACATTTATGGCAGATCATCATAGGCATATTTTTTGTCATGGTTGGTATGAGTCTGTTTATAAAAGGTCTTGAGATGGGGCTGTTTCCAGTTGGCGAGTCCATGGCATATGCCTTTGCGAGAAAAGGAAGTTTGTTCTGGTTGTTGGCATTCTCATTTTTACTGGGTTTTGGTACAACAGTAGCAGAACCGGCCTTGATAGCAGTTGTTAAAGAAGCCGCAGCTATTGCCGCTGATGGCGGTGTCATTCCAAAAACAGATGAAGCCCGGCAGAGTTATGCTGATGGTCTGCGTTTTACAGTTGCCTTGTCAGTAGGTTTTGCTATTTTGATAGGTGTTATCCGAATTATAAAAGGCTGGCCTATTCATTATCTGATTATGGCAGGGTATGCAGGTGTCGTCATTATGACAATATTTGCACCTAAAGAAATAATTGGTATTGCTTATGACTCCGGTGGAGTGACGACCTCGACGATAACCGTTCCTTTAGTAACTGCATTAGGTGTTGGCCTGGCATCGAGTATTAGTGGACGAAATCCAATGGTGGATGGGTTTGGTCTGATTGCATTTGCATCATTAACACCCATGATATTTGTTATGGCCTACGGGATGATTGTTTAATGTCATTACTGATGGAAATAATTGATATAACACTGTCTACAGTCATGGATGTTTTACCTATTGTCGCAATTATTTTTGGGTTTCAATATCTTGTTATTCGTCGTCCTATGCCCCATCTGCGTAAAGTCATTATCGGTATGGTTTATGTCATTGTTGGCTTATCATTTTTTTTGATAGGTTTACAGGAGGCTTTATTCCCGTTAGGAAAACTGATGGCAAAGCAATTGACGGACCCTGCCTTTTTAAAGGAAACGAGTCATGTCATCGATGGTGTGTTGCAGTGGCACGATTATTATTGGGTATATCTTTTTGCAGCCGCAATTGGTTTCTCAACGACTATTGCAGAGCCTTCATTGATAGCAGTGGCCCTGATGGCAAACCAGGTGTCAGGTGGTTCAATCAGTAAGAATGGTTTGCGGGTTGCAGTCGCAATCGGGGTTTCTTTTGGTATTACGTTAGGTGTTTTCAGAATCATAACAGGTATTCCGCTGCATTATTTTATTATAGTGGGCTATATTATTGTGGTAATACAAACTTTTTTTGTTCCAAGAATGATAGTCGGTCTTGCCTATGATTCAGGTGGGGTAACAACCTCAACGGTTACTGTGCCATTGGTGGCTGCTTTAGGTTTAGGTCTGGCTTCAACAATTCCAGGCAGGAACCCGTTACTGGATGGCTTCGGGTTGATTGCTTTTGCCAGTTTATTTCCAATCATGTCAGTTATGTTTTATGCACAATTAAGTGAATGGCTTGTAGCCAGAAAGAATAAGTATTCAAAAAATCCAGAAGGAGTCGAGTAATGCACTTCAAATTAATTATTGCTTTTGTAGAAGATGATAAGACAAATAAAATTATGGATATAGCCCGTGAAGGCGGCGCAACTGGCGCAACCGTTATTAATCATGCCAGGGGTGAAGGACTTAAAAAAACCAAAACATTTTTTGGTTTGAGTCTCGAATCACAACGAGATGTCGTTTTGTTTCTTGTTGAAGAACATTTAAGCAGGCATATACTGGAAATGATCAACGACATAGGTGAGTTTGAAGAGCGCCCTGGTAGTGGTATCGCTATTCAACTGGATGTAGAAGATGCTGTCGGTGTATCGCAGCAAGTACAGAAATTAAGTGAAGTTGTGGAGGACGAGATATGAGCGAAGAAATTGTGGTACGCGTTGCAGATGTAATGAAAGAAGAGTTTGATATGGTAGATGGTATGGCCACAATCAGCGATGCATTGGCCAGGATGAGACATGTCGAGACAAAATGCTTATTGGTAAATAAACGTTCTGAAGATGATGAATATGGTATTTTATTGATATCGGATATTGCCAAAAATGTTATTGCACGTGATAAATCTCCTAATCGTGTGAATGTTTATGAAATTATGGCAAAGCCGGTTATTACAGTACATCCACAGATGGATATCCGGTACTGCGCCAGATTATTTGAACGTTTTCATTTATCCCGTGCACCTGTACTGGATAAAGGAGAGTTAATCGGGATTGTCAGTTATACGGATATGGTACTCAAAGGGCTCTGTCGTTAATATTATTTATTATGGCGACTTCAAGAGTTTCGAAGCTGAAGCAAATTACCGAAAGTGATCGGGCCAGAATTGATAGTTTTACAGATATGCTCTGGATGGAGAGTGGGCTCAGCAAAAATACACTGGCTTCATATGAAGCCGACTTATCAGGCCTTTCATTGTATCTGAGTGATGAGAAGCTGGATCTGATAAGCGTACAGCGTGAAAATCTATTGTCATATCTTGCCGACCGTGTAGATAGCGGGGCCAGCCCAAGAAGCACTGCCAGGCTATTGTCGTCCATCCGTCGATTTTTTCAGTATCTGGTTCGAGAAAAACAGATTGATGCCGATCCCAGTGTATTGATTGATGCACCTCGTCTGGGCCGTCCATTGCCTCATACATTAACGGAGGCGGATGTTGAAGTCCTGTTGCTTGCTCCTGATTTGTTAACACCTGAAGGTTTCAGGGACAGGGTTATGCTTGAAGTTTTATATGCGACAGGCTTACGCGTATCTGAATTAGTCGGTTTATCCGTTGAACAGCTTAACTTGCGGCAAGGTGTATTGCGGGTAACAGGTAAAGGCAATAAAGAACGACTGGTACCACTGGGTGAAGAGTCTATTTCCTGGCTAAACAGGTTTTTGAATGATACTCGTCATGTGTTGTTAAATAATCATACAAGCAATGCGGTGTTTCCCACACGACGAGGGGGGGCGATGACACGTCAGGCTTTTTGGTATGCAATTAAGAAGCATGCTAAAAAGGCCGGTATCCAGACGGAAATATCACCTCATACACTTCGTCATGCCTTTGCCACACATTTATTGAATCATGGGGCGGATTTGCGGGTAGTTCAATTATTGTTAGGTCATTCTGACCTGTCAACAACCCAGATATACACACATATAGCCAGTGAACGTTTAAAATCTATTCATGAGCAACATCATCCCAGAGGATAATGAGTATTTTTTAGTTATTATTTTTGCTGAAAAGTCTGAATATCATGTAGGGAATATCCTACGTGATGGTAGATTCGGTCTAGGTTATTTCATAATATTATGAAATGTAATGAATATATTTATAGTAAATTAACCGGCTTGATTTTTATATATTAGCTAACGTTGATATGGATATTGCATTATTAACTCAGTCTGACATGATTGACCCATAGCAAGGTGGCGAGGGATAACACAACTGGACAGTGTCAAATGGATTTGTGAGGATATGGATTTCCTTAAAAGGATATATAGGCGGTCGTTTACGACCGCCTTTTTTTATACTTCAATCAATCTTATCGGTCAAGATACTGGAGCTTGTCAGGTTTCCCGTCCCATTCTTCAGCATCATCCAAAGGATCTTTCTGGACTGTGATAACAGGCCAGGTTTCACACAGCTCACGGTTTAACTCGATGAAATGCATTTGATCTTCGGGAAGATCATCTTCAGCAAAAATAGCATTAGCAGGACATTCAGGTTCGCACAGGCTGCAATCAATACACTCTTCAGGATCTATCGCCAGAAAGTTATTGCCTTCATGAAAGCAGTCTACAGGGCAAACCTCAACGCAATCTGTGTATTTACAACGTATACAGTTTTCAGTAACAACATATGTCATTTGCTTATCTATCCTGTCGGAATTTACATGTGAGTAATGTTACTCGTTCTGTTCTGATTTTGGAATAATCCATCTCATTAAACTGTATTTCGTTAATGTATTTAATGAAAATAATCTGGGTAGTATGAGCCCGGCGTACTGAGATATCGGGTCACATACCTGGCTGATAGACAATGGCCGTGTTTCTACCATTGTTTTTTGCCTCATAAAGTGCGATATCCGCGAATTTAATAATATCTCTGGATTTGGAAGCTTCTTCAGGGTAAATAGTACACACGCCCATGCTAATGGTTAGCTTGGAGGATGTGCGAGACGTCTCATGTGCTATATCCAGGCTCGCAATGGCCTGCTGAAGTTTTTCAGCGATTCGGGAGGCGCCTTCTTTATTGGTATCTGATGCGATGATGACAAATTCTTCTCCCCCATAACGGGCAACAAGATCAGAAGGCCGTGAGGCAACATCAGCTAAAGCTTTTGCAACACGACAAAGGCATTCATCGCCTTTTTGATGGCCATAATTGTCGTTATAGGGCTTGAAAAAATCAATGTCAATCAGGATGAGAGAGACGGGTAGTTTGCAACTTTGCGAATCTTCCCACACTTGTTCAAGCGTTGAATCAAATGTTCTTCGATTGGCAATGCCGGTCAAGCCATCAATTGAAGAAAGTCTTTCCAGTTTGGCATTGGTTTTTTCTAATTGTTTTTGCATCTCACGAAGTGCAAAAAAAGCAGCGTTTCGTTCCAGCTGAAGCAGGTACTGCTTTGCGTGTGAGCGAATGCGTGCAATAAGTTCAATCTGGTCAGGTAATTTAACAAGGTAGTCATTTGCCCCGGACTGAAAAGCATCGCGTTTTATGACCGGATCTTCTTTGCTGGATAACACGATAATCGGAATATCCTTCGTGATGTTGGTGCCACGGTAGAAACGAACCAGAGTCATGCCATCAATATCAGGCATAACCAGGTCTTGTAAAATAATAGTAGGTTGTAGTTCACTTGCAACGGCAATAGCCTGAGTAGGGTCGTCACAGTAATGAAACTCTATATCTTTCTCGTCTGCCAGCATTCGCCGGATACCTTCCGCCACCATTTGTTGATCGTCAATCAGTAAAACTTTTATAGTATGGCTGTTGAGCAGATCATGATTAAAATCAAAGTTATCAGAACCAGGGAAAGTGATTTTATTAGTCATTGTAAAATCTCCCTGTTAGCTCTGGACACCAGTTTAAGTAAACGCGAAGGAATGTTCTCAAGCGATTCTATATAATTTGCAGCATCCAGCTGTATTGCTGCGCGGGGCATGCCAAAAACAGCACAGCTTTGTTCATCCTGAGCAATAGTATCAGCATGTGATTGTTTGAGTGATAGTAACCCATTAGCACCATCATTACCCATGCCGGTTAGTAGAATGCCTATCTTATGACCTTTCCAGGCATGCGCCGCATTAGTAAAAAATATATCAACCGAGGGTCTGTAAGCGTAATCTTTCGGTTCTGAAGTATATTGAAAATGTAGTTTTCCGGATAACTGCAGATGTTGATCTCCACCTGCAAGATAGACTTTTCCTGGTTGTGGTGGTTCGCCGCTTTCTGCAACACAAACATCAAGTTTACACTGAGAGTTGAGCCAGTCAGCAAGGCCGGCGGTAAATTTTTCATCGACATGCTGTATGATAACGATAGATCCCTGAAAGTCTTCAGGTATTTTAGATAATATACTGGCAAGTGCGCCGGGTCCTCCAGTAGACGCACCTATACAGACCATAGGATAATTGTACTCGTCAGATGATATGTCATTTATGGGGGGTGACGTAACGATTTTTTTATGTGAGTCTTTTAGTAATTGATCTATGACGGTTAGTTTATATAAAAATTCTTTCAGGTCCTCCTTGTTATTTACAGCGCCAAGCGCAGGTGTAGAAATAGCATCAATTGCGCCATGTGACATTGCAGTAAATACCATGTCAGCATTGTAAGTCATGTCAGCAGTGACAATAAGTATGGCGCAAGGTGAATTTTTCATTATCTCCCTTGTCGTCTCGACGCCATCAATACCTGGCATGATAAGATCCATGATAATCATATCAGGTGTTTGTTCTTTAGCTAATGTTATAGCCTGCTCACCATTTTCAGCGGTCCAGATAACTTTGTGGTGACTATTGTTTATAATCACTTCTGATAATAAATGTGTAATCATGGAAACATCATTAACAATAGCAATATTCATTGCGCAGCTTCTCCAATAAGGTCCAGTACGGCTTCAATTAGTGTGTCGTCATGAAAACTGCCTTTGGTAAGATAATAGTCAGCACCTGCTTCAAGTCCGCGTTGCCTGTCATCCGGGTTGTCTTTGTAAGAAACAATCATGACAGGAATTGACTGTAAACGTGGTTCGCTTTTTATCTGTAAAACAAGTTCGATGCCATTCATGCGGGGCATGTCAATGTCAGTGATGACAAGGTCATAGTCGTTTTGCCTGATAGTATTCCATCCATCGATGCCATCTACCGCAATATCGACATCATAACCTTTACTTTCAAGCAGATTTTTTTCAACCTCGCGAACGGTAAGTGAATCATCTACGACCAGTACTTTTCTGATTTTTGCCCCTATCTGTGATGTTTGTGTGCTACTGACCTTTTGCAGCTGGTTGCCGCCTATTATTTCTTGTATGTGTATTAATATATCGTCAACATCAAGTACAAGTACTACCTTGCCATCATCAGCAAGGGCGGTTGCACTTATATCTTTAATTTTACCAAGCATGGGACTGATCTGGTGAAGTGCGAGTTTTTCCTCGTTAATTAATTTATCAACAACCAAAGCATAATGCTCGCCTCGTTCGACCAGTATAATCATATTGTGGTAATCATTTTCTGGCTGATCTATAGCCGTGAATCCCAAAATTTGTGCCATATGAATAACGCTGATATTTTGATTGCTAAACTTAATAAATTGTTTTTGTTCAATAGTAAACAGGGTTTCCTTGGGTACTTTAATAACTGTATGAATACGTGCCAGCGGAAATGCGTAATAGTCCTTGTTTATTTCTGTCATGAGCGTATGGATGACAGAAAGTGTTAGCGGTAATTGCAGTGTGACATTCATGCCTTGGCCAGTCTGGCTGCTGCAACGTATCAATCCACGTAAATTGGTGACTACACTGTGTACTATGTCGAGTCCGACACCTCTGCCAGAAATTTCTGTGACATTATCTTTGGTTGAAAATCCGGGGAGAAAGAGAAAATCAAGTAATTCTGACTCACTCAGTTTGTTAGCCATTTCCTGGTTAATCAAGCCTTTTTTAATAATCTTGTTTTTAAGATTCTCAAGATCGATGCCTTGTCCATCATCAGTGATAGTGATATTTAGCTTACCGGAATTATGATAAGCATGTAGTTTTATGGTTCCATGCTCTGGCTTGTTGTGACTGGTTCGAATCAGAGGTAATTCGATTCCATGATCGATAGCATTTCTGAGTAAATGAGTCAGGGGTGCTTCAATACTGTCGAGAATATCGCTGTCAACCAGTGTATCCAGCCCATTAATGTCAAGGTGTACTTTTTTATCAAGATTATGTGATACATCACGTACCATACGTTCAAAACCAACAGTGCACTCCCTGAATGGCCGCATACGACAAGCGGTGACTTCCTGGTTGAGCCTGGAGGAAAGTACCAGTGATTTTCTGTCGAATTCATCAACCTGACTGATATCTTCTGCAAGTGAGTTTCTGCATTGTTCTATAGCATTGTCTGTTTCCAGAAGTATTGAAAATATTTCATCAGATATTTCAATATCATCAAGTTCCTGCTTTAATTTTTGAAAGCGGCCGGCAAGATTGGTTTGCTGTTTTTTCAGGCGCAGTAGTGAGTGCTGGTGTTCTTGTAGCCAATGTTGCGATACCAGTAGCTCATTTGAAATTGCCAGCATTTTATTCAGTTGTGTAGATTGTATCCGGATTGAATTGTCATGAGGGTCTTTATTTCTTTTAATCTCTGTTGATTGAATAGAGGTCTCATTTTCCAATGAATCATGTATGGAGGTTATAGATTTTGTATCAATATCCAGGTTATTTGAGAGATCATCCAGTAATGGCAGGCATGAGTTTATGTCATCACTTTTGTCATTAAGCCAGGCAGGTATGTCTGTTGTGCTTAGTTTTGGGATTGCTCCGAGTATGTCATTACAATGAAGTAAAAGGTCGATGGAACTACGTGTAAGTGTAACAGTTCCTTTTTGCGTGTTAACAAAACATTCTTCCATGAGATGAGCAAGATTAACTATGATATCAAGGCCTATCATACGTGCAGCGCCTTTTATCGAGTGAGCGGCGCGCATGAGTGGTTCAATTATAGCGCCATTGTCGGGTTCATTTTCAAGTTTAAGTAGATTTGCGTTGATAACATTGGCTTGAGTTTCTGATTCCAGTTTAAACAGCTCCAGCATGCCATGATCGATCGAACTTTCCACGATGGTTGCTTCAACAGGAGGCGGTTTAACTTCTGATGTATTTTTGGTTGGAAGGGTGTTTTTTTCTGCAGCAGATGAATAGTTAAAACGACTGGAGTTTTCATCCAGCCATTGAGATATCATTTTGTCACTGATACGGGTTAATTCATCGATTAACTTGATCTTATTGTCTATTGATTCCAGTTGTGGTGCACACTTTTCTGATGATTCATTTTTAGCTAATATCTTTATGTCATCAGAAATAGTTTGAGTAAAGTCTGATACATATGGAATTTTACATAACTTGGCACCGCTTCCAATTGCTTTAAGTGCATTGATACAGTGGTTGATTATGTCCTGATTTATACAGGCATCTTTTGTGATGCTGTTAAGGGCTGAATTTAGTTGACCAAGGTGTTGGGTAGCATCATTGATGAAAAATGAATACATGTTGAGATCAATGTTGTGCTCTAAAGTCGTCATATCAGATTAAGGCCAGTTTACGCTCGAGATTTTGCAGGTTTAATATGCCGGCATGATGATTGTCGTGCGCAATGATGCCATTAATCATTGACTGCTCGTTCTGGCTCACAGAGGCCGGTGGTGCCAGGATATCACTGGCATTTATCTTGAAGATGCCGTGAATTTCATCTGCGGGAATAGCAAAGCGTCCATGGTCAAGCTGAATAACAATTAATTTCTGATTTACTGATTCAATGTCATTTGCGTGGTAGTCAAGTAAGTTACTGAGAGAGATGCATATTTCAATCTCACCTCTGATGTTTACCAGGCCTGCTATGAATTCACTGGGGCTGTTTGGTAATTTATGTACAGGCTGGAATGCGCACACTTCGTCTAGCACGCTTGTGTCTAATGCATGCCATTCATTACCTGAATTAAAAATTAAAAATGATTCAAGGTTCGTATTGAGTTCTTCTTTTTGAATGCTGAACGTAAGTGTATTATTATCTTTATAGTGTTCAGGTAGTGCTCTATCCAGTAAATAAAGACCCGCTTCTTTGTATATGCTACAGTTTTGGCAATGTATTTCATTTTCAAGTTTGCTACAGATGGCATCACCTTTTCTCCAGGTGCCAATTTGATTCCAGCAATCATCAATGGTTTGTAGTTTGTCAGTATTTAACATTGCTTTTCAGTCTGATGTTTTTGTGCACGCTTCTTGAGTAGTGCCGCACTTCTAAAATCCCCTTTTTTTTCCATCAGAAACGCGAGTTGTAATAATGAGTCATGGTGATGGGGGTCAAGAAAGATTGCTTTTCTGAATTTTTTTTCAGCCTCCTGCAAGTTGCCCATGGCAGTAAGAATGCTGCCCGCCAGAGCAAAACAATGTTGACTGGCCTCACGTTTTTCAATTTCAATGCATATTTTATATGCTGCTTCCAGTTGACCATTGTCGGCAGCTTTTTGGGCATCATCAAGACTGGCGGTTGTGAGTGTTCTTTCATGTGATTCAGAGTTAATATTTTTTGAATAAGCAGATTCAGGCTTGCTTTGAACTATTTTTTTCTTTGTGGCTGTGGAAGGGTGCTTTTTTATACTCGAAATTTTTTCTGGTGGCACTGGTTTATTATTATGTTTTATAAAAGCAAATGATTTTTTTATAGTTGACGGCGTGAATTTTTCAGGTGGTAACAGAGCTGTCTCAGAGTGTCCAATTAATAACAATCCATTATATTTTAGTGTGTCGCCCACTATTTGTACTGCCTGATCTTTTCTTTCTTTATTGAAATAGATAAGCATATTTCGACAAAATACAACATCATATTCCTGAGGCTTGTTTAAAGTATCAGGGTCAAAAATATTTCCCTGGATGAAATTTATACTGTTTTTTACATCTTTCGAGATCTTGAATACTGAATCAGTGCGGGTAAAATATTTACTGAGTACTGACTCGGATATTTCAGAGCGAAATGAATTTTTTCGATATTCGCCAATAAGAGCAGTATTGATATTTTTTTGGCTGATGTCGATAGCGTCAATAATAAAATCATTCGGGCTTATATTATTTTCCAGTAATGAAATGGCAACAGTGTATGCTTCTTCGCCACTGGAAGAAGGCATACAGAGTATTTTAAAGGGACTATTGGTATGAGGTAGAGACTTTATGTGAGTAATAAGCGCTTTAAATGCAAAAGGGTCTCTGAAAAACCATGTTTCGGGGACGATAATTTCTTCTATTAAGAAATTAAATTCTTTGGCATTCCTTAATAATAGTGCGTGGTACTGGTCTATATCGGAGCAATTTGTTTTTTCTGATCGAATTCGTATGGCACAATTAAATGCGGATTCACCAATAGAATTGATATCAATTCCGGTTCTTTGAAATACCATGTTAATGATTTTTTCAATACTCATGTCAGGCATTCATGGCTTGTTGAATCTGGAGCATTTTTGCTGGAAGTAGCTCGCTTATATCCAGGAGCTGAATATTATTGTCGTGGTGTCTTATGATCTGGCGAATGTATGGCGCATCATTGCCTGCCAGATTATGTGTATTTATATTGTCTGTATCATTAACAAGGGTTTGATTTACCTGTTCTGCAATAATGCCAGCCCGATGACGGCTATCACCATACTCTATTTCAGTAATGATTATGCGCGTGCAAATGTGTTCTTTTGCCGGCTGATGAAACAACAGCATGCTAATGTCAATGATGGGTATTAAATCTCCTCTGAAATTATACAGGCCACTAATATATTCAGCGGTTGCAGGTACGCGAGTCAGGTTTACCAGTGGAATTATTTCAATTATTAACATGCTTTCAATGGCAAACAACTGGCCAGATGCAGAAAACTGAAGTAGTAATTGTCTAGCCATTTTTCCTGACCTTGAAGATTGATACGGCCGATTGCAGATTGTTCGCTGCACCTTTAAGTTTTTGTATGGACAGATTTGATTGCCTTAGCGAATCTGCTGTCTGATGCGCAGTGTCATTCAGTTGTACCATGCTTTCACTGATTTGTTCCCCACCCAATGATTGCGATTGCATACCTTCGGTAACGGTATCAAACCGGGGGGTGAGCGTTTGAACTTCATCAATAATATTTCCCAGTTGTCCACTGATGAGTGCAATTTCATCAACCCCCTGACTGACATCATCGGAAAACTTGTCCATACCCATAACGCCGGCTGACACCGAGGACTGCATTTCCTTAACCATCTGTTCGATATCCCAGGTGGCGACAGCGGTCTGATCTGCAAGACGTCTTATTTCAGTCGCGACAACAGCAAAGCCTTTTCCGTATTCCCCTGCTTTTTCAGCTTCGATGGCAGCATTGAGTGATAACAGGTTGGTTTGATCGGCTACTTTATTGATGGTCGTGACGACTGTGCTGATATTGTTAGCCTTGTCATTTAATACTGCCAGCTTACTGGCGATTGTGTCGGTCGACTTACGCATGTGGCGCATGGCTTCTTCCATTCTCGATAATGATCCTTGTCCGGTTGCAGCAGACTCTGCCGTATTATCTGCGATTTCACTGATTGAACGCATCGTCCTGAGCAGTTCTTTTGACGTTGCAGATATTTGGGTGACAGTAGCCATGATTTCATTTGTACTGGCCGCTTGCTCACTAACGGTTGCTTCCTGCTGTTTTGCGGTTGCAGCAATCTCGGTGGTTGAAGATGTGACCTTGATACCTGATTGCTGTACTTGTGAAACAAGATCATTAAGATCATTGACCATTTGCTGTGTATCATTTGCAAGTTGATCGATGGGTTCCTTACCCGAGAACATCATCATGTCACCTGTCAGGTCTCCTCTTGCTGCAAGTTTAACCACATCATGAATCATTTCTATTTTACCTTTCAGGTCATCTGTATCGTTTTTTTGTTTTTCCAGGGTTGATTTTAACGCACTGGTCATAACGTCAAATGTACGGGATACATTATTGATTGTGTCGCTATCATCGGTATGAGAGATAAGCTTAAGACTATTGTCGTCATAATTGACTGATTTCATAATTGACGTCAGTGATTGAATACCCTGATCTACTATATTCGACATAGGTTTAATAATGCCATGCAGTAACATATAACCCAGTGCGATAATGCTGATAATTGCAAATACCAGCATGCTGATTATCAGGATACTGGTGTTTTCTGAATCATCAATCAGCACTGAGCTTGTTTTTTCAATGCGCCTGTTTTGTCTGTCTACCAATAGTTTAATCTGTGAACTCAGACGACCCAGAATGGGGCCGATTTTGTTGCGTATCATGTATGCATCCTGACGCCATTTATCACTGCCATGCAGACTGATGAATGTGTCCAGGCGGTCTTTGAACAGTAAAGTGCTTTTCAGAATTTCATCCATGGCAGCTTCTTGTTCAAGACTAAGATGATCATTATATTCTGAGTTAACACGCTCCAGTAGCTTATAAAAGAGTTCCCGGTGATTTTTGATTTCATCCAGCGCAATGTCAGTCCGGAATCCGAGATAGGCACGTACGCCATTCATGATGCGGGTCCATGAGTAACGCATGTTGTTAATCAGTACCAGGAACTGGGTATTTGTTTTGCCTTCGGTTCGGTCTTCTTCAGCGTTCAATATAAGCGCCATGTTTTGCAAAACCTGTTGTGATATAGGATTTATTTTTTCTGCTGAATAACGCATGCCAGGGAAATTGTTATGTGTATGCTGTGCCAGGCGAAGCATTTCTTCATGGTAAGACTGAAACTGTTTGAATGTACCATCTATTTTTTCTATCAAGGTATTACTTTCTGCATCATTCGAGATGGCTTTAAAGGTTCTTATCTGTTTGAGAATCAGAGTGGCTTTTTTCAGATTTTCTTCATATTGCTCTTTATGTACAGGGTCTTTACTGAGCAGATAAAAACCAAGGCCAGACATGGATTGCTCAATAATGGTTGAGAGTTGCATGGAGTGAAAAACGGCTTGTTGCTGTTCCTTGACTACGGTTCGGGTTGCGTTCTTGATCGATTGCATGCTGATGAGTAATTTTAGCCCGATCAGTGTCATGATGAGTATGAGCAGGCCAAACCCGGTGAACATTTTCTGTTTAATGCTCATGTTTGTATTGAATTTAAAGTTTAATTTCATAAATACATTGCTCAATTTACTGTCGTATTGATTATTTTTATTCCGTTTCTCTGGTAAGAATCCGGAAATTGCTATCGGAAAAACGGGTGAATTAATTCACTTGTCTCTATATCGGCAGTAAATTCGTGGTCTTTAGTAGAAATGAAGAATGGGAGTTAAGTTAAAGCTCTGATTTCATTTGATAAATTAAATCAAGCGCCTGTTTTGGGCTTAATTGGTCAGGTTCGACCTTTTCTAACTGAGTTATCAGTGGGTGTGTCGGGGGCTGGAAAAGTGATAATTGGGGGTTTTCTGCAACGTTTTTTTCACCCGATTTTTTCGTATTCTCAAGCGTGATTAATACGTTACGTGCATTTTCAATAACAATTTTCGGAATGCCGGCCAGTGCTGCAACATGAAGGCCGTAACTCTGGTCGGCAGGACCATCCTTGACTGCATGCAGGAATACGATGGTTTCATTATGTTCGACCGCATCCAGATGAACATTATGAATGTTGGAATAAGTATTGGCCAGGTCGGTCAGTTCGAAATAATGTGTGGCAAACAAGGTAAAGGCTTTGATGTTAGTTGCCAGTTGCTCAGCACAGGCCCAGGCCAGAGACAAGCCATCATACGTGCTGGTACCCCGGCCAATTTCATCCATTAACACCAGGCTGTTGGCGGTAGCATTGTTCAGGATGTTGGCGGTTTCGGTCATTTCGACCATGAACGTGGAGCGGCCACTGGCCAGGTCATCTGATGCACCAATACGGGTGAATATTCGGTCAATTGAACCAATAATCGCTTGTTCTGCGGGCACAAAACTACCGATGCAAGCCATCAGGGTAATCAAGGCTGTCTGGCGCATATAGGTTGATTTACCGCCCATGTTTGGACCGGTGATCATTAAAATACGACGGTCATCATGAAGCTCGGTGTCATTGGCGACAAACACCTGATCCGCTACTTTTTCAACAACCGGGTGTCTCCCGCCTTTAATGTGCAGGCCGGGTTCAGGACGAAGTCCCGGGCGGCAGTAGTCAAGTGAGTAGGCGCGTTCCGCAAGGTTACAAAAGACATCCAGTTCAGCAAGCCCCTGAGCGCATTCAGATAATACGGAATGAAATTCAGCCAGTGTTTGCAGCAGGTTTTCATACAGGTATTTTTCTCGTGCCAGAGCCTTTTCTCTCGCACTTAATACTTTGTCTTCAAAACTTTTTAAATCCGGGGTGATATAACGTTCAACATTCTTCAGGGTCTGGCGCCGGATATAATCATCGGGTACGTTAACAGACTGCGCTTTTGAAATTTCAATATAATAACCATGAACACGGTTGTAACTGACCTTAAGGGTATTAATGCCAGTACGCTGTTTTTCTTTTTCTTCCAGATCAATCAAAAACTGGTCTGCATGCTGACTTAATGCTTTCAGTTCATCGAGTTCTTCATCAAAATGGGTTGCGATGACGCCACCATCACGAATCAACATCGGCGGCTGTTCAATGATGGCTCGCTGCAACAGGTCAACAACATCCGGGTGTTCAGAAATTGTATGGGCTAAAGTGGCAGTTTGTGCGCTGGTTAATACCGATAGTAATTGCTGCAGGCCGGGTAACCGTGAAAGTGAATCGCGTAGTGTAGACAGGTCACGTGGTCTTGCACTTAGCATGATAATGCGGGTTAATATGCGTTCAATATCACCAATGCCATTCAGTAGTTCCTGTATGTCGGTGAAAGCTTGTTGCTGAATCAGTTCTTCAATACAGTCATAACGATTATTCAGGATAGTTGCATCGCGGAGTGGTCGGGCGATCCAGCGCCTTAAACAGCGACTGCCCATGCAGGTCGTGCACTTGTCCAGAATACCGGCCAGGGTAAAGTCATGTTGATCTGACAGGCTGCGATCCAGTTCCAGGTTTCGACGTGTCGATGCATCCAGAATAACTGACTGGTCACGTTGCTCGACTGTCAGGCCGGTAATATGAGGCAGCTGGTTGCGCTGAGTATCTCGCGCATATTGAATCAGGCATCCGGCAGCACCAATGGCAATATCCAGATCTTCGCAACCAAAGCCGGCCAGATCGCGGGTTGAAAATTGTTCGGTTAATAAGCGTGTTGCCGTTTTAAGTTCAAAATTCCAGGGAGGGCTATATTTAAAGCCCTTTCTGTTTTGCAGTTGCCGGGCAATGGCCGTTTCTTCATTGACCAGCAACTCTGCGGGCTGAATTCTTTCCAGTTCGCTTAGCAGGCTTTCATCATCATTCACTTGCAGAATAGAGAAGCGACCATTCGTAATGTCCAGAACCGCGAGGCCGTAACCTTTTTTATTTTGATTGACAGCGCAGAGCAGGTTGTCACGCCTTTCTTGCAAAAGTGATTCTTCGGTAATTGTACCGGGTGTAATGATGCGCATGACCTTGCGTTCAACCGGCCCTTTGCTGGTCGCAGGATCGCCCGTCTGTTCGCAAATAGCGACGGATTCTCCCAGGTTAACCAGTTTGGCAAGATAGTTATCTGCTGCATGATAAGGTAACCCGCACATAGGGATAGGTTCGCCGGCAGACTGGCCGCGTGCAGTCAGCGTAATGTCCAGTAACCTGGCTGCCTTGCGGGCATCATCATAAAATAACTCATAAAAGTCACCCATACGGTAAAACACCAGAATATCAGGGTGTTGAGCCTTGATTTTCAGGTACTGCTGCATCATGGGAGTATGCGAATTATTATCTTTCTTTGGCATCGGTACAGTTTATAGAATTCATCTCACTTATAAAAGTCGCATATAAAAGTGGCAGCAAAAGCATGATATCTGCTACATTCTGATGTGTGTTTATAAAACCCCGGGAAACAAAATAATGGTCGATTCTTCAGATAAGCGCGATTTCAGGCGTATGCGTGTTGATATTAAAGCTGTTTTTAAAGTTAATGATCAGGACGAGCTTTTTGAAGGCATGGTAACCGACCTGAGTGCGACAGGGTTGCAGCTGGTGACAGAGCATCGCATGGTAACGGGCGATAAACTGGAGATAAAAGTAAAACCGGACAAAACGGTTGTGCCTCCATTATATGCAATGCTAAAGATTTTAAGAATAGATGTTGTCGAGGAAGGTGCGCGTTATCACGTGGGTTGTGAAATTACTGAAATGCTGGCCTGATGGTACAGTTAACTGACTTGTCTGTATTAGCGGCGCAGGTTGGTGAGGTGTTATTAAATAGCACCGCCACGCTGGTAACTGCCGAGTCCTGTACCGGGGGTTGGGTTGCACAGGAAATCACGGCCATTGCAGGCAGTTCACAGTGGTTTGATCGTGGTTTCGTGACCTATACCAATTTATCAAAGCAGGAAATGCTGGACGTTACTGAACAGACCCTGATTGACTCTGGTGCGGTTAGCGAACAAACCGTGCTGGAGATGGCTTCAGGGGCGATAGACAATAGTCATGCAAATATTTCCCTGGCCGTGAGTGGTATCGCAGGCCCTGGTGGAGGGAGTGATGACAAGCCCGTCGGAACTGTCTGGTTTGCCTGGGCCGATGATTCAGGCAGGTGTGATGTGCAGCAGTATTTACTGGAGGGTGATCGTCAGCAGATACGACATCAGGCAGTCGCGATTGCGTTGCAGGGTGTGATCGATAGGCTGGGAAATGCCCTGGCTTGATGTCTGATGCAGAGGATTCAGGTCTGACAGATAAGAAAAATCATCGTTTATTTTTTGCGCTCTGCCCTGATACGCCCGTGCGTCAGTTAATTATGAATACCAGGGAAGAATATTTCCCCCGTCAAGGCAAGTTTGTTGATAAGGATAACCTGCATCTGACTTTGGCCTTTCCAGGTCAGAGCACTCAAAAAGAAATGGACTGTTACATACAGGCGGCCACGCAGGTACGCTCAGCTCCGTTTATATTAACACTGGATAACATCGGTTGTTTTCAGCGTGCGCGTGTATTATGGATGGGTTGCAAGCAGGTACCCGAGGGTCTTTTGAATCTGGTTGAAATATTAAATGGTGAGTTGAGTGCCTGTGCTTATCAGCCAGAGGATAGAGCATTTAAACCACATGTCACTCTGGCAAGAAAATACCAGACGGTACCTGTCAATACTCAGGCTTTCAGTATCTGTTGGTACGTTAAATCATTCTCTTTAATGCAGTCTGTTTCCAGTGTGAACGGGGTACAGTACCAGTCACTACAGACGTGGGCGTTAACTGGATAAAAGCGGCCTGTTTTTACAAAAATGCCCATCCGGCAAAAGGTTCAATCTCATCACGATTAACCAGAATGAGCTGATATGCGTTCGGGTTCAGGGAATGGTCAATAGTCGTGTCGACAGAAAGTTTCTGCAAAATATAACCAATCAGCGCACGACGGATATTTAATTGAATAGACGTTTCTGCGCCATAATCTATAAGCAGGCTTTTTTGTTTATTCTCACTGAGTGCAGGATGAGGCGCGAGTTCCAGTGATGTCCACTCAACCCAGTCATCGTCATATTGCGGGCTGGATTCAGCGGCTTCATCCAGCATCGTGGCTGACACGATGCGTGATAGTACAAAATCCCGAAAATCAAACGTGTCATCACTATAGGCGCGAACATGCCAGCGCAGCCCGGTATCAATCAGCGTATGGGGTTCGATGGTGCGTTGCTGCGGACTATTGCGGTCTGACAAAGAGCGGTATTCTATCGACAGTTTACGACGCTGTCGGGTTGCACGTGTAATCTGTGACAGTACTTCTTTTTCCGGTAAGCGTAACGGCAATGGCAGTGTATCAACGGGAATGCCATACAGGCTTTCACCCTGGGTTGGGCTACCTGAGTGTGACAGGTTGGCGGCAATCAGGGGCAGGGCAGTTTGCGGTGACAGATCAGCAAACTGCGCCTTGAAATATTTACTGGGTACAAAACCAAATACGCTGTGACGGTACATCAGGTTGTCGGGTGCCAGCAGGCCATATTGTTTAAGGTCTTTTGTCGCCGCCGCATCAGAAATCCCGAAGCTTCTGGCGACATCGCTACGAGTCACCAGTCCCGTATAAAATGCCATTAATTCAATGTATTGCAGACGCTGGCGGGTATTCCATTTGATATTTTCCGGTGCTTTTTGATTTGTCGCCATGGTTAAATCCCTGATGTTTGTCTGAATTATACATTAATAAATAGCATGTGCTTAATAAAAACTACCATCTAGTATAAAATATCAACATAGTAAAAAGTATTGACATTGTAAAAAGTATAGCCTAAAGTAACTCCCATATTGCACTGATCACATCAGGTGACAGGCATAAAGGCAGTCAAACTAATTACAACACCGGAGAGAGACATGGCAGACGATCAGAAAAAAAAGGCATTGGCAGCAGCACTGGGCCAGATTGAAAAACAGTTTGGTAAAGGTTCGGTTATGCGTATGGGGGATGATTCCACATTACGTGATATTGAGTCTGTATCAACGGGTTCTCTGGGGCTTGATATTGCATTAGGTATTGGTGGTTTGCCAAAAGGACGTGTGGTTGAGATCTATGGGCCGGAGTCTTCAGGTAAAACAACACTGACTTTGCAAGTGATTGCCGAAGTACAAAAAGCGGGCGGTACGGCTGCTTTTGTTGATGCAGAGCATGCGCTTGATCCGGGTTATGCTGAAAAGCTGGGCGTTGATGTTGATGAACTGCTGGTCTCACAACCCGATACGGGTGAGCAGGCGCTGGAAATTACCGATATGCTGGTACGTTCCGGAGCGGTGAGTATTGTTGTTATTGACTCGGTTGCCGCACTAACACCCAAGGCTGAAATTGAAGGTGACATGGGTGATTCGCACATGGGTCTGCAAGCACGTTTATTATCACAGGCACTCAGAAAACTGACCGCCAATATCAAGCGCTCCAATACGATGGTGATCTTTATTAACCAGTTACGTATGAAAATTGGCGTCATGTTCGGTAACCCGGAGACAACAACCGGCGGTAATGCACTTAAATTCTATTCATCTGTTCGTCTGGATATTCGTCGCATTGGTGCGATCAAGCGCGGTGATGAAATTATCGGTAATGAAACCCGTGTTAAAGTGGTTAAAAACAAGGTTGCACCTCCCTTTAAGCAAACTGAGTTTGAAATTTTATATGGCGAAGGTATTTCACGTGAAGGTGAACTGATCAAGCTCGGTGTTGAACACGGGTTTATTGACAAGTCCGGTGCCTGGTACAGTTATCAGGGTGATAAAATCGGTCAGGGTAAAGATAACGTCAGGAAGTTTTTACAAGATAATCCGCATATTGCCGAAGAAGTTGAACAGGGGCTTAGAGATAAATTACTGGTCAAAGTCGTGAAGCAGGGTTCAGAAGAAACGCCGACTGAAGAGGCAGAAGCATAAAAATATAGTTGCAGGAGTGAATTTATTCACGAATATTTTCTTCGCGAATGAATTCGCTCCCACAGCTGTAGTATGAAACATAGTTGAATGAATCTGATTAAAAGGATGGGCGGGATGCCAGATAACTACCGCAGTAAGGATTTGCGTAAAGGCCGATATTCTGAATGCAACAGAATCTATCATATAACAGCATCAACTCATAACAGACATCCGTGGTTCAATAATTTGATCTGTGGTCGAATTATTGTAAAGACACTACAAAAGGCTCAGATTGATACAAAAACGCTGGCATATGTCATTATGCCAGATCATATGCACTGGTTAATGCAATTGAAAAAGGATACTGGCATTAGCAAGGTTGTAAAAAATATAAAAGGTAAAAGTGCAATTGAGATTAACCAGCATTTGGGACGTAAAGGTAGTATATGGCAAAATGGTTTTTATGATCATGCAATCAGGAAAGATGAACAGATAATAAATATTGCCAGATACATTATTGCGAATCCTGTCAGGGCAGGTCTGGTATCGAGCGTAAGAGAGTATCCATTATGGGATGCAATGTGGTTGCAGGAGTGAATTTGATAGATATTGCAGCAAGGGTTTATGTAGCAGTATAAAATATTACTGTAGGAGTGAATTTATTCACGAATATTTTTTTGCGGATGAATCCGCTCCCACTATGCAACGTAAAATGATGAATAATATATAGCTGGATGAATTTGATAGATATTGCAGCAAGAGTATATGTAGCAGTATGAAATATTGCTGTAGGAGTGAATTTATTCACGAATAGCTTATTTATGTAGATTTCTTCGCGAATGAATTCGCTCCACTGCTGCCGCGGGATGTGTGATTTTACTCAAACAAAGAAGGTTTGGAATAAAGAAAACCCTGGGCATAATCTACCCCCATTTTTTTTAGCATTTCTGCTTGTTCACGGGTGTTAACGTATTCCGCAATCGTTTTAAGGTTCATGATGTGGCCAATATTATTGATCGATTCTATCATCGCGGCGTTAACACTATCATGAGCCATGTCTTCGACAAAGCTACCATCGATTTTTAAATAATTAACCGGCAGATGTTTCAGGTAGGTAAATGAACTTAGCCCGCAACCAAAGTCGTCCAGCGCGATATTGCAGCCAAGCTTTTTTAATTGTTCCATAAACAATGTTGCATTTTTAAGGTTTGAAATCGCGGCTGTTTCAGTGATTTCAAAACAGATCCATGTTGCCGGAAACTGCACTTGCTCGAGTTTTGATAATACAAAGTGAAAAAACTCAGGGTTTGTCAGTGAGGCACCCGACAGGTTAATGGAGAACATACGTTGCTGTTCAGGATTGTTGCAAAACAACCTTTCAATAATGACAAAAGCCTTTTCAATGACCCAGCGATCTATGTTTTGCATCATGCCATACCGTTCTGCAGCCGGGATAAAAGACATGGGTGGGATCAGGGTGTCCTCATCCTGAATACGTACCAGTATTTCACAGATAACAGGCAATTGAACTTTACTATTAGCGTTGTCGGTTAATGGTATGATTTCCTGTTGGTAAAGTATGAATGTGTTATCTTCAAACGCACGATTAATTTTGTGTAGCCATTGCATTTCAAGTCGTTGTCTTGAAACATCATCGTCATCTTTCTGGTAGAGATGAATCCGGTTACGCCCATTGTCTTTGGCAACAAAGCAGGCGGCATCAGCCATGCTGAGTAATTTACCGATGCTGTAATCCGTGTTATTTATTTCTACGACACCGATACTAACACCAACTTCAAAAATCTTGTCTTCCCAGATAAAACGAAAATCCTTAATTGTTTTACGGATAGAATCGGCTATTTCCAATCCTTGTTGCAAGTCACATTGAGTTATGAGTACGCCGAATTCATCGCCTCCTAAGCGTGCAATGGTGTCACATGACCTGAAACGTGATAGCAAGATGGCCGATAATTGTTGCAGCAAAACATCGCCCGCGGCATGTCCGCATGTATCATTGACGACTTTAAATTGATCCAGATCCATATAACATAAGATGCATCCTTGATGACGAGTGGAAATATTATTGATGTTTTTCTTTAGTCGTTTTTCAAATTCCAGGCGATTGATAAGCCCTGTCTGGGCATCATGACTGGCACGATAACTGAGTTCATTCGACATATCTCTTAATGCAGTGACATCGTGAAATATCAGTACAGCACCTGAAATATCACCTTTACTATCAAGAATGGCAGAGGTGGATTCGCGCACTGCAAATTCCTGACCGTCTTTACGGGTAAATAAACGTATCTCGGGGGTAATAATACTGGTGCCCGAAGACAGGCACGCGAAAACAGAATGTTTATTGCTGGCAATGTCTTCGTTTTCTGATCTGGAATTATAAATATCAGTAATACAGGCGTGAGCATTTTCCTGTAACTCATATCCGGTTATGTGCTCAGCGGCCGGGTTCATATATACAATGTTACCGTTGTTGTCAGTTTTAATAACCCCGTCAACAATGGCATTGAGTGTTATCAGGGCTTTTTCTTTTTCATCATGCAAGGCCTCTTCAATACGCTTCCAGGCGCTGATATTACGAATGATACCTTCAATGCCAATGAATTCATTATTTTCATTCAGGATTGCCTGAACATTAATAAGTACCCAGACAGCGTGTCCTTGTTTATGTCTGAGTTCGACCTGGTAATTATCCAGAAACCCTTTTGAATCCGAAAGTTTGCTCAGAAAGTCAGCCCGGGCTTCCGGGTACATATATAAATCAGTTGCTTTCATGCCGATTAATTCAGGGATACTGTAACCTGTCAGGTTCTCAGCAGACGGGCTTGCATAGAGAAGTGCGCCTTCCTTATTTACGCGATAGAGCGTATCACGCATTGTTTTAATGATAAGCTCTGCATCATGCGGCGTAAGCTGGCCACTTTGTTGTGTGTTTGCGATAATAGCAGATGATTCCATGTGTTGATCTTAACTAAACATATGTTTAGTTTCTATTGTTAATATATAGCGGGTAAATTGGGTAAATCATTAAGAATTATAATAAAAGTCATTATAATCAGTAATATATGTGTAGCCTCAGCTGAAAAAATATCAGTGTTATGGTAAAAAAAAGGTTATAGGGTCTCTGGTATCGTCATGACAGATAATCAAAAAGAAGTCCTGAATATTGCGGTGCGTTTACTCAGCATGCGAGAGCATAGTCGGGCAGAATTGCAGCGAAAATTAATACAGCGTAAGCAGGCAGCCGATGATATTGAACTTATTCTGGAAAAACTGGCCAGCGAAGGTTTGCAGAGTGACGAACGTTTTGCTGAGCAATATATTCATTTTCGAGCAGAAAAAGGCTATGGCCCAAAGCGACTTAAACTGGAACTTAAAGAAAAAGGGCTGGCTTCTGTTTTAATTGAATCCGGACTGAGTGAGGCCGAAGTTAACTGGTTTGATCTGGCGCTGGATGTGTGGCGTAAAAAATTTAAAGATCAGGTCGCTGAAAACTGGCAGGAAAAATCAAAACAAATGCAGTTTCTCGACTATCGGGGCTTTACCCGTGAACAAATACAGTCCTGTATTGGTCAGGATGAATATGATTGATACAGGTATGAATGGAATCAGGGTCAATTCTGCTTCTGTTTCGGTCGTCGGGCAGGTAAAATATCTTTTTTTCAGGGCTGACAGATTATTTTCAGGTCAGCAAAAATAAGGCAATATTAAAGGCAATGTACAGTAGCGCAGAAATCAGAAAAATGTTTCTGGAATATTTCAGAGAACAGGATCACGCCGTGGTAGACAGTAGCCCGCTGGTACCCGTAAACGACCCGACGCTGTTATTCACTAATGCAGGCATGGTCCAGTTTAAAGATGTTTTTCTGGGACGTGAAAAACGTGATTATCACCGAGCCTGTTCGTCACAACGTTGCGTGCGTGCTGGCGGCAAACATAACGACCTGGAAAATGTAGGTTATACCGCGCGCCACCATACCTTTTTTGAAATGCTGGGTAACTTCAGTTTTGGTGACTATTTTAAACGTGAAGCCATACAGTATGCCTGGACATTTCTGACCGAAGTGCTGAAATTACCGGCTGAAAAGCTATGGGTGACTATCTATGCAGAAGATGATGAAGCGGCTGACATCTGGCTGAATGAAATAAAGGTTAATGCTGACCGTTTTAGTCGTATAGGTGACAAGCCTGGTGGGCGTAAACACGAAAGTGATAACTTCTGGTCAATGGGTGACACAGGTCCCTGTGGCCCCTGTTCAGAGATTTTTTATGATCATGGTGAAGGTATTTTTGGTGGGCCTCCAGGTACGCCGGATGAAGACGGTGACCGTTATATCGAGATCTGGAATCTGGTATTCATGCAGTATGATCGTAATAATGAAGGCACCTTGACACCGTTACCTAAACCTTCAGTCGATACCGGAATGGGGCTTGAGCGACTGGCGGCTATTTTACAGGGTGGTCACAGCAACTATGATATTGACCTGTTCCAGAACCTGATCAAAGCAGCGGCTAAAGCGACCGCCAGCAAAGATTTGAATGATAATTCGCTTAAAGTAATTGCAGACCATATTCGTGCCTGCGCCTTTTTGATAACTGATGAAGTTTTACCTTCGAACGAAGGTCGTGGTTATGTACTTCGTCGTATTATCAGACGTGCTATTCGGCACGGTTATCAACTGGGTCAAAAAGACAGTTTTTTCTACAAGCTGGTCGATGCACTGGTAGCAGAAATGGGTGAAGCCTATCCGGAACTGGTAAAAGGGCAGGATCAGGTCAGGCGCGTTCTGAAAATGGAAGAAGAAAAGTTTGCCGAAACTCTGGAACAGGGCATGAAAATTCTCGAGATCGACATAGAAAATATGTCGGCCAGTGAGATTTCAAACAGCGAAATACCGGGTGAAACCGTGTTTCGTTTATACGACACTTATGGTTTTCCAGTTGATTTAACGGCCGACATTGCACGTGAAAAAAACCTGACGCTGGACATGCCCGGTTATGAAAAATGCATGGATCAGCAGCGGGAAATGGCGCGTTCTGCCAGCCAGTTTGGTGGCGATCATCACACCACTATCGAGCTGGAAGCCGACACCGATTTTACCGGTTACGACAGACTGGAAGATAACGCTGAAATTGTTGCATTGATTCGTGACAATGAGCAGGTAGACAGCCTGAAAGCAGGCGAACAGGGTATGGTCGTACTGGATAAAACACCTTTCTATGCAGAGTCTGGCGGGCAGGCAGGTGACAGTGGTTTACTCAGACTT
>Ga0316206_1000956_pt1 | contig 30395 bp, 29 predicted proteins | sample 6monthpyrite_MG_FD_204942 | JGI IMG/M metagenome (GOLD analysis project Ga0316206, IMG submission 204942) | Microbial mat bacterial communities from mineral coupon in-situ incubated in ocean water Damariscotta River, Maine, United States -... | ecosystem: Environmental > Aquatic > Marine >... | reverse complement strand
ACCAGGGCCCGCAGGTTTTGCTTCCACAACTTTTTGTTTTACAGGTGTATCTGAAGCAGGTTCTGGTGTCGTGGTATCAGGTACAGGAGTTTCTGTTGTTGCCGGCGCAGAAGGTGTCGGTGTCGGTACAGGTTCTGCGGGGGCAGGTGTTGCCGGAGTAACCTGACCTTTTCCTGCATTCAGATCTGCCAGTTTTTTCTCAAGCAATGCCAATTGCTGGGCCTTGAGTACGGCAAGGCGCTTTGCATTTTTAATCTGGGCTTCAAGCTCGGAATTCCTTAGACGTAATTCTGCATTTTCCTGACGTTGTGCCTCAGCAGATTCACGCGCCAGCATCGCTTCACGATGCAGGTCACCTTTTTTCTGTGTTGCGCTACCTGTAGACCCTGTGTTTGCAGCACCCGATTTAGGTGGCAAGATCTCAAGTCGACCCTTACGTTGACTGGTGGCCTGAGTCGTTCCACGGTTACGCCATGCCTGTGTCTGACGACGTATCTCTGTCCTGGCCTGAGCATTTGTTATCTGACGCATTGCGTCTGTATCCGGGATAGTAAGCTTATATCCGGCTTTGAGACGATTGATATTATTAGCGATAAAAGCATTGGGGTTTGCACGCAAGATAGCCATCATCGCCTGCTCAACCGTTGCCTGATCATCTGTTCTTACATCACGTGCTATTTTCCACGCAGTATCATTGCGCTTGGTCGTATAATTATCGCCAATCAGGCCGCTGTCAGTATCATCACTGGGTCCACCGTATAGTGGCGGCTGAGGAGCCGCTTTTGTGGTCGATGACTTTTTTACATTTCTTGGCGCCTGATATTGAGTACTGGCACTTGAAGTACGTGTTTGTGACGGAGTTGATTTTACAAGACTTGGCGGATCAACAAGGGCCGCATATTCACGCATGATCCTTCCATTTGCCCAATTAACCTCAAGTAAAAAACTGAGGAAAGGTTCACGGTAACCTTTACGGGTTGTAACTTGTATATAGTTTCGTCCACCTTTTTTAATTAACTTGAACTTCAGTTGCCTGAGCACATTGCTGTATTCAAGTCCTGCGCGTTCAAATGCCGCTGGAGTTGCCAGCGAGACTTTAAGTCCATCAACTTCACCACGCTGAGATGTAAACACCTCAATTTCTGCGCTTAATGGCTGATTTAAAAAGGAATTTAGCTGAATTTCACCTAAACCAAGGGCTTGCACCCATCCTGGTAAAGTAGCGGCCAGCATTACCATCACTAAGGCCAGTTTACGAACCATGCTTACTCCCTTTATTGGTCATAGTTTCTATAATTAAATTGTTATAAAAAATCTTGTAATCAGTATTCTAGAATAATCTTTAACAATATGCGACTACAGTCTGACTCAACTATAGTTTATAACCATTGTTTTACCAAAATTTAAGCGTCTTGAACACATAATTTTATTAATTTTCACGTCTTTATAGCATATCGACCATTATCCCTATTCCTATACCTTTTTTACGTATTTTTTTTACTCCGAAAATCAATAAATATTTTCTATCCAAAATAGATCAGGAAACAAGCCAATTAAATTAGCAAGCTATTGATTTTTATATATAATTAATCCTCAAGTAATATACGCAACATTCGCCTCAGCGGCTCTGCTGCTCCCCAGAGTAACTGGTCACCAACCGTAAAGGCATTAAGAAAATCCTCTCCCATCGACATTTTGCGCAAGCGTCCCACCGGTACTGATAAAGTACCCGTTACCCTGGCGGGTGTTAATTCCTGCATGGTGATATCTCTGTCATTAGGTATCACTTTCGACCATGGATTAGCCTGATCCAGTATGTCATGGATTTCATCCAGAGGAATGGCACGCTTTAATTTAATCGTCAACGCCTGACTATGACATCGCATCGCACCTATACGAACACAGGTACCATCAATCTTCACAGGTTGATCTGAACGACCCAGGATTTTATTTGTTTCGGCTTCTGCTTTCCATTCCTCCTTGCTCTGACCATTTTCCAGCTGCATATCAATATAAGGAATCAGACTGCCCGCCAGAGGTACACCAAAATTATCCGTTGGAAAGTTTTCACTGCGTATATGCTCTGCAACCTGGCGATCCAGTTCCAGAATAGAGCTGGAAGGATCATCCAGTAATGTGGCTACACTGTCACGGGTACTGCCCATTTGTTTCACCAGCTCACGCATATTTTTTGCGCCTGCACCGGATGCAGCCTGATAAGTCATGGCCGTTAACCATTCTATTTCATCTTGCTGGAATAACCCACCCAACGCCATTAGCATCAGGCTAACCGTGCAATTACCACCTACAAACGTTTTACCACCCTGACGCAATGCATCCCTGATAACATTCTGATTAACCGGATCCAGCACAATAACACTGTCAGACGCCATTCTCAGCGTTGACGCTGCATCTACCCAGTAACCTTTCCAGCCACTGTTACGTAGTTCAGAATAAATTTTACTGGTGTAATCACCACCCTGGCATGAAATGATAATGTCCATTGATGATAATTCGGTTATGTCCAGAGCGTCTTTCAACAATGGGATATCCTTACCGATATCAGGCCCCTGCTGTCCCTGTTGTGAAGTACTGAACAACACCGGCTCTATCAGATCAAAATCTTTTTCTACCTGCATGCGCTGCATTAAAACCGAACCCACCATGCCACGCCAACCGACCAGACCTACTTTTTTCATGTTATTACCTGTATTTGTTTCTTATGTTATTTCTGTGCGTTCAAAAAAAACGGTTTTTATTTACTATTTGCCAATGCCGCAATAACAGCATCACCCATAGCAGCCGTACCCGTTTCCTGTAAACCTGCGGACATGATATCAGCTGTACGCAACCCCTGATCCAGGACAGTGTTAACCGCCTTCTCGATACGAACTGCCATTGCTTCCTCATTGAGTGAGTAACGCAATAACATGGCAACAGACAAAATCGTCGCCAATGGATTCGCGACACCTTTACCTGCAATATCTGGCGCTGAACCATGAATGGGCTCATACATCCCTTTACTATTGATATCGAGAGATGCCGACGGCAGCATACCAATAGACCCAGTCAGCATAGCTGCGGCATCAGAAAGAATATCGCCGAACATATTGGTCGTTACCATGACATCAAACTGTTTGGGTGCGCGTACCAGTTGCATAGCGGCGTTATCAACATACATATGCGACAATGCTACATCCGGGTATTCACTGGATAAATTAATCATGACCTCACGCCATAATTCAGTGCACTCAAGAACATTGGCCTTATCAACCGAACATAAACGTCTGTCACGCTTCATGGCAGTTTCAAACGCAACACGACCGATACGTTCGATTTCAGACTCACTGTAAACCAGTGTATTAAAACCCTGACGTTCACCATTTTCCAAAGTGCGAATACCACGTGGCTGACCAAAATAAATACCGCCGGTCAGTTCACGCACGATCATGATATCCAGCCCTGACACAACCTCGGGTTTTAATGTAGAAGCATCAGCCAATTGCGGATACAGGATCGCGGGGCGCAAATTTGCAAATAACTCCAGTCCTGCGCGGATACCCAGCAATCCTTTTTCCGGGCGTACTGCAATATCCAGTGACTCCCATTTTGTACCACCGACCGCACCAAGCAAAACCGCATCGGCTTCATGTGCCAGCGCCATGGTTGCATCCGGTAACGGCGTACCATGTTCATCATAGGCACTACCACCAATCAGCCCCTGCTCAAGCTCAATATTCAAACCCTGCTCGGCTTGTAAAAAATCCAGTACCTTAACAGCCTCGGCTACAATTTCCAGACCGATACCATCACCGGGCAAAACCAGTATTTTATTTGTCATTCTTTATCTCCTGAATTCCTGTGCAGTCTTGTTTTCTATATTCTTTACATACTTGCATTTAAAACATCAAAAAAGCCAGGGCGCCTGTTTCTGACGTTTTGCTTCATAAGCCTGAATCTCTGCCGTGTGCTGCAAGGTCAATCCAATATCATCCAGACCATTCAACAAACAATGTTTTCGAAATTCATCCACCTCGAATTTAATTACGTCACCATCGGGCTGAGTAATTGTTTGCTGTTCCAGATCAACGGTGAGCTGATAACCTTCATTGACATCAACCGCATCAAACAATTGACCGACAATTTTTTCATCCAGTACAATCGGCAATATGCCATTCTTGAAAGAATTATTAAAAAAGATATCTGCAAAACTGGGGGCAATGATGACTCTGAAACCATAATCTTCCAATGCCCATGGTGCATGCTCACGTGATGAACCACAACCAAAATTCTTGCGTGCCAGTAAAACCTGACCACCTTTGTAACGTGGAAAATTAAGCACGAAATCCGGGTTAATTTTACGCTGGCTGTTATCCATACCCGGCTCACCGTGATCAAGATAGCGCCACTCGTCAAACAGGTTAGGACCAAAACCGGAGCGTTTTATTGACTTCAGAAACTGCTTTGGAATAATCGCATCAGTATCTACATTGGCACGATCCATGGGGACAACAACGCCGGTTATTTTTTTGAATTTTTCCATCTTGGTATACCTTTTTAAATTCTGTTCTTACTCCCTATCCACGAGGGAGACAGGGTTACATGACTTAAATCATAAATCCCGAACATCAATAAAGTGTCCGGTCACTGCGGCCGCAGCTGCCATTGCCGGACTCACCAGATGCGTTCTCCCTCCCTGACCTTGCCGGCCCTCAAAATTCCGATTGGAAGTTGAGGCGCATCGTTCACCTGGCTCCAGACGATCTGCATTCATGGCAAGACACATGGAACAACCTGGTTCACGCCATTCAAATCCGGCATCAATAAAGATTTTATCCAGCCCTTCCTTTTCGGCCTGTTGCTTGACCAACCCTGAACCGGGTACAACCAGTGCCAGCTTAATGTTGTCAGCAACCTTGCGGCCTTTTGCAATACTGGCTGCGATACGCAAATCCTCAATACGGGAATTTGTGCAGGAACCAATGAATACTTTATCCGGCTGTATCCCGGTTATGGCTACATTTGCATCAATACCCATGTATTCCAGTGCCCGTTGCATACCCTCCTTTTTAACCGGATCACTTTCTTTTTCCGGGTCAGGAACTTTATCTCCTACTGCGACAACCATTTCAGGAGAGGTGCCCCAGGTAACCTGCGGTTGAATATCACCGGCATCCAGGTCAACGATAACATCAAAATGAGCATTATCATCACTGTGCAACGTTTCCCAGTACGCGACTGCCTTGTCCCAGTTTTCACCCGTCGGTGCAAACGGCCGACCTTTGACATATTCAATTGTCTTGTCGTCTACCGCGACCATACCTGCTCGCGCACCCGCCTCAATCGCCATGTTGCATAAACTCATACGACCTTCAAGTGACAGTGCCTGTATTGCCTCTCCGCCAAATTCAATGGCATAGCCAGTACCACCCGCCGTACCTATTTTGCCGATTATCGCTAATGCAATATCTTTTCCACTAATACCTGATGGAAGCGCGCCATTTACCCTGACCAGCAAATTGCCGGATTTTTGCTGAATCAGACATTGTGTTGCCATCACATGCTCGACTTCTGACGTACCAATGCCAAATGCCAGTGCTCCAAATGCACCGTGCGTAGATGTATGCGAATCACCACAAACAACGGTCATACCCGGTAAGGTTGCGCCTTCTTCCGGGCCAATAACATGCACAATACCCTGACGAATATCATCCATCCTGAATTCAGTAATATTGAAATCGGAACAGTTCTGATCAAGTGTTTCTACCTGAATACGTGCCACCTCATCAGTAATGCCCTGACTACGATCTGTAGTTGGGACATTATGATCCGGACTGGCTAACACGGATGAGGTACGCCAAAGCTTACGACCTGCCATGCGTAACCCCTCAAAAGCCTGGGGAGATGTCACTTCATGTACCAGGTGACGATCTATATATAACAATGCTGTACCGCTCTCATCCTGACGAACGACATGATCTTCCCAAAGTTTGTCATATAACGTTTTTGCCATGTTAGCCACCTTGTTTTCAAAATAAAGAACTTCTCGCCTGCCTCCCGAGGGAAAGCAGGACTCGCCTGACAAGAATACTAGATCAATACTTAATATTACACTAATTCATTATTTTAATATAAACTATTCCTAATAGGAATATAGAAGGAGCATGTGATGGACATTGATAATCTCAAGGCATTTATACACGTCACGGAACAAGGTTCATTTTCCCGGGCTGCTGAAACACTCTTTATCACTCAGCCTGCGGTGAGTAAACGCGTTGCTAATCTGGAATCACAGCTCGGCACCACATTGTTTGATCGCATTGGTCACAGCATCATCCTGACCGAGTCTGGCCAGGCCTTACTGCCCAGAGCACGTCGTATATTACTTGAACTCAAAGATTGTCAACGAGTTGTGGCTAACCTGAACGAGTCCATTAAGGGGCCCGTCATGATAGGCACCAGCCATCATATAGGGCTGCATCGCCTGCCCCCTGTATTACGGAAATTTACCCGTGAATTTCCAGACGTTCAACTCAATATTCAATTTATGGATTCGGAAGAAGCCTGTCACGCCGTAATGCAGGGTGACATTGAAATCGGCATTGTTACCCTGCCATTATCTCCGCATCCGGAACTCAAGTTAATTAATATCTGGCATGATCCACTCGTTCTGGTGGCACCCAAGGGACATGCACTTACTAAGCAAAAAACCGTTCAACTCCAGGCACTGGCAACTCACAACGCCATACTGCCTGCGACAGGAACCTTTACCCGCGAAGTATTGGAAAGAACGTTGGCACCATTGAGTATTGAACTTCAGGTAGGTATGTCTACCAATTACCTGGAAACCATTAAAATGCTGGTGTCTGTCGGGCTTGGCTGGAGTATTTTACCAAAAGCGATGTTAGATAATGATGTTTGCGAGTTGAAAAACAGCACCATTAAAATGGAGCGTAATCTGGGTATTGTTACACATACACAAAGAACGCAATCAAATGCCGCAGGCGCCTTAATCAGCACACTGGAAAAGTTCAGGGAAAAGTAATCTGTCTATCAAGACGAAACAATTCATATTTCAACTAACGCGTACAGTTCTTTCCCTGACACCCCAGATTGCCACCAGGAAGGCCAGTACCGCACATATAGCTGATAATAAAAATACATTCTGACCTCCGATATCCTGCCAGAATGCGCCACTCAACAAACTACCCAACGCACCCCCTACACCAAAACTCAGGCTGCTATACAGTGCCTGACCTCTGCCCTGATGTTTGCCGGTAAAAAACTGATGTATCAAATGTATCGCAACTGCATGCACCACACCAAAACTGGCGCCATGCAAAAGCTGCGCAATCAGTAACCACAACAGACTCTCCGGGAACTGTGATACCAGTACCCAACGAAGTGCCGTTAGCAATAACGCGACCAGGAAAAGGTTTCTCGAACCAAAGCGTGGCATTAAACGAACCATGAAAATAAACAGGATAATTTCAGCCAGCACCCCCAACGCCCATAACTGACCGATCAGGCTATTGCTGTACCCATATGTATCAAGATAAATACTGTAAAATGCATAATAGGCACCATGGCTTGCCTGAATCAGTAAACAACTCAGTAACAGGGCAATGACCTCCTTGCGCATTAACACCTTACGAAGTGGTTCATGATCCACATGTGGATGAGCATGACTGTATTCAGGCACCATCAGACTGCTAAGCCAGATAGTAAAAAAGAGCAGGAGAATCATTAACGGAACCAGTGCAAGACCACGCCATTCAATCAACCAGCCCAGCACAATCGATGCAACAATAAAACCGATAGAGCCCCACATCCGTATCGTATTATAACGATGCGTATCAGAACCCAGATAATTCAGGGTCGTTGCTTCAAATTGAGGCAGGGAAGCATTCCAGAAAAAACTGAATGTAGCCATGATAAGGACCAGCCACCAAAAACCGGAATCCAGAAAAACACCGGCAAAACACACCGCGCTTAATAACGAAGCCAGACGCACAATCACCATGCGTCTTCCCGTATGATCTGCAATCCAGCCCCAGATATTGGGTGCAACGATTTTGGTTCCCATGACAATAGCCATTAGAAAACCAATCTGAAAACTGCTAAACCCGAGTGTTTTTAAGTATGGATTCCAGTAAGGTAATAAAGCACCCAGGCTGGCAAAATAAAAAAAATAAAAATTGGATAAGCGCCAATAGGGCATAAAGGTAGAGGCTAGCGACTAATGTCGGAGTATGAAGAAAGCACTTCCCGGCAAAACCTAGCTTTTACCAGCAGGAATAACGGACACTTCAGATTCAACATCCATATTTTGCGCCCGATGCCTGAGCATATGATCCATTAACACAATCGCCAGCATAGCTTCAGCAATAGGCGTTGCGCGTATTCCTACACAGGGATCATGCCTGCCCTTGGTGACCACTTCTACGGGTTCACCCTCCAAGTTTACCGTACGCCCTGGCAAACGCATACTGGAAGTCGGTTTCAGTGCAATTGATGCTGTAATATTTTGCCCACTGGATATACCACCCAGCACGCCACCGGCATGGTTTGATAAAAAACCTTTCGGGGTAATTTCATCCCGATGCTCGGTACCTTTTTGTTCAATACAACCAAAGCCGGCACCAATTTCAATACCCTTAACTGCATTAATCGACATTAATGCATGGGCGATATCTGCATCCAGTCGATCGAAAATGGGTTCACCTAAACCTGGAGGCACACCGGTTGCAACGACATTGATGCGGGCGCCGATAGAATTACCTTCTTTTCGTAACGCATCCATATAGGCTTCCAGCTCTGGAATCTTGTCTTCATCCGGACAAAAAAACGGGTTTGTTTCGATCACACCCCAGTCAATTTTTTCAATACTGATCGGGCCAATCTGTGCCAGGTAACCATGAATTTCAATTCCGTAACGGCTGTGTAGATATTTTTTTGCAATCGCGCCGGCGGCAACCCGCATGGCTGTCTCTCTTGCAGATGAACGTCCACCTCCCCGATAATCACGAAAGCCATATTTCTGCTGATAAGTGTAGTCAGCATGGCCTGGACGAAAGCGATCCATAATCTCGGAATAATCTTTCGAGCGCTGATCAGTGTTCTCGATTAACAGACCAATCGGGGTTCCCGTTGTTTTGCCTTCAAAAACACCGGAAAGAATTTTGACTTCATCACCTTCACGACGCTGGGTTGTATGACGTGATTGCCCCGGTTTGCGTCGGTCGAGGTCAGCCTGAAGGTCCTGTTCTGTTAATTCCAGCCCCGGGGGGCACCCATCAACAATACAGCCCAATGCCGCGCCATGGCTTTCGCCAAAACCGGTTACACAAAATAATTTTCCAAAAGTATTTCCTGACATACATCATATTGTATCGATTCCCGCCGATGATGTCCTGCTTTTTTAGTCCTGTTTTGTGTATTGGATATTATTTTCTGCCGACCACAGGTTATTTGCATGCACATCATTGACCTGGGGTTTTAAATCCAGCCAGGGCTCACAAGCTACCTGTCAGACTCCCGGTTTTTCCTGACTCATCGAGCCCACCATTTCCATCAATATGTGACCACGTTAACTATCTGTTAATTCCGTATTCAGGTTTCGTATTTACCTGCCGTTAAACTTACAGGTAAATACATAGTAAAGGAGATCAATCTTGTGAAATGTAAATCTTACGGCCCTGTCATCGGCTCTCACCTGGGAAAAGAAATTTTCAAAACAGTTGAAGATGACTACAACACGTATATTTTTGACCGCATTGCCGAGGGTGATGATGAAGGTTACCCGCTTAATCAATTAAAGAAAAATGAGGTTTTATTTGAACCCGGTTTGATTTATCGACAGGCATGTTAAGTAATACTAAGCCATGTATCAAGTAAAATAGCATTCTCAAGTTTCTTTTTTTTAAAACTATTTTTCTGTGTTATTGTTTTTCCCTGATACTCTCAGTATCACAATAAGGAGAAAAACAATGAAGCAAATAATATTATTTATCTTTACAAGCTGCGCGATTATATTTTTCAATACTGCTTCTGCCGACAAGCGGCTCAGTGCTGATGAAGTTAAAAAACTCTTCCTGAATCAAACCACTGAAAGCTATCATCTGATCAAAGATTTTTCTGTCAGTGCTTACTACGATCCAAATGGGCAATTCTATGGCATCAGGGATGACTCTATTTTTCAGGGAAAATGGGATGTTAATAATGATGGTGATATATGCCTGACCTGGGAAAGCGGGAGAGTATTCTGCCTTCAGGTACATGAAGATAAAGGCACCTACTATAAAGTAAAACTTAAAGGTAACGGTAAGTTGAAACGTATTTTTGAATACAAGTCATTCAGCAAAGGTAATACAAAAAACTACAAATTTGTTGAGTAAACATTTATTCACGGCCACGTACCGCTCCTGCATCAGGTATCAAACTAACCTGCACACATGCAGGAGCGAACATAGTACCAGTCATATAGAGAATATATAAACAGTATTTATTTTCGAAAAATATAATTCGCGAATAAATTCGCTCCTACATGCATATCTATATCACTTTCGAGAAACGCTGTTCCTGATTACCACGTAAATATTTATCAAAAACCATACAAATATTTCTGATTAACAAGCGACCTGCCGGCAGTACCACTAGACTATGGTCGTCCAATGTTAATAATCCGTCCACCTGCATTTTTGATAATGCTTCCAGCTCAACAGAAAAATATTCCTGATACTCAAGATTAAATTTCTTTTCGAGTTCACGCCAGTCCAATGCAAAGTCACACATCAGGCGTGTAATCACATGTCGCCGGAGAACATCTTCAGCCGTCAGTTCAACGCCCCTGTATACCGGAATATGCCCCTCATCAATCAATGCATAATATTCATCCAGTGTTTTTACATTTTGACTGTAACTGTTTGCAACCTGACCCAGCCCTGTAATGCCCAGCGCAACAAGATCGCAATCAGCATGTGTTGAATAGCCCTGGAAGTTTCGGTATAAACTACCCTCTCTCTGTGCCACAGCAAGCTCATCATCCGGGCGTGCAAAATGATCCATACCAATATAAATATATCCGGCATCCGTCAGACGCTGGATAATATACTGCAGAATATCCAGCTTCTCGGTAGCGGAAGGCAGCTCGTCAATGTTAATACGTCTTTGCGGTTTAAACATTTCCGGTAGATGTGCATAGTTAAAAACTGACAATCGATCCGGGTTGACTGCCAGAATCTTGTCCAGTGTTTGCGAAAAACTCTCGACACTTTGTTTCGGTAATCCGTAAATCAGATCAAGGCTGATGGATTTAAAACCGGTTGCTCGCGCTGCATCGATAACGGCAAACGTTTCCTGCTCTGACTGAATCCGGTTAACGGCCTTCTGGACATCAGGATCAAAATCCTGCACACCCAGACTCAGACGATTAAAACCAATATCCCGTAACACGTTGATCGTTTCGGCACTGGCTTCACGCGGATCTATTTCTATTGAGTATTCGCCGCTGTCATCATCATGCAGATTAAAAAAACGTCGGGTCTTTTGCATCAGTTCTTTCATCTGCTCATGACTGATAAACGTGGGTGTACCACCACCCCAATGCAGCTGATCTACCTTGCGATCCTGATTAAATAAAACGGACTGAAGCTCAAGCTCTTTATAGATATGCTGTAAATATACATCCGCTTTACTGCGATCTTTGGTTACAACTTTATTGCAGCCACAATAAAAACAAACCGTATCACAGAATGGAATATGAAAATAAAGTGACAGTGGTCCGCTGGCATTTTGTTGATTACTCGACTCTGCACATTGACGATACTGTGCTTCTGCAAAACCTTCATGAAACTGAACGGCTGTCGGATATGATGTATATCTTGGCCCGGCCTTGTCATACCGTTTGATCAGATCAAGGTCAAAAACAACCTGTAAGTCAGCGTTAGGGTTCATTGTTCTTCTATTTCCAGCACATGGCGGTGAGTTTCATTGATATGGCGTAACGTAAATTTAAACGTATCTTGCCCTGATAATGGCAATAACGCTAGTAATTATAGCTGATTTCCACCTGCTTTTACATCTGCTCTATGGCCTCACTCAGACGGTGAACCGGAATAATATCCATACCCTCAATACATGCTTTATTACTAACATTCGCTGCAGGCACAATTGCTTTTTTAAAGCCATGTTTGGCCGCTTCATGTAAACGCTCCAGTCCGTTCGGAACCGGCCTGATCTCACCTGCCAGACCCACTTCTCCGAAACAAACCAGATCTTGCGGCAAAGTCTGATTACGAAAACTGGACAAGATCGCAAGTAATACAGCCAGGTCAGATGCCGTTTCGCTAACACGCACCCCGCCAACAACATTGGCAAACACATCCTGATCATACATAGCAATACCACCATGCCGGTGCAATACAGCCAGCAACATAGCCAGACGGTTCTGTTCCAGCCCCAGTGTCACACGACGAGGATTGGATACATGGCTCTCATCAACCAGTGCCTGTACCTCAACCAACATGGGGCGACTGCCTTCCCAGGTCGCCATGACCACACTTCCGGGTACTGGCTCATCATGCCTCGATAAAAATATGGCTGATGGGTTGCTTACTTCACGCAAGCCTTTTTCGGTCATCGCGAATACACCCAGCTCATTGACTGCACCAAAACGATTTTTGATGGCACGTATCACACGATAGCGACTACTGGACTCGCCTTCAAAATATAAAACCGTATCAACCATGTGCTCCAGTACTCTGGGGCCGGCCAGAGTTCCTTCTTTGGTCACATGCCCGACCAGAAATAAAGCAGTATTAGTTTGCTTGGCATATCGAACCAGCTGTGCCGCGCTCTCCCGTACCTGACTCACCGACCCCGGAGCTGACTGAAGTACATCGGTAAAAATTGTCTGAATAGAATCAACCGCCATAATCGAAGGTCTGGCTTTAGATGCTATTGATAACATACGCTCTACCGACGTTTCGGTGAGTAATTGCAAGTCATCTGCAGGCACTCCCAGTCGATGCGCACGCATGCTGATTTGTTGCTTGGATTCTTCCCCGGTTACATATAGCACAGAAAATTGTTGTGATAATGCCGTCAGGCTTTGTAATAACAAAGTGGATTTACCAATCCCCGGATCACCACCAATCAGCGTGACCGAACCCGCAACCAGCCCACCCCCCAGTACTCTGTCCAGTTCAGTCAGTTCAGTAGAAATGCGCTGCTCATCTGTGCATACAATTTCAGACAGTCGCTCAATTTGTGTGCCGGAAACGTCACCAGCATAGCTGGTAAAACGGGGGTGTGTCGCAGGCTTGCCTGTACTGACTTCTATCAATGTATTCCAGGCACTGCAATCCGGACACTGACCTACCCATTTGGGCGACATAGCGCCACACAGATTACAGCTGTAATTGATTTTTTCTTTTGCCATACAAAAAACTGCCTCAAAAAAGGCAGTCTAACACAGCAAACTATGAGGAATGAAGCTCAGGCCTGTTGCTTAACCTGGTTGATTGTATCCGCACCCTGCAATGCTCGCATACATATAACCTCAAGCTCCTGAATCAGGTAAGCAATCTGACTGGTGTCTTGCTGCAAGGCATATTCTATCCGGCTACTGACTTCACTGATCTGCGGGTAACCATATCCACCTCCAACCGACTTCATGTCATGAACCTGCCTTGTCAGTACTGGCCAGTCTGATTGCTGGTGAGATAACGCAATAGCGTCAAACATGGAAGGCAAACGCTCCATAAAACAGAGCACCAGGTCTTCCATACCTGATTCCTGTTTTAACAAGCAAGAATATAGAGGGTTCAGTACTTCATCAGCATAACCGTATTTTTTCATGAGGTGCCTGTTCAGGAATTAAAAGTCGCTATACCCATAGATCGGCAAAAAGGCACGTCAGCTGAATTAAATTCGTTGCTGAATACGTGATACAGATCACAGCATGGACTTGTTCATGACAATTTCAACGATAGTCGAACTGAACTCGCTGTGTTAGCTTGCACAATAGTTCATAAGCAATGGTTCCGGAGCAGTCAGCGATTTCTTCCGCAGGCAGGTCTTCCCCCCACAGAACCACTTTATCGCCCGCTGATGCATCAACTCCACGCAAGTCGATACTGATCATATCCATTGAGACACGACCAAGCAAAGAGGCTCTTTGCCCATTAATCAGAACAGGAGTGCCCGCACGTGCATGCCTGGGGTAACCATCACCATAACCAACGGAAACAACACCGACCGGCATATCTTCAGGGCATGTCCAGGTACTGCCGTAACCAATGCTATCCCCGGCCTGAAATTGTTGTACACAAAGCAGGCTGGAACTAAACGTCATAACAGGTAATAACTCAAGATCAGCGCCCACTCCCTGGTTAAAAGGATTAATACCATACAACATAATACCGGGACGCACCCAATCCAGATGACTATCGGCAAAACCACAAATCGCTGCGGAATTAGCCAAACTCTTTTCTGCTGAATAATTCGATGTAGTTGCCTGAAATACAGATAATTGCTTCAGGTTTTTGCTATCAGACACATCATCAGCATTTGCAAAATGGCTCATAGTTCTTATCTGTCCAACTGCCTGACATTGCTGCAACCGGGAGAAGTAATCGGGGAAATGAGTCGGATTAATCCCCAAACGATGCATTCCTGTATCAATTTTCAACCAGACATCAAGTGAGGTCACAGCATCTGTTAATTCCAGTAACTTTATTTGCGCTTCTGTATGCACAACCAGATCAAGACGCTGTTCAATTGCCTGCTGTAAATCAGATTTATTACCTGCACCCTGTAACAATAATATTTTTTTATCTGTAAACGATTGACGAAGTTTCAGGGCTTCCTCAAGTGTTGCTACAGCAAACGCATCGGCAGCATTCAGGGCTTTTGCTACTTCAAGCATGCCATGACCATAGGCATTCGCTTTTATCACTGCCATCACACGTGCGCTGGCTGCAAGTTGCTGCACACGTTGCAGGTTATGAGATAAAGCGGCTAAGTTAATATGAGCATGATTACGCATAATGGTATTTCCCGACAACATTATTCCATGTTATCGTCGGCATACTGGTTATTGGCATAGAATTCCGGCGTGAAGTTCTCAAAACGTGTGTACTTACCCAGAAAGGTCAGGCGGGTGGTACCAATTGGACCATTACGTTGCTTGCTGATAATGATTTCTGCAATACCCTTGTCGGTTGTTTCCGGGTTATAAACTTCGTCACGATAAATAAATACAATAACATCCGCATCCTGCTCGATTGCTCCTGATTCACGCAGATCTGACATGACCGGGCGTTTGTTAGGGCGTTGCTCAAGACTACGATTAAGCTGTGACAAGGCAACAACAGGCACCTTAAGTTCTTTTGCCAGACTTTTAAGTGAACGAGAAATCTCAGATATTTCAGCCGTACGGTTATCACTCCCAGAAGATCCCTGCATCAACTGCAGATAATCGATCACAATCATACCCAGACCATGTTCACGTGCCAGACGTCGTGCACGTGCACGTAATTCTATCGGACTCAGTGCCGGAGTATCATCAATGAACATAGGTGCATCTGCCAGCATACCGGACGCCGAGGTCAATCGATGCCAGTCATCTTCATCAAGTTTACCCGTGCGGATTTTTGTCTGATCAATACGACCCAGAGAAGACATCAGACGCATGGCGAGTTGCTCACCAGACATTTCCATACTGAAAACAGCCACTGGTTTTTTATGCTTGATGGCAGCATTTTCTGCAATATTCATTGCAAAGGTAGTCTTACCCATCGAAGGTCTGCCAGCAACAATAATCAGGTCTGATGACTGCATGCCGGATGTTTGTTCATCAAAATCATTAAAGCCGGTTGGCACACCCGTAAGGGGATCGTCGGTATGATACAGTTCTTCAATGCGGTCAACGGCCAGTGACAATAACGATTTGATACTACGCATGCCTGACTGTGAATGCGCACCTTGTTCAGCGATACGAAATACCAGTTGCTCGGCAAGATCGAGTAAATCACGGCTGCTTTTACCTTCTGTATTGAATGCGTTGTCAGCGATATTGGTACCCACCTCAATCAACTGACGTAATACAGAGCGCTCCCGCACAATTTCGGCATACGCCTTGATATTAGCCGCACTGGGAGTATCGCGAACCAGTTCACCCAGATAAGCCAGCCCACCGACTTCATCCAGCTGCTCATTATTTTTTAACCACTGGGAAACCGTCACGGCATCAACGGGCTTGCTACCTTCAACCAGCCTGGAAATTGCCTCCAGGATCAAGCGGTGATCATGGCGATAAAAATCCACAGCAGAAATAATATCCGCAATACGATCCCATCCGGTATTGTCCAGCATAAGACCACCCAGAACAGCCTGCTCCGCCTCTATAGAATGAGGTGGTAATTTGAGTCTGGCAGTTTCATTAGCTGAAACCGGGGGCTGAAAATTTTGATCCGGGCTTTGATCTGGCATGTGCTGTTAAACCGTAATTACTCAGAATGGTCGATTATTTTTATGAACAGTCATAATGCACTGCTGCAGACAGATGTACAAGGGAACAAAGAGGGGTTTTCATAGCAGAAAAGCCAGACTTTTCGCCAAGGTCAGGAAAACTAAGAAAAAATAAATTTACAATGATTTTGTATTAATTTCACGATTCTTTTCGGTCTGGATAGCATCCGGTTAATTTTCATACGATTGGAAAATTAACCCTTTCGGTAACCGGGCTGAATGGTTTGTGTGAATTTATTCGCGAATAAATTCGCTCCCACACAGTAGGGTTGCTACAGCCAATCAGATTCAAGCTTAATGAAAATTTTTTGTAACCCGATTAGCAACTGATAAATATGCTTACGATTGGCATATTAACCCTTTCTGTAAACGGTCAGAACGATGTGGGAGCGAATTCATTCGCGAATAAATTCGCTCCCACAAAGCAGAAAGCTACAACTTAATCAGTTTCAATCTTAATGTTAATGCTGACATTAACATCTGAATGCAAATGAAAGCCAACTTCAAACTGACCAACTTCACGAATTGGACCCTGCGGCATGCGAACTTCTTTTTTAGCAACTTCAACACCGGCTTCAGTCACTGCAGCTGCGATGTCAATCGGGCCGATAGAGCCAAACAGCTTTCCTTCATCACCGGCTTTTGCCTTGATGCAAAGCTCAACTGCTTCCAGTGCGGTTTTTCTGGCTTCTGCAGTTGCCAGCAATTCTGAAGCTACTTTTTCAAGTTCTGCACGTCGTGCTTCAAACGCAACAACATTTGCTTCTGTTGCAGGTGTTGCCTTACCACCCGGAATAAGGAAATTACGACCGTAACCTGATTTAACATTAACCTTGTCACCCAGGTTTCCCAGATTTTCTACTTTTTCAAGAAGTATTACTTCCATCTTATTCACCCTATCTCGAACATTAACCCAATTAAAAAAATTATTGATCAGACCTTTTTGCAGCAATCCGACCCCGATAATCCAACCACGTATCTGTTAGTGCTACCGTCATTAATATCGGTATCATAATAGCACTTTGCACAATTAGTAATACATAAACACCAATCAGATAAAAACGTGCTTTATCATTTGTACCCAATACACTATGCACTATAGCCAGGCCTGCAAAAGCGTATAACAAGCCAAAAACAATAATACTGTTTGCCAGAATCAGTTTGACCTGATCACCCAGCGATTGTGAAAAAATCAATGCCACAATCAACACCAGCATAAACAAGCCCATGTTTTTGCTAAAACGTAAGCTCTGAAATTCACGCTGTAATGCACCCGGGTGATATAACCTTGCCTGCCAGCTGCGTGCTATCAACAAACTAAACATCGCACCGAGTACTGTAAATGTCAGCAAGCTACCCGGTAATATCCGTGCAGCTTCATGCAAGATAACATCCAGGTCTTTTACGCCATTCCCCGCCTGAGACTGCAATAATATCTGGCGAAACGGCTCCAGCAATTCCCTGCATAGCTTTACTGGCTCTTCTACTGTCAAATAAAACACGGTAATACTGGCAATAGCCAACATACCAAGCGCCTGTAGCGATATCGCTAAAGAACGCAATATCTGCAACAAACTTGCTGCTATCCAGACTGAACTCCATAAATACACCGAGTTCCAGATATCCAGCATCGCTTGCGAATCCAGTCCCAGTAGCTGACTACCCAGCAGTAATGCCGTGATCGCCAGTAACAGTACCATCAGGCCTCTTGCCGGAGTTATCGCAAGACTGACCAGCGCAATCGCCGCGCCACAGAAATAAATCAATAGCAGCTTTAATATAAAAGGCGCACTGATACTGAGTACTGCCGGCACCAGTGCAGACAAAATTGCCTGCACTGGCCCTTTCAGGATATAAGATGCAACAATACGCATCCTGTTACCTTTACTTATCTTACGATCTTAGTGCTGATCAGTGTAAGGCAATAACGCAATATAACGCGCACGCTTGATTGCTGTAGATAGCTGACGCTGATATTTAGCCTTGGTACCTGTGATACGACTCGGTACAATTTTACCTGTTTCGGTAACATAATTTCTGAGTGTTGCCAGGTCTTTATAATCTATCGAAGTAATACCTTCGGCAGTAAACCGGCAAAATCTTTTACGTCTGAAATAACGTGACATAGTGTTTTCCTCTTAATCCTGATGTTTCAATTCTGTAATGGTCTGTGCATGCAATACCAGTCTTGTTTCCAGTTGCTGGCTACTTTCGTAGCTTATAAAACCTTCTACACTGATTTGCTTACCTTTTGTCAGACTCCGTGTTATTCGCTCAAATGACTCGCCCGCAGCTATTACAACGATACGACAGTCTACTTTTCTCAATTTACCTGCTTCCCGTTGCCGTGAACTGTGTTCCAGGGTAAATCGGCTGATACTTATTCCGGCCGGGGTAGTTCTGCTTTTTACTTCAGAAACCACCAGCCCGCATAGCGTCATTCTGTTAGTGTCTGCCTCAGGAGTTGTCACTCAATCGAACAAGCTTATGCTTTGTCAATCTCACCAGATTCGCTGATTTCTTCAGCAACAGGTGCTTCTTCAGCAACAGGCGCTTCTTCAGCAGCGACATCTTCACCCGATGCAACTACTGCTTCACGAGGTCGTTCATCACGGTAACTTCCACGGCTGTCTTTCTCTTCCTTGGCCTTGGCCATCAGGGAAGGTTCAGTTACCGCTTCTTTCATTTTCACTACCATGTTACGCAGAACCGCATCATTAAAACGGAACGCACTGGTAATTTCTTCCAGTGTTTCTGCATTACATTCAACATTCATCAGAATGTAATGTGCTTTATGGATTTTCTGGATTGGATAGGCCAGTTGACGTCGACCCCAATCTTCAAGGCGGTGAATAGATCCAGCCGCACCTTCGATAGTAGAACGATAACGTTCTATCATGGCAGGCACTTGCTCGCTCTGATCCGGATGGACCAGAAATACAATTTCGTAATGTCGCATTGTAGCTCCCTACGGTTTCTAGTCTCCCCTGATAACAATGTGGCTACCGGGTAAGACAAGGAGTTAAACAGCCCTTATGGGCCATTGGAAGCCGGGTATTTTACGCAAGTAAAATTATGAATGCAATCAAAAGATTAGCCGGAGTTTTATCTATATATATTAATGTAGATTTACTTTAGCGAATACCCCATAAGTCACTAATATACATATAATTCCTGGAAACATTACATTAAATATGTATTTTGGCATTATCAGTTTCGCGGCCGGGGACCGCTCCTACATCATATTTAATTTCTAAGGCAAACTGTAGGAGCGGTTATTATGCCAATCTTTTGAGAAATCAATAAATGGTACCCCGGCCGCGAAGCCCTTATAACCAAACCGCATCCCAAAATGAATAATCACCGATATTATCAACCAATCCTGCTCGTAACGGGTTAGCAACTATATAACGCGCAATCGATTGCACATCTTCATCTTTTCGAACAGCGTGATCATAATAGCCCGACTGCCAGATTTTACCTTTTCTTTTCAGATATTGATTTATCCGGCTTGCGCTAACAGATTTTATATTACGAACAATTACATCCAGTCTGCCCTGATCTGATAGTTGTACTAACCAGTGCAGATGATCCGGCATTACCATGAATGTAAGTGTCTGTGCATAACTGCTTTCATACTGCATTGCCTGGATAAGCATTCGCGCACAAACCATACCCTGAAACCAGGGTGTACGCTTATGTGTTGTAGTCGTAATGTGATAAATGCGATTTGCTTCAGAAATGCGACCTTTGCGCAGATCACCAGCATGTGCTGATGCTTTCTTCATGCATAACCATCCTTAGTATTTGCGGCCAGGAGCCACATCCGTTTTTACTTTGATAAAATGACGTATTTTTCGCGGCCGGGGACCGCTCCTACATCAATATATTTATTTCTAAGACCAACTGTAGGAACGATTTTTATGCCCATCCTTCGAGAGAATCAATAAATGATACCCTAGCCGCGAAATTAATATCTTATCTAGCCATTATTGCGTTGTCTGACTGCTTCAAACAAACTCACACCTGTTGCAACCGAGACATTCAAACTCTCAACACGCCCTGTCATCGGAATCTTCACCAGAAAGTCACAAGACTCTCTTGTCAGACGTCGCAAACCTTCCCCTTCTGCACCCATAATGATCGCCAGCGGACCTTTCAAATCACACTCATACAGGCTTTGGGTACCTTCACCCGCCAGGCCGACTAACCAGACGCCTTGTTTTTTCAGGTCCTTGAGTGTTCTGGCGAGATTGGTTACCTGTATAAGCGGTACACTTTCAGCAGCGCCACAGGCAACTTTGCGTACCGTGGCTGTAAGCCCTGCAGCCCGGTCTTTTGGAACTATCACCGCATGTACGCCAGCGCCATCAGCACTGCGTAAACACGCACCCAGGTTATGAGGGTCCTGCACACTATCCAGTATTAAAAAGAAAGGGCTATCCTGCTGTTGCAGAATATTATCAAGATCCTTTTCTGTACCCGCTTTTCCGGGGCGTACAGAAGCTGATACACCCTGATGCCGCTGACCACGTGACTGCTCATCAAGCGTCTCACGGTTTGTCCGGTTAATGGACACACCTGCTTTCTTTGCCAACGTCACAATGTTTTGAATACGATCATCCTGACGTTGCGTATCCTGCCATATTTCCAGCACATCTGCTGGCTGATATTTCAAAGCAGCTTCCACCGCATGCAAGCCATAAATTATTTCCGGCTTTGCTTTCATTTGGCTTTTTTACGTGCCACCGGTTTCTTTTTAGCAACCGTTTTTTTTCGGGATGCAGGTGTTCCTTTCCTGGCAACTGCTTTTTTCTTTTTCGCCTGAGTTTTTTTAACAACCGATTTCTTTATCACTTTCTTTTTAGCTGTTGATTTCTTATGGCTGACTTTCTTTTTCTTTACCACTTTCTTCTTCGCAGCAGTATTCTTTTTACCAGTTTTATTTTTGGTCGTTTTATCTGTAGCTTTTTGCTGCCTGGGTTTATTTTTTTGTGTATGCCTTGATTTTTTCTTTTTACGTTTTTCAGGTGCTGTCGTTTTCGGTATTTCAACCGACATATGACCTCTCAACGAGAAATCAATCTTGCGCTCATCCAGATCAACCCTGACAACCTGTATCCGAACCGTATCACCTAAACGGAATACTCTGCCCGTGCGTTCACCCACCAGACGATGAGCACCGGCATCATAATGGTAAAAATCCTGATCCAGTTCAGTAACATGCACCAGACCTTCTACAAAAATATCATTCAATTCAATAAACAAACCAAATGAAGTTACCGAAGAAATAATTCCGTCAAATTCTTCGCCAACCTTGTCACGCATAAATTCACATTTAAGCCAGCTGATAACATCACGGGTTGCTTCTTCGGCCCGGCGATCTGTCATGCTGCAATGTTCGCCCAAATGCAGCATGTCTTCGTTAGTATAACCAAAGCCTTTGGCCGTTTTGTTGCGCAATACATAGCGAATAGCACGATGCACCAATAAGTCCGGATATCGTCTGATAGGTGACGTGAAATGTGAATATGCTTCCAAACCCAGACCAAAATGGCCTTCATTGTCAGGCTGATATTGCGCCTGCCTTAATGAGCGTAACATCACCGTCTGAATCAGGTGGAAATCCACATGACCTCTGACCTGTTCCAGCAACTCGGAATAATGCCAGGCTTCTGGCTGCTCACCACCACCCAGCTGCAAGCCAAATTCACCCAGGAATTTACGCAAATTTTCAATTTTTTCAACAGCCGGTTTTTCATGCACACGAAACAAACCTGGAATACGATGCTTGAGTAAAAAACGTGCCGAGCAAACATTCGCTGCAATCATGCACTCCTCAATCAGCATGTGCGCATCATTCCGTTTTACAACATCAATACGTTCTATCTTGCGATCTTCACAAAATAAAATACGTGTTTCCGGCAAATCAAAATCAATCGCGCCGCGTTCGGTACGCTCTTTCCGTAACGCCTGATAAAGGTCATAAAGATCTTCCAGGTGAGGAACAACCTGACTATATTCCTTGCGTAATGGTTCATCTTTATCTATCAGAATTGCAGCCACTTTAGTATAGGTTAAACGCGCATGCGAACGCATAACCGCTTCATGGAATTTTGAACGTACAATTTTCCCTTCACGGTCTATTGTCATTTCACAAACCATACACAAACGATCTACTTCAGGGTTCAGAGAACATAATCCATTAGACAGTATCTCAGGTAGCATGGGTATAACACGTTCAGGAAAATAAACTGAGTTACCACGCTCTTTTGCTTCTGCATCCAGTGCAGTTTTAGTTGCAACATAATGTGAAACATCTGCAATCGCCACAAATAAACGCCAGCCGTTTTTTGTTGGCGTACAGTAAACGGCATCATCAAAATCGCGCGAGTCTTCACCATCGATGGTGACCAGCGCCATGTCGCGCAGATCCAGCCGTCCTTTTTTATCTTTCTCTGCTACCTGCGGTTTTAACGGTGCGATTTCACCAAGTAGTTCCTCTGGCCATTCTTCCGGTATACCAAACGAGCGCATGGCAACATCTATTTCCATACCGGGCGCCATGTGATCCCCCAGAATTTCAACCACTTTACCAATGGCTGCGCCGCGCTTACCGGGGAACTGGATAATCTCAACTACAGCAAACTGACCATTGCTGGCAGACATGGTTTTATCACAGGAAATTGAAATCTCTTTACTTAATCGTTTGTTATCTGGCACCAGCGAACAAACGCCACTGTCCTGATAAAATCGACCAATCACTTTTTTGTTGGCATGCTCAAGCACTTCAACAATAGCGGCCTCGGGTTTACCTCTGCGGTTATAACCCACAATATGTGCAACAACACGGTCATTATGCATAACCTGTGACATTTGACGTGCTGACAAAAACAGGTCTTCGCCCCCTTCATCAGGCTGTAAAAAACCAAATCCATCGGCATGGCCAATGACACGACCCCGAATAAGATCCAGTTTACTAACAGGCGCAAAACCTTTGCGCGTGTAAATAATCTGTCCGTCACGTTCCATCGCACGCAAACGACGACGTAAGCCTTCAACCAGATCAGGGTCATCCTGTAATTTAAAAATGTCCCCTAACTGATCGCGGGTAAGCAACTTACCACTGTCTTCAAGACACTGAAGAATATATTCACGACTGGGAACGGGGTTTTCGTATTTAGCGGCCTCGCTGGCCGCCTGCGGGTCATCTGACATATAGCCAGCAACTTTCCTGGATTTTCTTTTCATTTCCGTATTTTACACCACTTACTCCGCTGCCGCAGAAAAAATTGACATTTCAGGCCACAAAAGGTAAATTTCTGCATCCTGAAAGCCCTGCTTTCAGGTTTTGACATCATGCCGAAGTGGTGAAATTGGTAGACACGCTAGCTTCAGGTGCTAGTGGGGGCAACCCCGTGGAGGTTCAAGTCCTCTCTTCGGCACCATTTTTTACTTGCTCATTTTTTTCAAAACAAACTTTCAATTTCTGTAACCCGATTTGTCATTGTATTTACGCATACTCAGTTCATCTATAAATCTGTATCATCATAACGACGTAAGCGTGTACGCAGGTCTTCTATTTCTTCAAGCAGATCCAGCGCCAGAGCGGCACCTGCGATATTAATGCCCAGATCATGCTTCATGTTTAGAGCGAAGCGTATCCGCCGAATATTAACCCCCTGAAAACGCCACTGCGCCGGATCCCTTCCCAATGGCTCAACCACCCCTTCTTCTACAATTTCAATAACCCGCTCTGCCGGTACCTGACATGCATGGCAAAGCTCGACCAGGGTCAATTCTATTTCTTCTTCCAGAATTTCGCCGCTTACTGGTGACAATGCTTTTTTATTTGTCATGATAACTCAGACCCCCAGTTTTTCACGTGGATTAAACGGTAATGCTTTCTCGAAATCACGATAGGCAACCTTTGCATCTTCCGACTCGGCCGGTGGTAAGGCTATTTGCAGCACAACATAAAAATCGCCTGGCTGTTTCCCCGGGATACCACGTCCTTTGAGCCGCAACTTTTTACCCGATGATGAACTTTCAGGTATCTTCAGATCCACTGAACCGGTCGGCGTGGGCACCTTAACCGTAGCACCCAGAGCGGCTTCCCAGGGTGCTACCGGTAAGTCCAGGTATACGTCACCAACCTGAACATGATAGAAGGCATGCGGATGGAATTCGACCTCAAGATACAAATCACCTGACTCACCCTGACCTATACCTGGCGAACCCTGATTTTTAAGGCGAATATGCTGACCCTGACGAACACCTTTAGGGATTTGTACATTTAAAGTGCGCTCCTTTAGCTGCGGCCGTCCATCCGGGCCCAGCTCGGTATGCTTCAGGCTCAACGCACGTTTGGCACCCTGATAAGCATCCTCCAGATCAATCATGATTTTGGCATGTGCATCTTCACCACGTGCATGAAAACCTTGTCTTGAGCGGCCGTCAAAACCTTGTGTATAAGCACCGCGACCATACAGGCTTTCAAAAAAATCACTGAACTGTTCTGCATCAGCGCCCGTAAAACCACCCCCATGGAATTCAAAACCCTGATCCCAGTCCGGTGGCGGCTTGAAGTCCTGACCATTCTTCCAGTCTGCACCCAGCTGATCATAGGCGGTTCGTTTTTCCGGATCCTTGAGAACCTCATAGGCCTCACCCACTTCCTTGAAACGTGCCTCGGCATCTGCTTCCTTGCTGACATCCGGATGAAATTTTCGCGCCAGTTTACGGTAAGCACGTTTAATTTCATCCTGAGTTGCGTCACGCTTGACGCCCATGACTTCGTAATAGTCTTTAAATTTCATCGCCAGTTTTATTTCCCGGTATCCTGAGACAGGATTTCTATGCTCTGATTATAATAATCTTCAAAATCTATAATAACATCCTACTACTTTGTACCTGCAACGCAATGCCAGCACTTCAGTTATTACAAAACCCTATGGCTACTTCGCTATCTGACTGCCGAGGACCACTCTTATATTGTGTCTTTTTTAGCTTACGAGTGCAGATGAGCTGGAAAAATATTTTTGCTAGTCCTGTGGGAGCGAACTTATCTCTTTCTATTGCTGCCTTTCCTGTGGGAGCGAATTTATTCGCGAATATATCTCTTTCGCGGATGAATCCGCTCCTACATAAGAAGGTTTCTTCGGCTGACACGTGCGCTGATGCCATGCCAATAACACGATCCTGGTCAACAGCATGAATGATATTTATATTGTTTTCCTTCATCCCTGTCCAGACTTCCACAAAATGTACTATCTTTATGATAGTGTCTTACCGTGAACATCCTTGCCGGAGAAATAACATGCAATATGCAAGCGAACTCGAAGCCACCATTCAGGACATGGTACAAAAAGGTCGCGGTGTTCTTGCTGCGGACGAAAGTGCTCCCACCATTGCAAAGCGATTCGAAGCTATTGATGTCGCATCAACCGAAGAAAACAGGCGTGTCTGGCGCAGCCTGCTGGTAACGACTGAAGGGCTGGGTGAGTACATCAGCGGTATCATTCTGTTTGAAGAAACTCTCGGACAGAAAACCGAGGCAGGGAACTCCGTTGCAGAGGCGGCCTGGGCGCAAAAGATTGTACCTGGCATCAAAGTTGATAAGGGTAAAATTCCTCTGGCACTGTCACCCGGCGACCTGATCACGCAGGGTCTGGACGGGCTGGCCGAGCGTTTACAAGCATATAAACAACAAGGTGCGCGCTTTGCCAAGTGGCGAGAAGTCTATGCTATCGACAAGCTTGTACCCAGCCAGCATGGCATCGAGGCCAATGCCGAAATGCTGGCACGCTATGCTGCCGTCTGTCAGCAAGAAGGTCTGGTACCGATCGTCGAACCTGAAGTATTAATGGATGGCAGCCATGATATTGAACGTCATGCAGAAGTCACTGAGGTCGTTCAACATGCCGTATTTCATGCACTGCATCGTCACCATGTCGCACTGGAGCTGATGATTCTGAAACCCAATATGGTACTACCCGGTAAAGACTGCCGACGCGCCGAACCCGATGAAGTCGCATCCGCGACACTGAAAATATTACACCGCACTGTACCGGCAGCAGTACCCAGTATTAATTTTCTATCTGGTGGTCAGGGCCCTGAAGAAGCTACCGCTAATCTGAATGCAATCAACCAGCAGGATATGGATGCCCCCTGGCATTTGACCATCTCCTACGGGCGTGCATTACAGGAACCTGCCTTGAAAGCATGGAAAGGAAAAGCAGAAAATATTCAGGCAGCACAACAGGCCTTGTTAAAACGAGCACGACTCAACAGTGCTGCTCAACTTGGCCGGTACAACACTGACATGGAAGAAAACTGATATTCAAATATTTTATCACTGAAGACCTTAACCAGGGAGAATACTATGCGAGACTATAGCAGTATGCCTAAGCTGAAATGGAATAATGACAAGGCAACCATGGCAAAAATAAAAACCCAGATCATGCGAGAGGAACCTGTTATTTTGATAATGCCCGAGGGTTTTAAATACAATGTTGATGCCATTGCATGTGATTGCACAGAACGAGCAGAGCTGTTAATCGAATGTAAACCAGATATTGCCATGTCAACACTGGCTGAGCACAATACCATGCCAATGCTCAGGGAAGTCGGTGAAGCTGCAAAAGCAACCGGAATGAGAATTGACATAGACCCTGAAGACAGTCGTTTGATTATTCACGACTAGAGTGGTTTATTAAGTTACATATCTGAATAACGGCCTGTTCCCACCAGTACCCGGAATAAATCTATCCTGTCATTGTGGGAGCGAATTTATTCGCGAAGAAGGCCCTGAGAATTCGTGAATGAATTCACTCCTACAGAATAACCTCTCAATTAAATACCTATAATAACCGATGATTATCTTTTATCACTTTTGATAAGCCTTCAAAAACACTCGCTTTGTTCGCATAGTCTTCCCATTTTTCCACAACCGACCTGACCTCATTAATAATATGCTGTGACTCTTTTTTAAAGTTGCCTATCAGCGACCCTACCGACAATAAATCTTCCCGTTTAAAACCATCGCGCTTGCCATTTATTGTCATCTGGTGCGAATTGACCCAGGGTGAATCTTTTTTATAACTATACGCAAGATCAAATGCAGGAGCCAAACGCCAGCGGCTGTTTTCCGAGTCCAGTAAAAAACCGGTATTTTTACTGTGATCATCATGATTTCTGGCTATCACGTTAAACACCATGCGCCGATAAATTTCTATCGCATTTTTCCTGGGTAATTTTAATTGCCTCGCCACAGACAACAGTTGCTCATAGCTATAGGAACCCGGTTTTTTATAATCCGCATGATCCATTGCACATAAAGACACATAGTGAAGTTTTTTATTACCGTCGCTGCCGCTGGCACGGTCAAATCTTTTGGTCATAAAATGTGCTCTTTCACCATCTATCAATAACTCAGAGGGTGATATATCTATTCCTACATCCAGTGCCATCAGATAATACGCATATTCCATGCGCCCGAAACCTTTCGGGTCACCAAATACCTCACTGTCATGCTTGTGCTCTTCGACCCCGTCAAATTTAAGCAAGTAATACTCAAAGCCAGGTGGAGCATCCACCTGGCCTGAACGCAATTGTGTCCTGTCTGCATTCACCGCAACCAGCGCTTTTGCACGCGCACCACCCGCTGATGTACCTACCTGAAAAAGCGCTGACATCGCATCATTATTTTTTTGTTCATGTAAAACGGATTCAGATAGCTGCGCACGCTGATCAAGAATTTGCTGCGCCATTTCAATCAACGATGCCAGTTCTATCTGCTCATGTTGATTGTTCACTCTTGAAATGGCCGGCTCAAATTCCAGTGCGCCCATGCCACGATTACCGGTGTACAACAGACGTTCGAGTGATGTAAATGAATCGGCACTGCGACCATTCCTGGCCAGCCAGGCATTGATCACCGCATTACCAAAGTCATCCGGTAACGTATCTGAAAATATAGCGGGTAACCCTTTGTAGGTTTCAGGGTTCAAACCGGGAAATTGATATACCTGTTGAGACAACGGCATATGCAACGGTGCAATTTCAACATCGTTGGCAAGCCATTCGGGTGAAAATTCAAAACTGCTGATTGCTGATGCAGGCTCATAAACCAAGGCGCCTACTTGCATACCCCACAAACGAACTTCGGCCAGATTATGCATTACCAGTCCAGCCCGGTTTCCGGTTTGTTTGTTTGATCATTGGTACCGCTTTCAGTCTTTTCAGAATGCCGCCCACTCGCTCGCTTGCGTTGTTTGCCTTTCAGCTTTAATTGCTCCATTGGGCTGAAAGTGACCTCAGGTATAAATTGTTCAACCAGATCCAGTCGCCCCAGGACACGCAAGACCGCAATTATATTTTCAAATTTACCGCCCCCCTCAACCAGCTTACGGTAGCTCACACGAGACAACCCGATTTCATCCGCTATTTGCTGCTGCGTCAGGTTTTTTTCCAACCGCATTTGTTCGATCCGACGACCGATTTCTGTGGCAATGGACTGATCTGTCATGGATTTAAATGTCATAATGATAATATTTCTATACTTTAATAAGGTTTATAGGTATTAATGATTATTTTAATATTCATTATAGTATAGGTTATAAATAGATAATGACAAGTTTTATTGTCATTTTATGTTTAAATCAAGATTTATAGGAAGTTTTCTATTCATTATGAATGCTATTCGCGGATGAATCCGCTCCCACAGCAATCTATCTAGTTAATTAGCATAATGTGGGAGCGGATTCATCCGCGAAATCAAATAATGTAATCCCCTGCGGCAACGCTCTTCGCAGCTGCGCTGCTTTGTTGCCGGAGCAAAGCGTAGGTACACCTGATGAAGCCCTAAGGGATTCCAGGTGCAAACTCACTGATTATACGGCTGACCTTCAGCCAGACCGGGGAGTTCAAATCTCGCTGATACAAACACAATAAAAAAGGCCCTCTTTGAGGACCTTTTGTATTGTGGCGCGCCCGGAGAGATTATTCGGGCTTCGCCCTCACCCCTTCGGGGCCGTTGCCTACGGCAACGTTCTGCGCAGCTTCGCTGCTTCGTTGCCGGAGCAAAGCGTAGGTACACCTGATGAAGCCCGAAGGGATTCCAGGTGCGAACTCACTGATTATACGGCTGACCTTCAGCCAGACCGGGGAGTTCAAATCTCACTGATACAAACACAATAAAAAAGGCCCTCTTTGAGGACCTTTTGTATTGTGGCGCGCCCGGAGAGATTCGAACTCCCGACCCACAGGTTCGAAGCCTGTTGCTCTATCCAGCTGAGCTACGGGCGCCTAGCGGGAGTATCTTACCATTACACACCATATATACAAAACATATGAGCATTTTTTATCTGGTTGTATACGAGTGCTGATAAGTATTATTGATTACACTTAATCCGGAAAGATACTATACTTTTAACTATAAACAGCTTCCCTGTGGTAAATAGCTATGTCCATTGCATCTATCAATCAAACCAATCTTGATATATTACAGAACCAGACACAAAACAGAAAAACCAGGCTCAATTTAAACAGATCCGAACATCAACAACCGGCCGCTGCTGAAATCAACTTTGCCAAAGACGGAAGGTCGCTCGATCTGGTTTATCAGGCGGCACTGGAAAAACTTAACGAAATTCTGCTACCGGTGTTAGGTGAAAATGCCTTACAAAAAATCAATGACAACGGTCTGGATGTAAGCCCTGAAGCAACCGCTGAGCGCATCGTTAGTGGTTCAACCGGGTTGTTCGGCCGGTTCCTGAATGCCAATGAAGATAAATCCCTTGAAGGCAACTTCACTCATTTCATGGATATTATACGAGGTGGTATTGAACAGGGCTTTAATG
>Ga0316206_1000955_pt1 | contig 30428 bp, 34 predicted proteins | sample 6monthpyrite_MG_FD_204942 | JGI IMG/M metagenome (GOLD analysis project Ga0316206, IMG submission 204942) | Microbial mat bacterial communities from mineral coupon in-situ incubated in ocean water Damariscotta River, Maine, United States -... | ecosystem: Environmental > Aquatic > Marine >... | reverse complement strand
GTCTTGAACTCCGCTGAATATTGTCGTCGTTTCCTGCTCATGATACTTCTCCTAAATGCTTCTTTAATTTTACCATTTAGGAATATAACCTCTCTGAATTATTGTCTAAATTATTAGTGGCAGTATATAGTTATACTCATAAAGGAATAAAGTGCAAAACACGTTTGAATCTACAAAGTCAAAAATAGTACATGTCGTAATACCTGCTGTAATTGGAGCAATTATTTTTTCAATATCTTTATACCTTGATTTAAAAACAAATGAAGTAAAAGAATTTTGGCTTCAACGTTCAGGTTCAATATTAACACTAATTGGTGCCTATATAGCATTTCATGATCATCGAAAAAGTGTGCAATTAATTGAAACTTCAGCCCATTTTTTCACTAATACAAAATACAAATATATTTCATTGTTTTACTTACTAATTGGAACCGGATTATGGGGATACGGTGATTTGTTTTTAAAAAAATGGACTTTTTAAAAAGTATGACAAGTTCTAGGAACGAGATATGAAGGAAATTAATTGAAAACTTTTTATGCAGTTGATAGAACTAATTATCTAAAGAAAGGAATGGAAATTTCTTTAACTAAGTATACTGATATTAGTCCTATTCATCTTCAAGAACATGTAAATAAAATGTTTCCTGAAGGAGTTTCTCATCATGGAGATAAATACTTCTTGTTAGACAATAGTGCAGGAAATATTTCAAGCCCTGCAATTGAACTATTATTTGAATATGTAAGACAAGCACATTTTCCAAATGCAATTTCAAGATTTCAAAGTTTTTTTGCATGTGAAACAAAAGGGGAAGCAATACACTTTAGAAATATTTATGGAAATGAAAAAGATTCTATTTATGAAATTTATACAGCCAATGATTATATGAAAGTTAATATGATGTTACTTGGAAATAATCAAACAACTTTAATTTATTCTCATTTTGCCCATGAATATTGGAATGGACATGCGTCAGAACTTCCAAATCCATTTTGGGAAGTTTTACTAAAACTACCTGTCACCATAGGAAGTAAACTAAACATATAACAAAATCTTGGAGAGAAATAGTTGACCCTGCGGGCACAACTATTTCTCAAGTCCAACGTTATAAGCTTTTAAGTAATCGAACATAATTTCAAGGAAACCTCAATGTCAGATATTAGAAAAAGACCTTTTAGATTACATCTTGATTATATTCCCAAAGAACTAATAGAAAAAAAAGTTACTTGTCCTAACTGTCAACAAATGACAAAAATACACCCCTGTGAATGAATATCCACCTTTAGTAAATATGCTCTAATTTAAATCCCACTATTTTGAAATTTATGAAATTAAGGGGGTTGTGTATCAAATTACAAATGAAGAGGTACAACAAGGACTTATTTTTTATCTTACAAGTGGAAATTTAAATTTGATACACGAACATTCCTCCTGATCTTCTCCAAAAAAGATGATAAATCATCTTTATAATGATACTATGCAACAATTATTTATTAAAAAGGTTAGCAGATGCACAAAGAATTACTTTTAAGTAGAATCCAAACTCCAGATGGTACTTTTATCTGTTCGAGAAGTTTTAACGATTTAGCTGAGTATACGGATAAAAATGGTCAAAACTATAGTCTAGAGGGTGGATTAGCATATCAAAAAGTTCATTATGATAAAAATGACTATAAAGATGCATCAATATATACTACGGATGACTTTAGTCTTATTCGTGAAAATATTGTTTGGGACAGTTATGGAATTGATGGAAATGAAGAGATGCACCAAATCAAGATAAAAGATCTAACGCTTGATCATATTGAGAATATACTTATTCTTCCCTCTTTATCTAGGACTTATGAAGAGATACTTTTATCTGAAATCGAATTTAGAAAAGGGCTTTAAGTATTTCTATTTTTTTACATCTTCAAACTCAACAAATATTGTGGTCAGGTAATGAATGGCCACTTTTTATTTTTTTGATCCTAAAACTTTAACTCGTATTCTGAAAAACAATAAGGCTAACATAGCCTCAGTCCTTTTTGACAAGCTCCCTGACTGCCCACTGTGAAATAATCCCCTGTGAATGAATCTCCACTCTAAAGAGCATCATTCACGATCTTTCATCGTTGGCCTTTTGGCTTAACTCCCCCAACATAAAATTAAGTATTAACAAGATGCTCCCACTACAAAAGATAATTTATAGTCTATTAAGAGAATTTCTACTATTTTGCGGTTAGAAAACAACTTTACAAATATGATAAACATATAAGGAGATAAAAATGATACCTTTTACAGATGAAGAACTAGAAAGTCCGGTTAAGAACACCATTGAGAAAGTAAGACCCGGTATTACTGCTGATGGCGGTGATATTAAATTTATCGACATTCAATCAGGGATTATTTATGTACAGCTTCAAGGTGCATGTGTCGGTTGCGGTAGCTCGGGTACAACGATTAAGTATGGTGTAGAAAAGCAGATGAGGATTGATATTCATCCTGAGTTACAAGTAAGAAACTTACCTATTGGTAGAGAAAATGATATTGAAGGTTTTGAAAAAGAGTACATGGAAATCAAAAATAGAAATATCAACAGCGCGGCTTTCAAATAGACTAACACGCTTAGGCGTCTTACTCACGATCCCTCATCTTTGGCATTTTGGCTTCGGCTTCGCCAAAGAAAACCTCGGTAAAGGCATTGGATAATTTTGCATTGTCTGTGTAGGTATGCATTGTCCTGTAAAACAAATCCTTCAATTCGTCAGTTTGCTCCTGTGTATTACTAAATGGTGTGTTTTTAATAATGCACAGTGCGATGTCGTTGGCTACTTGGCTTGGCATATTGTCTCTAATATTGCACCATTGTGTGTGCAGGTCTGAAGGGAGTTCTTTGTTATCATAGTCTTCGCTGGTAAAGATCTTTTGTGCATCCATAAGTCTGGAAATAGCAAAACTCAAGTCATTGGCTGATGGAAACATGTTTGTTAGTCCGTATTGTGTTTTTGGGTCTTTGTGTATCTTTATCAAGTTGTTAATAATATTGTCAAAATTTTTCATACGTTTTATCCTTTGGCTATAACACTGTTCTTTATATGTTTTTTTAATAGTGGAAGTATAACTTGTTGACGTTTATTTTTTTCATTAATTGCCTCTCATATTCTAAAAAACACACTATATTTAACATTCCTTAGAGAGCATCCGAAAGTTAGCGCTTTATCTAAGACATAATACGCACTAATTTTGATAAAATACAACTCATATAGCCAATCAAGCGGTGAGTCCATTAATGGAATTTATCGTAAAAATGGTGTACAATGGTGCATATTAAGACATTACCCCGCTTTGGCGGGACGCGGAGGGAAAGTATTGTTATTAAGATTAATGCTTTTTCTCTTTCCTCTATCTTCTATTTTATTTAACGCTTTTGCTCTTACCTTAACGGTTAATGTCGGTCGTGAAGAAGATGAAAACTATTCTGTTGTTCACATTAAAGAAGACCTTGCTTTTGAGTGCCGTAGTGAAAAAGACGAGTTTGATGAACTGAAACAAGTTCAATGTATTTTTCCGCGAGAGCCTAAAGAGAAGTTTGAAGCCATGAGGACAAACTTCTTTAAAATAGATTCTTTTACTAAAAATAAAAAATATTACATCCGTATCTTTCCTCTTCAAAAAATGAGTCTAATCCCTGTTGCCCATACCTTGTATACAACAGAAAATATCTATCAAGACAGTGAATACAAAGAGGCAAAACACTGGATGATCATAGGTTATGTAAATAAGCTTCCTTTGATTAACCCTGAGACAACGCCTCCTCTTGGGATAAACTTTCCTATACAGATGTCTGAATTAAGTCTTCCGTCTGTGGGGGCTTTGGACATATCGGGAGTACCCATACGTTTGGATCAGGTTCAAGACGTAGCGGATTACATGCGTATCAAATCTGCTTACGCATCGGGTAACTACAAAGAACTTGCCAACGATGTTGATAAGCTTTTTCTGCACTATCCTGATACTATCTTTAAGGCTGAACTTCTTTTGTATAAGATGCGTGGCTATCATAAGACCGATGAAAATGAAGCGCTTCTTGAAGTTTCTAAAGAGTTTATTCGTGAGTATTCGGATGATGAAAATATGGCAGAGGTGCTTGCATATACGGCAAATGCCTATTCAAATGTCGGTCTACAGGCTGACGGAACATATTTTTATGAGAGACTTTTTAAGGAGTTTCCAAACTCCAAATACGCAGCCTTGGGCATGATATTTTTAGGTGATCAATTTCTGTCAGGGGGAAAGACCAAAGAGGCCGCGTATTACTTTGAAAAAGCCTTGTATATGACGAAGGATATAGAGATCGCTTCTATGGCGGCTATTCGTCTTGCCAAGCTGAGCTTGGATAAGGGGGATGTGGAAAGATCATCAAAACTGTTTGAGAAGATCATCGAGGGTAACGCCAAATACCTGCTTCACGATATTTCCGGAAACTATGACAATGCAAGAGCCTTTGCCAACAGAAAGTATCAAAAGACAGGCGCAGATATCCTTACGGCTATTACCAACAACCTTTCATCAGGCGATGACAGGTATGAGGTGATGATAAAAGATATTGGTCTGTGGCTAAGTGAAACAGATGATAAGCATGGGGCGTATGAAGCCTTAAAAAAATACCAAAGTATGTACCCTGACAGTCAATATTCGACAGAAGTACAAGAAACCCTTGACTCACTTTTTTATATTCCTGAGGATGCAAATAAAACAGCACTTATGGCTGAATATGAAAACCTAGAGACAAAGTATGCTGATCAGGAGATAGGTCAAAAAGCAGCCCTGGAAAAGGCAAAACTTTTATACTCAGAAAAAAGATATCAGGCTGTCTTAGACTTAGAGGGTAGCGGCATTGAAAAAGAAGATGGGTATTCTGAGCTTCAACATGATTCTGCTAAAGCCTTAGCCCTTATGAACCTTGAAAAAGGCAAATGTGCAAGGGCTATTAATCTGAGCCAAGAATATAATCTAAGCCTTGAAGCACGGTTTGATGAAAGTCTGTATACCTGTTCGTATAAGACAGGCAATTATGCTTTAGCCAAAACAACGGCTCAAAAACATTTAAAAGATAAAGAGAAGCGTTTAGAGTGGTTGTACAATTATGCTAAGACATTAAACAAGTCTGCTGAATATAAAGAGCTGACTAAGGTCGCTGCTGACGTTATAAGCTTGGCTGACATAGAAAAGAGTGCTCTGTATGACGATGTCTTGCAAGATGCTTTTTATGCGTATGAGCATTTAGGTGATAGCACAGGTATGATCAAGACGATTAAGGAACTTGAAAAACGCAGAGGCTTGAAATATGATGATATTGAGCTGTATGTGAGCATGATCAAGCTGGGGTTAAAAGAACATGATGATATTATCATACAGACCTATGCCAACAAGGCGATGGCACTGCAGGAGAAGACAAACAGCTACTCTCAGTCTCCCTTTGTAGAGTTTGCTGCGCTGCAGGTCTTAAAGGCACAGAAAAATGACAAAGCAGCGTTAGCCCTGTTAAATAAGCTTGTCAAGCGTGATCTTAATGCGAAAGAGAAGTCCCGTGTTCAGTACATGTTTGGGTCTGTTCTGATGAAAGAAGGTAATAAGGCAGAAGCTAAGAAAGCCTTTGAAGCCAGTATACGTGCGGATGAGAAGTCGGCTTGGGCGGGCTTGTCCAAGGATGCTTTGGAGTTGGTGGAGTAGTTTTTTATTGAGGGCGTTTGTGAAAGAGAGAAAATCGATGCACATCATAAAAATAGCACTACTAATAAGTTTTATAATTACGTTAGGACAAGCTAATGATGAAGACTTAAAAGGTATTTTTGAAAAAGCAAAAATTGATGGAACAATAATCATTTCATCAGTAGATAACAATCAAACCTATATATACAACAATCCAAGAGCCGTTCAAAGATACATCCCTGCGTCAACCTTTAAAATACCCAATACGCTGATCGCACTTGAAGAAAGTGTTATAAACAATGAATATGAAATAATAAAATGGGATGGGAAAATAAGGCCGTATACCCCCTGGAATAAAGATCAAAACTTACAAAGTGCTATTTCTGTATCGTGTGTGTGGTGTTACCAAAAGTTTGCTAAGCAAATCGGAAATGATACCTACCTAAGGTATCTCAAAAAGTTACATTATGGTAATGAAAAGACAGGTCCAGATGTATCAACTTTTTGGTTGGATGGTGAGATAAAGATATCGGCGATGGAGCAGGTGGAATTTTTAAAGAAACTATATAAAAACGCGCTGCCCTTTAAGCAAAAGCATATTGATATTACGAAAAAAATATTAACAGTTGAGAATTCAACGAACTATACGATCAAAGCAAAAACAGGATGGTCAGGAAAAATTGGATGGTATGTCGGATATGTAGAAACAAAAAATAAAGTTTGGTTTTTCGCATTGAATGCGGATCTTAACAAAGATTCTCTCAAATATAGAAAACAAATTGTAATGGAAGCATTAAAAGTAAAAAAAATAATATAGCAAGTTTTAGAGACTGTGAATCTATAAAAGGTTTTGCAGTATCTCAGGACAAACAGTAAAAAGGAAAAGACAATGAGAATTGGAATAATTATGTTTTTTACACTTCTATGCTGGGGGACAATTTTGAATGCTAAGGAAAGCACTATGCGTATCTATGACTTTAAAGTAAAGACCATTGATGGTAAAGAGATGTCTTTATCAGAGTACAAGGGAAAAGTTTTGCTAATTGTCAATGTGGCAAGCGAGTGCGGTTTTACCTCTCAGTATGAGGGGCTGGAAAAATTGTATCAGGATTACAAGGAGCAGCGCTTTATGGTACTTGGTTTTCCTTCTAATCAGTTTGGTAAGCAAGAGCCTAAGAGCAACAAGGAGATACACTTCTTCTGTCAGGGGACCTATGATGTGCATTTTGATATGTTTGCCAAGGTAGATGTCAATGGAGAGCGTGCTATACCGCTGTATACATATCTTAAAAACGAGAAGAGCGGGGTGCTGTGGACGGAGTCTATCAAGTGGAACTTTACCAAGTTCCTTGTTGACAGAGAAGGGAGAGTGGTCGCGCGTTACGGCTCTTCGACAAAACCTGAAAGTATCCGCTCGGATATTGAAAAGCTTTTAGAAGAGACTCCGTAAAGGACATCGGCTTAAAAATCATAAGAGGCGATAAGACGCAGGTAGTTGACATCTTCTTTATATTCGTTGAGATAGTCTATGGCTTCAAAGCGTATATACACAGACGTGTCTGCATTGAAGTAATGCCTAAGATGCGTATAGTAGGCATTGAAATCATCTCCTCTTGAATCATGAACACGGGTACTTGTAAGCCAGATAGCAAACTCACTCTGGCCATATTCAAAGGGATCGATGTCAAAACGCGATTTCAGCATCCAGGTTTCTGGCTTATAGTTTCCTCGTCCGTTGGCAACCATGGAAGTGGTGAAGACTTTTGATAATCCTCCGTACCCTTTCACGATACCGCTAATCCCAAAGTTTCGTGAGTAGTTTAAAGTGAAATTGTATTGTGGACCGTCTATACCGGCTTTTAAAGCAATGAGGTTGATGTCATCTCCACCGTTTCTAGAGGTTCGGTGATTATACTTCCCTCCTTCTCCACTGTTAAAATACTGGGCACCGGCACAAAAAAGATAGTCTGAATCTCGCACATCCTGGTAGTCGACTTGTGCGATGAAGGTACTGTAAAGGTCCGGAGCATGGTAGTAGTATGATTGCAGGCTTAATTTTTCAATGCCTTCATAGATAAGACCTAGCATGCTAATCCCATCTTCGAATTCCCCGCTGGCAGAATGTTTGTCATACTCATCAGAAGTATGTGAGCGGATTTGTGTGATGTAATTAAGTTGGATACGCGTATCAGTAAATTGCTCGGAGGTAAAACTAAAGCCTCTGTACGACCAAGGTACGATTCGGGTGGTATCATCATTCATCATAGGCGTATTTAACATCATATTTCCTGCCTTAAGAATATGATTGTTGTTTTTATAGGCGATAAAGGCTTCAGAAAGTGCCGTAAGACTTGAACCGTTGTTCTCATTATTAAAAAGCTGCGTCTGTTCTTTGTTCTTGTTTGAACCGATGGGGGATGACTGATGAAAACGTACGGAACCAAAGAGCTTATTCTTTTGATCAGTGGTGTATTTTAAAAATCCGCCTAAGGAAGTGGCATAAGCATTTTCTAGATTCTTCCTATCGATGTTGTATGAAAAAAGTGTTAGATTGCCCAGGACTGTGCCGTTGGTAAAGGCTTCAGAAATTGTGTCTTGGGCATGTGTCGAAACAGAATAAAGGCATAAGAAAAAAAGTAGCACAGTTCTCGTCATCTTCCATCTCCAAACCTGATTGGACTGTGTTGTATGTGATAAGGTTCTATACAAGAAGTCTAATATGTACCTTAACAAATCACAGCTGTATATAGACTTTAGTTTTCATTGGGTATACTTTCAAAATCAAAAGGCTTTGTAATGTCTTTAATTTAACTAGGAGAAGTTTATGGGAATGCCTCAACCTTCGTTTTATATATTTAAGTGTCAACAGTCAGCTCCACCACAGATGCCTGGAAAGCCATCATGTGTAACACCAGAGTCAGAAGATCTTATGCAGTTTATGGCGATGGCGTTAATGCAAAAAGGTTTGGTTGGCAATGTGCTTCCAATTCAAACAGGTTGTCTAAACCGCTGTAATGTTGGACCAATAATGTTAGTAGAACCAGGTCATACTATGTATGCTCAACTGACTAAAGAAAAGATCACAAAAATCATTGATGAGCATATCATTGGCGGAAATATTGTTGAAGAATATCTTATAGATAGTGAATTATGGGATGAAGCAGTCTCTCCTGCTGAGCAGATGAAGCTAATGGGCAAGTAAGGAAAAAAGATGACAATGGAAATGCTTTACAGTAAACTTCACCGCGCGACGGTAACGGACGCTAATTTAAATTACGTCGGTTCAATTACTATTGATGAAGAGCTAATGCAAGCAGCAAAAATGCGAGTAGGCCAAAAGGTTGAGATTTTAAATATCAATAATGGCGAGCGTTTTTCAACATATATCATTTTAGGTGAGCGTGGTAAACGTGAGATTTGCCTGAATGGTGCAGCTGCTAGAAGGGTTCATAAGGGAGATAAGGTTATCATTGTCGCATACGCGACCTATGATGAAAAAGACCTTGAAACTTATGCCCCTAAGGTTGTTATTTTAGATGACGATAATAATATAGACGAAATTTTAGACGAGATCTAAGTAAAGGCTTTTTATGTTTGAGAACATGGGTGATATGAGCAAGATGCTCGAGCAGGTTCAAGAGCAGGCAAAGAAGATGGAAACTGAGATGGAAGCTAAAGAATACATCGCCAAAGTCGGTGGTGGAATGCTTCAGATCAAGATGAGCGGAAAAGGCGAGGTGATTGATATTAATATCGACTCGTCACTGCTTGAAGACAAAGAGTCTTTACAAATACTGCTTATCTCTTGTATTAATGATGCAAACAAGATGGTAGAAGCGGATAAGCAAAACTCTGCTTTGGGTATGCTAGGCGGTATGGGCAATATTGCTAATATGTTTGGACAAAAATAATGGCATTGGGCCATAAACTCTTTTTTTTACTTTTATTATTTCCCCTCATACTTCTGTCAGCACAAAAAGACTTTAAATCCTGCGAGTTAAAATATCAAGTCAGCTCTTTTAAAATAGCCAACACGCAAGCCTTTGCAGTTAATAATGAATATGTCCTTTTTTATTCCAAAGATGAACCTTCTGTTAAAATCATTAAACGAGACCCGTTCTTAGGTCTTAATCTCATGAAATCAGATCATGCATTCAAGCATATATTTAAGTTTTACAATAATTATCCAAAGCAACTTGGCGCTGTTTTACCTACAGGAACGATAGAAGGCAAACTGCTTCACCAGCAGATCGGGCTGAATCAACTGGCTGCATTTTCAAAACCTGCCTCCGTAAACGCTTTGATAAGTGGTACATGTTGTGGCATTGTCGGTCTGAGTACAGGGGAAGGTGTGATCGAAAAAGAGTACATACGTCATTTCTTGGAGTCTGAAAAAATATCATACAGTGATATCGGGATTCGTTTGAAAGACAGCAATGGCGTTCGGGTTGTAGAAGTCAATCCGTTTTTTGTGGATTCGCCTTTTTTCCTGGATGATGTGATCTTGTCTATGGACAATAAAAAGGCGCGAAATGCCGCAGATGTAAGTCGAAAGATACTCTTTTCCACTCCCGGGAGTAAGCACAATTTTCTTGTCTTAAGAGAAGGAAAAAAACTTAAAATAAGCGCCAGCCTGAAGGCGCGTTTGAGCGGCGGATTGATTCCAGAGAGCTTTTTTGATCTTTTTGGATTGGAACTTGATGAAAACTTGAGGGTAAAAAAAGATAATCCTAAGTTTGAGATCAAAAAAGGCGATCAACTTCTGTATGTCATGGGCAAAGAGGTCAAGACCCTAGCTGAGATACGTGCCATTTTATCGCAAGAAAAAACAAGTGAAAACAAGATTGTTGTCCTGCTCTTTAAACGACAAGGATTTGACTTCTTTATCCATTTTGCTAAGCCATAAAACAGCAATAAACAGATAAAATTTCGTTACAAAAAAAATTACTAAAAGAGTAGGCACTATTGCAGGTATTTGAAGCATACTTATCTTCACATCTTCCAAAAGCAGATAGCTTTCATCCTCATTATGAGATTGCACTGCATGAAATGCTGCTTGCGGGCGGTAAACGCTTTCGTCCAGCCCTTCTTTTAGCTGTAGTACGCGCGTATAGTCCCCTTCTTTTAGATTCCGCCAATGCTGCAGCATATGCGATTGAGTTACTTCACACCTACTCTTTAATCCATGATGACCTTCCTGCAATGGATAATGCAGACCTTCGCCGGGGTAAAGAGACGCTTCATGTCACGTATGATGAGGTTACGGCTGTACTTGTCGGTGACGCTCTTAACACGTACGCCTTTGAAGTTCTTTCAGAATCTGCATTTTCGGATGAGATTCGTGTCAAACTTATCCGTTGCCTTGCCTCCAATGGCGGCCTTTCGGGTATGGTCCTTGGACAGGCGATAGACTGCCATTTCGAAAATCAGAACTTAAGTCTAGAGCAAATCAAGATACTTCATATCAATAAAACGGCTAAGCTTATTGCGGCTGCATTAAAGATGGGGGCTATCATTTCTGGACACAAAGATTTAGAGTCGAAGATATATGACTTTGGGATCAAGCTCGGTCTTCTTTTTCAAGTACAAGACGATATTTTGGATGTGACACAGAGTTCGGAAGAAGCCGGAAAAACGACGCAAAATGATGGAGATAAAAATTCTTTTGTAACCCTTTTGGGTCTTGAGGGTGCTATGAAAGAAGCCAATGACTTGGCAGAAGATTTAAATGAACAACTTAAAAGCTTTGATGAAAAGCTTTATCAGCAGTTATCCCCTATACTTTCACACTATTTAGTACGACATAAATAAATTGTATAGACTCAAAAGCATAGTTGTGTTTTTCAGTCTATACATGGATAATAATTACAAGGAAATATGATGCGTCAAAAAATGGCAGATTCGATTCGATTTTTAGCAGCAGACATGGTTCAAGCAGCCAATTCAGGTCACCCGGGTGCACCGATGGGTTTAGCGGATATCGCTGTAGTTCTTAGTGAACACCTTTCTCATAACCCTAAAAACCCTTCATGGCTGAACCGTGATCGTCTTGTATTCTCGGGAGGACACGGAACAGGTCTTATCTATTCTCTGTATTACCTTTGGGGATACGGACTGGAGATGGAAGACCTTAAAAACTTCCGTCAACTTGACTCTAAGACTCCGGGCCACCCTGAGTTTGGTCATACTGCAGGTGTTGAGATCACTACGGGTCCTTTAGGCCAGGGTATCGCTAATGCTGTTGGTTTTGCTATGGCTTCAAAGTATGTTGGCGCACAGACGAACTCTGAAACGGCTAAGGTCATTGATCACAGTGTTTACTGCCTTTGTGGGGATGGCGACCTTGAAGAAGGTATCTCGTATGAAGCCTGCTCTATTGCCGGTCATAACAAGCTTGATAACCTTATCCTTATTTATGATTCAAATAATATCACTATCGAAGGTTCGACGGAACTTTCAATCTCTGAGAACATACATAAACGTTTTGACTCTCAGGGCTGGGATGTACAAGAGATCGATGGTCACAACTTTGAAGAGATTGATGCGGCGATCGTACGGGCTAAGTCTTCTGAAAAGCCTTCTCTTATTATTGCAAATACTTTAATCGCTAAAGGTGCGGGTGAACTGGAAGGTTCTCATCATGCCCACGGTGCTCCTCTTGGTGATGATGTTATTGCTAAGGCAAAATCTGCTGCAGGTTTTGATCCAGAAAAGAAATTCTTTGTAGATGAAGATGTGATGGCACGTTTTAGATGTGCTATTGAATCTGGCGATTTAGCTGAACGTGAATGGAAGCACAGACTTAAAGAGCTTCCGTTAATGGAACAAAACGAAGCGCTAGAGGCACTTCAAAACCCTGACTTCTCTCGTATTCAATGGCCTACTTTTGATAAGGCGGATGCAACACGTAGTACAAATGGAAAAGTTCTCAATGCTATTGCCAAAGCTATCCCCGGATTCATCGGTGGTTCAGCTGACCTTAGCCCATCAAACAAGACAGAGATGAAAGATATGGGTGTTTTTCCAAAGGGCAAGAATATCTATTTTGGTATCCGTGAACATGCTATGGCTTCAATCTGTAATGCTATGGCACTTTATGGTCCGATTATCCCATTTTCAGCGACTTTCTTTGTCTTCTCTGATTATCTTAAGCCGGCAGCGCGTATCGCTGCACTTACCGGTATTCAGCAGTTCTTTGTCTGGACGCATGATAGTATCGGTGTAGGTGAAGATGGTCCAACTCACCAGCCAATTGAGCATCTTTCTCAATTCCGTGCACTACCAAACTTTTATGTGTGGAGACCGGCAGACGGAAATGAGAATGTTGAAGCATGGAAGGTAGCGCTTGAGATGAAAAAATCTCCATCAGCCTTTGTATGTTCCCGTCAAAATCTTGCACTCCTTCCGGCTGCTGTATGCGGTGAAGCAGCAAAGGGCGGATATCTGTTAGAAGAGTCTGCCAATGCTACTATTACGCTTATGGCATCGGGTTCTGAGGTTGAGTTGGCAATGAAGACAAAAGAGGCTTTAGCAGCAAAGGGTGTGAATGCGAATGTTGTTTCTGTTCCATGTTTTGATCTTCTTATCGAGCAAGAGAAAACTTATTTAGACACTATCGTTAAAACAGACAAGGTAGTTGCTATTGAAGCAGCCCGTGGTCTTGAATGGTACCGTTTTGCAGATGAAATTGTCAATATGGACACCTTTGGTGCTTCAGCTCCGGCAGGTCAACTGTTTGAAAAATTTGGCTTCTCTGCAGAAGCTATTGCTAATAGACTTTCCTAACTTCTTTTACTATCTGCCTTTTGGCAGATAATTCTTCTAGATTTTTTATCTATAACAAAAATTTTAATTATTGTTGGTTAATCGTTTCATTAGATGTTGTATTATATGATAAAGAGTTACTTCAACATAGGGGAAGAGAATGATAATGAGGGCAAGAATACTTTTAGCTATATTGGTTTTAACAAGCTTTCTTGCTTGCGGTGGAGGTGGCGGAGACCCTGCTATTGTTGATAGCAAAGATCCCTCTTCTTCACAGGCGATAAAAAACTTAGAAAAATCGATAATCCAAAAAGATAAATAGAAACATTTTATTTACTGATAGGCTGGATACTTGCATCATCTTTTGGTCTTCTGATGTAAGTGTTGTTATATACGTTTGTGCATTGCACCTCTTGTTTGGCTTGGATCATAGCTGCCTCTTTTAGTTCATTAAAGCTTTGAACTCTAAAACTTTCTCGCAACGAAGATATTCTCTTCATTTCTGCACTAAGTTCTCGTGTAATCCTAAATCCATGCGTCTCTTTTGTTAATGAGCATTCAGCAATGGTTGATGATGCAAGATCAAGATAGTGATTGATGACCTCGTAGGCTTTATTGGAAGGAATGTTGTTTTTTATGAGCGCATTTACTTTGGTATGTTCTTTTTGGCTTAGGGCGTAGAACTCTTGGCATTGATCAGCATAAAGTATAGGGATTAATAGAATTAAAATAAAAATATAACGCATAATTTTCCTTTGGGACACTTATTTCTGCACTATCATACAATCTTATTTATAATATTTAGATATTTAATAGAGTGAAAAGTAAAAACTAGGTTTAATTATATTTGTTATCAAAAATTATATAAAAGTATTGATGTTGTTTAAAAGTATATTGTTTTTATTATTATTATGCGTAAGTAGTCAGGCTGATTATAGTGTTGAACTTAGAGACTCTCAAGATATTTATCCTATTGGCAAAGGGGTACTGTTCTTAGAAGACAAAGAAGGCTTGTTTGGGATTCATAATTTGACGGAAATGGACAGCAAGTTTCAGGTTTCATTAAGTAATGATCTTAATTTTGGATTTACTGGCTCCGTTTACTGGTTTAAAATTCCTGTCAAGAACTTTAGTGAGGACCCGCAAAAGCAGTGGTGGTTAGACATTGATTATACCCTGTTGGATGATATCATCATTTATCAAGATAAGGCAGGAGAACTGAGTTCACTGATGCACAGTGGAGACCAGCAGAGTTTTGATGACCGCCCGATTAAATGGCGTAGTTACAGCAGTGTCTTGGACACATCTAGCCCCTCCATACTTTATATCCGTGTAGATACTCAAAGTTCGATGCAAATACCCCTCACCATATATTCTTCTAGCAAGATTGTAAGCGTAAAACAGGCTGAGACCCTTTTTTCCGGTTTTTTCTACGGGATTGTCATGCTTGTTATCTTTTATAATGTCTTTTTATTCTATATTTGGAATGATAAAAACTATCTTTATTATATATTCTTTGTCAGCTCATTCATGTTATGGCAACTCAGTGTAGATGGTTTAGGCCATCAGTATATATGGGGAAATATTCAATGGCTAAGGGAAAAAGGAAGTTTAGTCTTTATTGGTCTGACGATATTTAATGCGCTTCTTTTCACGCGAAGTTTTTTACATCTTGATACGTATGCCAAAAGACTTAGCACCTTGCTATTTTTCCTGCAGGTATTTGTGTTTACCTTGATAGTGAGTACCGTCTTTTTAAGTTATGCTCTTGTGATACAAATACTAACCTGGCTGATTCTTCCAATAGCTTTTTTGCTGCTTTACGCTGGCGTCACAGCACTGGGCCATAAGTATCAGTATGCACGATTTTATGTCGTAGGCTGGACACTCTTTCTGGGAGCAAGTCTTTTGCTCGCTCTGAATAAGCTTGGCTATATAGGAGGGTATGAATATATAAAGTACTTTCAGCAGATCGGATCTATTGCAGAGATCATGTTCTTTTCCTTGGCTCTTGCCGAAAGAATAAACTTGCTAAGACGAAAAAATATTAAAACACTTTCAAGACTGAATTCCCGCCTTCAGTCTGAGGTGCATGAAAAAATTTCACAGATCCGCAAGAAAGATGAGCTTTTGTTGCAACAGTCCAGACTTGCCAGTATGGGAGAGATGCTTGAAAATATCTCTCACCAATGGAAGCAGCCTTTACATAAGCTGTCCCTGGTAATTCAAAACCATTATTTTAAATCGAAACTAGAAGGGGTAGACAAAGAAGACCTTGAAAGTTTCAACAAACAAAGCACGACATTACTTAATTATATGTCTAATACAGTGGATGATTTTAGAAATTTCTTCAATCCTGAAAAAGAAAAAACGGTCTTTGATCTTGGGGACAGTATTGAGAAGACGCTGGGCATAATTGGCTCAAGTATGAAAGAGCATGATATTGCTATCAATATACATACTTCTGCCACGCATAATATAGTAGGGTATCCACGTGAGTTTTCGCAGGTTCTTCTGAATCTTTTTTCAAACTCACGGGATGCTTTTTTAGAAAAAGACATTGAGAACAAGAAGATAGACATACGTGTCTCAGAGCATAAAGATAGTCTAAATATAGTATTTTTAGATAATGCCGGAGGGATACCGCTTGATATCTTACCAAAAATATTTGATCCGTATTTTACGACAAAGGGTTTTAAAGAGGGCTCTGGTATTGGTCTGTATATGTCAAAGATGATAATCGAAAACAGTATGCAGGGTATTTTTCATGTCAAAAACAATGCAGGTGGAGCGGAGTTTAGTATTAGTCTTGCAAAAGTGCTATAATTAAGACCTCTAAGCTTGTTGCTTAGGGTGTTAATTAATACAAAATAATAATTATGGATTTTAGATGAAAAATGAACTTAAAAACACTCTGCTAAACTTTTTTAAGATGGAATCTGCTGTCGGTATATTATTGATAATAGCGACTATTTGGGCTATGGTCATGGCTAACTCACATCTTTCTGAAGCCTATACCCAGATGATGGATACACCGGTTGTTATTATGTTTGGTGATTTTAATATTGCAAAACCTCTTCTTTTATGGATTAACGACGGCCTTATGGCGGTGTTCTTTTTTATGGTTGGACTGGAGATAAAGCGAGAGGTTGTAGAAGGTTCTTTAAATCATAGAAGCAAGTTGGCAATTCCAGCTTTTGCCGCCTTGGGTGGGATGGTGGTTCCGGCCCTAATATATACATTTTTTAACTGGGGAAATGAAGCAACAATGCAGGGATGGGCTATTCCCATGGCAACGGATATCGCTTTTGCCTTAGGAATTCTATCTCTTTTAGGAAACCGTGTCCCTGTGCAATTAAAGATATTTTTACTTGCCTTGGCCATTATTGATGACTTGGGTGCTATCATTGTAATCGCTGTGTTTTACACGTCGCACATGTCTTTTTTATCCTTAGCCATCGCAGCTGTTTTGATCATTGCTCTTTTTATGATGAATCAAAATGGCGTTGTCAATAATACGGCATATATTCTAGTGGGAATAGTTTTATGGACGGCGGTTTTAAAATCTGGTGTCCACGCAACGCTAGCGGGAGTAATTTTGGGTTTAATGATCCCGATTAAAGGAAATAAAGTAAGCTTTCATGCCCTTGAACACTCACTTCATGCCCCTGTGAACTTTGTTATTCTTCCTCTTTTTGCCTTTGCCAATGCCGGGGTGAGTTTTTCTACAGTGAGTATAAAAGATTTTACAGACAGCATGACTATGGGAATAGGGTTAGGGCTTTTCCTGGGAAAACAGATCGGCATACTTTTATTTACTTTTATTGCACAACGATTAGGTCTAGGTTCACTGAGCGAGGGTACAACGTGGGGAAGTATCTATGGTGTGGCTATCTTAAGCGGGATAGGGTTTACTATGAGTCTGTTTATAGGTTCACTGGCCTTTGAATGTCACGAAGGTGCTTGTTACGGTCTTGTCGATTATAGAATGGGTATCTTGTTGGGTTCTTTGGTCTCTGGAATAGTGGGATATTATGTACTTACTAAGACATTGCCAAAACCAAAACTTTAATAGCTATAATTACATATGAATAATTCCCAAGCCTATACTGAAAAAAAGAAAAACTTTGACCGCCTGATAACTGTTTATGGACGAAATGTCGTTTTAGAGATCTTAGAAGAAAAAGATGTAAACATAACAAAGGTCCATTTAGCAGACTCGAATAAAAAAGACGGTGCTATTTCAAAGATAGAAGCATTGTGCCAAAAGAAAAATATAGAGATACTGTATCATTCAAAGCAGGCCCTTTCTCGTATCTCAAAAAATGCGAAACAAGATCAGGGTGTAGCTGCAGACATAGAAGCCTCTTCTTACCTCTCAACAAAAGAGTTTCTACAAACCGGTGCAAAAACATATAGATATATCGCTTTAGATGCTATTCATAACCCGCAAAACCTTGGTATGATTATTCGTTCTGTCGCTGCAGGATTTATAGATGGGGTAATCCTTCCTAGAAAAGGCTCAGCAAAGATATCACCTCTTGTTATAAAAGCCAGTGCCGGAACATTATTCAAGACCAGTATCTTATATTGTGATGATTTAGAAAACAGTTTACCTGAGTTTAAAAAAGATGGGGCAGATATATATGCACTTTCATCGCATGCAAAAGAGTCACTGTTTGATCTTCAGCTCAAAGACAAGACTATTTTTGTCTTAGGTAATGAATCGGAGGGTGTATCTAAAGAGGTTGAAAAGCTCTCGAATAAGACACTGTCAATCCCAATGAAAAATGGGGTCGAATCTTTAAATGTAGCGGTTACGGCTGCTTTATTGGCATACTACTCCTAAATATTTCTTTGTGGACTCCGGACTGAGGCCAATTGATAATCTTCCGAATTGATTTTATGTTGAGTCGCAATATAGCGGGAGTTTGAAACTTTTTGTATTACCTGCTTTTAAAGGCCAAGAATAAAAGATACAGACCTAATATAATGTCAATACTCCCGCAAAATTCTGTCCACCATACAGGTGTACCTGCATTAATAAAAAGCTCTTCATGCATATAATCATAAAGTGCATGAGAAATACTCAGTAGACCTAGAAAAAAAAGTGCTGACCTCCTTTTCAGTCTGTACCCTACGTAGGCAAATATAATAATCAACAGACCAACAATGATTTCGTATGAGAATGTCTTATAGTCTTGCCCATATAAGGCAAAGCATAAATAATACAGAGGGTAGGTTGCGATAAAAAGGGCATACGCCCAACGGCTTTTTTCTAAACCTGTTTTTTTAAATCTGTAAAGTATATAGAAGGAACTAGTTATACCGACAGATAAGGCAATGAGATTCATCTTACCACTTCAACATCGGAAGTGGACTCCATGGTTGAGAGAAAAGTCGTTTCATAAACCATTTCATTAGTGTAAGATGAAAGTTATTATTTGGGTAGGCTTTCTTAATCTCTTGTAGTCTGTTTTTAGCAATTCCAAATGAGATGAGTCCCCAATAAACATCTATCATATCTACCTTTCTGAACAGTTCGGCTAAAGTGTTGTTCTTTATAGGAGTAATTTTATGATGCAGACTTATCATCTCTATTATATCGTTTTGATAGGCTGTATTTTTATTTGTATGCAGATACTTTGTTGCCAATGCTACAGAAGGGTCAAGGTAATCAAAACTTTTTTCTGTCCAAATTCCTAGATCATGGAAAGCCAAAGCAATAGCAAATATTTCCTGCTGCGTTTCATCCAGATCCTGTAGCTCCATAGCATATAAAAACATACGTTTAGTGTGGTTGACGTAGCCTATATCAGAACCGATGGATTCTAAATAGGGTTCTAAGATAGCGTCAATTTTTTGTATTGGTTGGTGCACTTTTGATCCTTTTACATATTATGGCGCAAAATGTTATACTGCGTAAGAGTAGATAATGACATATTTAGTGCGAAAAAGGACAAGAGATGAAGATATCAGTTGCAGTGCTTGTCATAGACGGTGTCTTGCCCTCAGCCGTTTTAGGGATAAAAGATATTTTTGATATTTGCAATGTCTATTGTCGGCAAAAAACAGAAGCCGAGTTTGTTATTTCATTTCTTGGGCTTGAAGAGAACATCTCATTTTCAGGTATGAGGTTTAAGCTTGAAACTTATTCTTTAGACAAACTATACGACATTGTTATTGTTCCTCCTATTATTACGGGGCATGAGATTATTATAAATAGTGAATTAAAGAGATGGCTGGTAGAAGCGTATCACGCAAAGAGCATATTGTCGGCAGCGTGCATGGGAAGTTTTGTATTGGGGCAAACAGGTCTTTTAGATTATAAAAGAGCGACAACACATTGGTTGCTAGAACAAAAATTTCAAGCGTATTTTCCTAAGGTTAGACTTAAAAGTGATAAGATATTAATTGAAGATGGAAATATTGTTACGGCAGGGGGCGTGACGGCCTACATTGATTTGGTGCTTTATCTTATACAGAAGAGACTTTCATCTCAAAGTGCAAATAAATGTGCTTCTTTACTTCTGGTAGACAGAGGAAGAGACTCCCAACAATGCTATAAAGACCTCGCTTCAACCATGCTCGTTGAAGATACGGAATTAAATAAACTCATAGAGTGGATGAAAAAAAACCTCAATCAAAAACTTGATATCAAAACATTGTCAAAGAAGATCAAAATGGGTGAAAGAAGTGTGATAAGACGTTTTAAAAAAGAGTTAAAGACAACGCCGATTCAATATTTGCAAAATCTCCGTATAGAAGAAGCGAAGGCGTTGCTTATCAATACGCGACTTGGCTTTGAACAGATTACCTATAAGGTAGGCTTTAATAATGAGAGCAGTTTTAGACGGCTGTTTAAACGGGAGACTTCTTTAAATCCGGGTGAATATAGAAAGAAATTCAAGTTTAATTGCTAAGTCCTAGTTACAAGAGTTATGCCGTCCTCTGTCAGATGAGTATTTTTGCATAAAATCTTTTAAATGTTTTGAATCTTTTTGGTAGGACGCATTGTGAAAGTAAGGCCAAGATGATTTAGCTTTTTTTGTATTTAGATGTGTTTGTGCCAGTTCATTGGTCTTGTTGTAAATATTAAACAGTTCTTTCCATTTTTGTGCAGTTTTATGACTTGACAAGGCTTTGCCATTTAGATGACATTGCAGGCACTCTTTAGTATATATTAACTTGCCCTGAGAGACAGAAGCTTCAGCGATTGATAGAAGTAAAAGGACAAAGAAGAAGGTTCTTAACATAAGACAGAGCCTATTACAGTCAGCATCTTATGCTTTTCCCATATTAAGGGAAGTCTTTGCCCGCAGGATAAGCTGTTCAAGAGTAATATCCTCTTTGTGTAAATGGGCGATACCTATGTTAAGGGTGAAATGAAGTGTTTTATCCACATCAAACTTTTCCGCCTTTGTTCTTTTTTGAATCCTATCGGCCAATGAAGAGATCTCATCTTCAAGTGAGTGTGTTGCGATAATAATAAACTGATCTTGTGCATATCGCGCAAGTATATCACTGCTCCTGACCAGCTCTTGAAGTATATGGGAACATTTTATGATCATCTCATTGCTTATTGTATATCCATAAGTATCAGTAATCATTTGAAAGTTCTCAAGTTTGAGTATGACAATAGATACACTATTGTCATATCTCAAGGCTGCGTCAAAGGCTCGATTTGCGATGCTGATAGCGTACTGTTTTGAGTAAAGTTGTGTCTGAGGATCGATTGCAGACTCCATTGCTAACTGTTCCCTGGTCTCCTTGAGCTCTTGGGATTGTTGTAAGATCTCTTCTTCAAGTAAGGCTTCTGTTTTTTCTTTTTCCAAGATAAGTTCTGTTTGAATATCAATCTTATCTTGAAAGAGGGCATGATACCGGCTCACCATAAGAGAATTAAAAAACAGCACTTCGGTAAAAGAGCCAAAGACAAAAGCATAACGGGTAAGATTGTAGTTATCAATAAAACCGTTGAAGGTTAGGGTCAACATCCCCAGGGTGGGCATATAAATGATCAAAGCGATAAGATAATATCGCATTTTGAGATGTCCTTCTCTCCAGACTTTTATTGAGGTTACGAGCAAGAGTGTAAAGAAAATAGAAGAGATGATGTTAAAGATAAAAGGTGTATACGGGACTTTTAGGGTGATAGCAATCCCAAGCAGTCCAAAGCCAAGGGCAAAAAGATTAAAGATACGATGAATGGAGGGGAGACGTTTTTTTAGCTCAAGAAACTCACTGGAAAAAAGTGTTAATAATAGTACGGTTAAGGTTCCAGCGGCATGTAGGCCGTCATTCCATGCACTAAAACCAAAGATAAGGTAGACACCACTTTTAATGCTGATCCATGCAGCAAGCGTAAAGATATACATAATATAAAAAGCATAAATTTTCTCACGTTGGGCTATGTAGAGATAGATGTTAAAGAAAGCAGCGAGTAACAAGAAGATGATGTAAAAAAGATAGAGGTCAGTACCACTAAAGCGTGTTGGCCTGAAAAACTCTTTTTGAGTAAATATCTGAAAAGCACCGAGCTGCGCAGAGACAGTTTTACCTTTGATATAAAAGGTTTGAGTAGTTCCGCTGGGTATATGAAGTGAAAATGCAGGATTGACATCATTTATCTCACGTTGGTCCACAGGTACTAAAAGGCCGGCTTTTTGAACTTTCCATGTGCCATTGACGTCTTGATATAAATCAAATTCTTCCCATAAAGGTTCTGTGAAATAAAGCACAAAATCACTGTTTTTAGAGTCATTGGTGAGTTCAATCTTAAACCAGGTGGTTCCTTTAATATATCCAAAGGTAAATTGGCTGGGGGCTGATTTGAATTCTTGATCAAGTATGTCTTCCATATGCAGATGATTATAAGAATCATATAGGTAGGATATCTTAAAATTGTCGTAAGTACTCTTTTCATCTGTGATAAGTGTAGTGGAAAAAAGGTAAATAGGTAGTAGTAAAAAAAACCAGAAACGAAACATTATAGATTCCCTTGACAATAAAAGTATACGATATGATAAATGAAAAGTGATTAAGAAAAGTTTATTTCAATAGGTGAGAAATATTAACGAGACTTATGACATCATAAGTTCATAAGGCCGCTTTATCTCTTGCAAAAGTCCATTAACACTTACTGCTCGTCCCTTACGGATAAATTCACGTCCTTCAAAAAATACGATAATTGTAGGTGCTGAAAAGATATGAAACTTGGCGGCAATTTCAGGAGTGAGAGAGATGTCAGCATGGTAACGTCCTATGGATGGGTAGCCTTTTTCAAGTGCTTCCATCAATTTTGGTCGTAATACATGGCAAACATTGCATGACGGAGAACTAAAATACAATACCAAAGCGCGTTCTTCCTTGAGTATGGAATCAAGTTCTTCGACGGTATTAATCGTTATATCCATAGAGGTTCCTATTTTTGATGCCATTATACAGTATGATAAAAATAAAAGCATTCTTTTTTATGTTGTATATCCTATCAGCTAATGAAACGACGCTTGCATTTAAGGACGCTATGCTGTTGGATAGCACCGACTGGTGTCATCATGGAACCAAGCATGAGTTATTATTTTTGATACGCTAACTTCTAAGATATTCATAAGCTTAGTGGCGCTACACTTAAGTATGTCCAAATAAGGAGTACATTATGAACGTTAATATTACAGGACGTCATATTACAATCAATGAGCAAAACCGCCAACATATCGAAGCAGCGATGGAAAGTTTCGTAAAATATCAATTAGATATCACAACAGCAAATGTTGTTATTTCAGAAATTAAAAATGGTATAAATGTCGAATTTGACATGCATATTGCACATGCAAACCCTGTGGTTATAAACCAAGGGGATAAAGATTTAGATACAGCAATCGATTTGGCGATTGAAAGAGCAACAAAAGCACTTCGTCGCCTTCATGATAGAGTGATCTCTCATGGACACGACTCTCTTAAAGACCTTGAGATCGCTGAGGTTTAACTTCTATATCCGCTCACTTGGGCGGATTTTCTTCTTTTAAAATTTCTTTCCATTGTGTTGACTTTGTGTCTAGAGCTTTCTTATTGTATTTAGGTGTGTTTACTCGTTTCAGAGCGTTTTTGTTGTAATTCCCTTTTGCCTCTTTATGTAGCGTTGACAAGCTTGCAGTGTCAATTATAGGGATGTTTTGAGAAAGTTTTTCAGGCTGGAGTTTGTGGAGCTTCTCGTCGACTTTTACACCAGAACTTTTAAGATAGTTCTTTCCGTTAATAAGCGTGATGACGGCATATTCATAGTTTTTTGATTGTGGGTTAAATATCGCGACATAATCGTTTGGAAGGGATACCCAGTGCAACCATTCATCCCCTTTAAGTGTTCCGCTAAACGTCTGACCATCTTCTTGTACAAAGTCCAGTGTACCCGGGCGTGCAGGTCCAGCAAAAAGACAGGCAGTAAGAAGATGCAGAATAAGTAGTTTGGATAGTGTTTTCATTTATACCTCAGTTAATTGGATTACAAGAACAAGGATATTAAGACAAAAATCTTTGCCGGTTTATTATCGATTTAGTCCTCATTATACCAAGTCTTGTTATTCATTACAGTAGCACAGTTTATTTTAAATCGATTATGCATATAGGGAATGCGTGTATTGTTGAGCTGTGTTCTCTTCCCGTCTTTTTAGAACTTCAAGTGTGTCAATCTGATTTCCTTCATAGTTGTTGTCTTCGTTCATTCCATTAATATATATCTCCAGTTGTTGTATTTTGGAGTTATACGCTGTTATTCCTACGACAAGTTGGCGGGTAGCATCATCTAGGGTTGTGGGGTTGATAGAAGGCTGAGAACGTTCTGTTTCTGCTTTGGCGATAGCATTTAAAAGTTCTTTGTTAAGGTTATCAGAACGCTCTTGTGTAGGCTTGGGGGTTTCATTTTCAGGAATAAGTCTATTAACTGAAGATGATGTAAATTGCGCAGGATAGGCTGAAATTTGATCGAGTGTTGAAACAGTCATAATAAACTCCTTGTTTTGATACGAGAAGTATATGACTGGAATGTGTAGAAAAAAGGTTTAGCTTATAGAACCTCGTAAACGAGCATTGTTCCTTTTTTCTTATAAGGAATGGATTCGATAAATTTCAGGCCTTCATACTCAATTGATAAAAGTTCTTCTTTACTCTTTGGTTGAACATTGGAAAGTACTTGAAGTACTTTGCCTCTGTATGCTTTAGCCCAATGACTCACACTTTTACCGCCTTTTAAAAACTTCATTGTAATAAAATCTTGATCAAGTGTATAAAACTTTTCATAAAAACCGGCTCTGAGATCAAGGATAAGTTCATCTTTAAATAATGTGTCAAGTGCACAGGAGAACTCTTTTTTATAGATAGTCTCCGTTGCTATGCCGCCAAGACTTGCCCCTTGTTTAAACTTATAGGCAGGAATAAGATTACCACCTCTTAGGGGACCAAAAAGATTTGAAAAGATAATGCAGTGTTGATAAAGAAAATTTTTGCTTTGTTGTGAAAGTGAAGAAAAGTCAAGGTAGTCATAAGCCACTCCGTCATACCGTTCAATTGAAGGCATAGTGGCAGAAGTAAAAATATCTTTTTGGTACTTTTTTATCTCTTCTTCCTTTTTAATACCGGTAAGCTTATGGAGTTCAGATTGGGAGCCTTCCAAGATGAGCTTATTGTAAGATAGAAGAAGCGGAAGACGTTTAGAATGGAGTTCTTGAAAGAGAAGAGTCTGCTCCTCAAGTACCGAGCCCTCTCCCCCAAGTTTTTTACCTTCGCTGGGTGAAAAAAGTATATACATAGATTAGCCTTGCGTTTTGTTTGAAAGTGTATCGTATAAATAAAAAATATTTCTTATGCATGATGGACGTTGATGCATTTTCGTTGTTGAAGTACGATATAGATTAAAGCACATTCTAAGTAAGATACTATAGAATGTATTAATATTTAAAAAGGTTATAGGTATGAGGATATGGATTGTTTTGTTTTGTATGGTCTCTTCGATCTGGGCCGTACCTGTTGATCTTGAAGAAAACGAGACTTTCGAGTTAGAAAAGAAATCTGTTGCCGTAATTATCAAGGTTGAGGGAAAGGCCAAGATCTTGTCTCAGGAGAGTATTAACAAGCATGAAGCAAAACTTGGGGAAGCTCTTTATGAAGGGGATAGATTACTCACGTATGCGGCTACCAATGTTTTAGTTGAATTGGATGACAGTTCAAGTGTGATCTTAGCTGCAAATTCTGAACTCTCTTTTATAGATACAAATAACTTAAAACAAGATACTGGGGAGATCTACTATAAAGTTAAAGCACGAAAAAGTACCCAAGGTTTAAAAGTACAGACACCTTTTTCGATTATGGGAATTAAAGGAACAGAATTTATTGTAGAAGCTAATGCTGAAGAAACAATATCTCTAAATGAAGGAATAGTAGATATAGAATCTTTAAAGGCGAATTTTGAACTACATAAAAAACAAGTTATGAAAGAGTATAAAAAGTTTAAAGATGAACAAAATACGGCATTTGAAGCTTACAAGGATGAAATAAAAGGGGAGAGCGTCTCTTATGTCAAAGAATTTGAGCTTGAAGCAGGAAAAGTATTGCATTTTTCAAGTGCGCAAAATTGTCAGGCAACGTGCGAGTCTCAAGTCAATGAAAAAGATATATCTGCAGAAGTCAAAAAGAAATTTGAGTTATATCAAAAGATGCTAGAGCAAGACTAATAGAAAATATATTCTTCAAAAGGTCAGGGATGAATATCAGGTATCTTGGTGTTATTATTATAGTCTCCCTGTCCGTATTATTCATATATCAAACACATCTGGAACCTTTTTATAGTTTTTCTCTGCGGTTTAATGATCTGAATTTTAAGTATCAGGATAAAGAAGCTTCTGCTGAAGTGGTTTTTATAAAAATCGATGAAGAAAGTGTTAACCGTTTTGGACGATGGCCATGGGACAGGTCCATCTTGGCTGAAGCGATATCAAAACTTGATGATTCGAGTATTGTTGTTTTAGATATGGTTTTTTCAGAACCAACTGAAAATGATACTATTTTGGCGCAGAGTCTGCGAAAGCAGAACAATAATATATGCGGATTTTTCTTAAGGCATGCTTCTTCATCGCCTATTTCAGATTCAGACTTAGAGGTTTTAAGTGATTCAAGTCTAGCGCGACTTTCTTCACAACTTGGGGATGAAAAAGCTTTTGTTGAGGGGAAAGAAGCTGAAATAAATATTGAACCGATTCTTTCATCCTGCACGCTTCTGGCGACATTTTCAACCTTTAGAGATAATGATCAGCTTTTTAGGCAATATCCCCTTGCCTTCACTTTTAAGGGGGAACTCTACCCTTCTATAGGGGTGCAAGCTTTGAGGATGAAATATAATCAAGACTTGATCAGACATAAACCTGAGCATTTCCTTTTGGCTGAGCATGAATTGAAAACAAATCTGCATGGATTTTCCATGATCAATTATTACCCCTCTTCGAGTTATGTTTCTTATTCCTTTTTGGATCTTTATGAAGGAAAGATCGCTAAGAGTGCGCTCATGAATAAGATTATTATCTTGGGTATTACAGAGGTAGGGATTGGAGACATGCGTGCTACACCGATTGGAATGCTTCCGGGAGCACTGATCCATGCCACCTTTATTTCAAATGTTTTGAATGATGAACTGTTGTATCAAAATAAAAATCTAGATCTTAGTTTGATACTTGTTTTTATGCTTTTACCGTTGGCATGGATGGTTCTTACGTCTATATTCAAGCGCACTTTATTATACGCTAGTGCCTACCTTCTTCTTTTTATAGTAGGAAAGTTTTGTTTTGTTTATTACAATCTTTATATTGACACCTTTTATCCATTACTCGCCTTGGTCTTTGTCTCAGTGGCTTCAGAAGTTCTCTTACATCAGGCCCAAGAGAAGCAGTCAAAGTTTATAGAGGGTGCATTTTCTTCCTATCTTTCTCCAGTTTTACTGCAGAAGTTAATGAAAGAGCCTGAACGTTTGAGCCTTGGGGGTGAAAAAAAAGAGCTGAGTATATTCTTTTCCGACATACGATCTTTCACAAGTATCTCTGAGACAATGGACCCTCAAAAACTCACTCAGTTACTTAACCGTTATTTTACACCAATGAGTGATATTATTATGGATCATAATGGAATGATAGACAAGTATATAGGTGATGCTGTAATGGCTTTTTTTAATGCGCCTATTGATGTTGAAAATCATGCTTATTTAGCCTGCCAATCTTCATTGGAAATGATGGATGAACTGCAAAGACTGAATGAAGAGTTTAGTGCGGAAGATCTTCCTTTGATAAATATAGGCATTGGTCTGAATACGGCTGAGGTTGTTGTCGGAAACATGGGCTCCGATAAGCGTTTTAACTATACGGTCATCGGAGACGGAGTGAATCTTGCCTCACGGGTTGAAGGTTTAAATAAGACCTACGGAACGAATATTATTATTACCGAGTTCACGCAGGTGATTATAAGAGATGACTTTTTAACACGCCCTATAGAAAGCGTTCGAGTCAAGGGTAAAAAAGAAGCAGTTATGATATATGAACTTTTAAAAGACAATGCTTACAATCGTGAATGTGTCCGATTATATAATGTAGCCAGAAATCTGTATGTAGAAGGTAAACTAATGGAAGCTTTAACAGCGTTTGAAGTATTGAAAGATGATAGTGTAAGTCAATATTTTGTACAAAGAATATCTCAAGAGAAGGTGAACTAACCTTGTCTTTTCTTGAATAAAATTGATAAAAAGGATTTTAATGCCAAATGATGCTGAAGAGATTGTAGAAACAATTTTTAAATATATAACAAAGATACAGCCTATACGAGATTACGAAGAGATTTTGATGGAACTTGCGGATATGGGCCGTCATCTTGCCAAAGCTGATCGATGTACGGTGTGGGTTGTAGACAATACGAAACAAGATCTATGGACAAAGGTGGCACATGGAATAGACACAATTCGGATTCCTTTCGGCTCTGGAATTGTCGGTAATGTGGTGAAAAATAAGCAGCAAATGATTATTAATGATGTGCATAATGATGAAAACTTTAATGCTGATATTGATAAACAAACAGGCTATGTGACAAGAAACATGATGGTCATTCCGATGTTTAACTCTCAAAACACGATCATCGGGGCTTTTCAAGTTATTAACAAGGTATCAGGGGATTTCAATGAACAGGATTTGAAGTATCTAATGCTGGCCGCCTCGTATTCAGCAGAGACGCTTGATGCAGCAATTTTAGCAGAAGAAAATAGTCAAACGCAAAAAGAGATGATCTTTTTAATGTCTGAAGCAGTTGAAAAACGTTCAAAAGAGACAGGGAACCATATCAAGAGGGTGGCTTCTTATTCAAGGGTTTTAGGCTTGGCTTATGGTCTGAGTGAAGAAGACACATATATACTTGAGTTCGCTTCACCTATGCATGATATTGGAAAGATAGGCATTCCTGATGCTATACTCAATAAGCCAGGAAAACATACAGTTGAAGAGTTTGATATTATGAAAACTCATGCTCTTTTAGGTTATGAGATACTTTCTGCCTCAAAAAAAGGGATGTTACAAGCAGCGTCAATTGTAGCTTATGAACATCATGAGAAGTGGGATGGCTTAGGGTATCCAAAGGGCTTAAAGGGTGAAGAAATACACATATATGGACGTATAACAGCGGTAGCAGATGTTTTTGATGCCTTGGGCTCAGATCGATGTTATAAAAAGGCCTGGCCTTTGGATAAGATACTTTCACTGTTTAAAGAAGAAAGCGGAAAGCACTTTGAGCCAAGGTTAGTGGATCTACTGTTTGAAAACCTTGATGACATTCTTGTTATTAGGGATAAGTACAAAGATGAGGTATAATCGTTGATTATTGTTTACCAATTTGAAGTAAGATGAGATTAACATAAAGTTATCTGTTTATAATGTGTCATTATATAATACAAGGAAAAAAGATTCTTGGAAAAAATAACAATCTTAGGTGCATATGGGACAAAGGGCTCTCATCAAGAAACATCTTCATTTTTAATTAATGATTCTCATGTGATTGATGCGGGTAATCTTCTTCGTTCTTTAGATGAGGATGCTGCACATATTGACACGATATGGCTAACCCACTCGCATCTTGACCATATTGTAGATATCGCCTATATCTTAGATTCGTATTTTACCTTACGAAAAAAACCCTTAAAGATCATGGGTTTACCTGAAACGATTGAAGCCATACAAAAACACTTTTTGAATGATGTTATTTGGCCGGATTTTTCAAAAATAGCACTTTTAAACACAAATGAGATGTGTGTTGTTTATGAAAAGGTTGCGTTTAATAAGCGATATATTATTGATGAAAGCACCTCCATTGAAGCAATGGAAACAGTTCATACGGTCCCCAGTTGTGGGTACATAGTCAGAAAAAATACTTCCGCCGTCTTGGTGACAGCAGATACGTATAAAAATCCTCTTCTTTCACAGACGATTGAAAAGTATCCTGAAATTACTGCCTTAGTTTTGGAATGCTCTTTCCCCTCACAAATGAGTGCACTTGCTTTAGAAAGTCTGCATCTGACCCCCGCTTTAGCTGAAGAAGAGATCTTATGTTTGAAACGGGAAGTGAAACTCTATTTCAATCACCTTAAGCCTACATTTATAGAACAGATAAAAAAAGAGATATACTCCACACCAGCCTTAAAAGATGCCATTATTTTAGATGATGGCGACACAATTTATTTCTAAAAAAATATAAAAATAGAGTAATTTGATAATTCTCTTATAAAATGCTTGACAATAAAAATAAAAATGTCTATAATTGCAACTCGAATTTAGATGCTGGCATAGCTCAGTTGGCTAGAGCAGCTGATTTGTAATCAGCAGGCCCGGGGTTCAAATCCTCGTGCCAGCACCAGTCTATTTTTGAAAAATTGACGAAAAACGTCAGTGTTCGACCAGAG
>Ga0316206_1000954_pt1 | contig 30492 bp, 25 predicted proteins | sample 6monthpyrite_MG_FD_204942 | JGI IMG/M metagenome (GOLD analysis project Ga0316206, IMG submission 204942) | Microbial mat bacterial communities from mineral coupon in-situ incubated in ocean water Damariscotta River, Maine, United States -... | ecosystem: Environmental > Aquatic > Marine >... | reverse complement strand
GCTTGATGCCCTTGAGGGCCTCGAGGGCGACGCGCGCCTTGAACTCGGGGCTGTGGGTTCGTCGTTTCTTACTCATTGGGGTCATGGTGCCTGCTGCGGCGACGGGTGCCCAGACTAACTTAGGGGTCGGCTCCCGGAGGTCCGACCATCTCTGTGCGGACAGGTATTTGCCCTCTGACGACGGGAGGTCGCCGCTTCTGCCCCCGTTTCCCCCCCGAGCGTGCTGGTGCGAGGATGCGGTCAATCGTAGAAGCGCTCACTTGCAGCAGCTTCGACTCAACATCGCTGTCCAGTTTCAGGTGGCCATGGCGTGTGAGGGCTTCGATGAGCAGGGGCAACAGTGGTTTCAGCCGCTTCCCACAAATGCGGTCCGAGGCTTCCCAGAGAACGATGAGCGCCTGGCGAACGGCCTCGTCGTAGACTCGCCTTCGGGGCTTCACGAGGCGCGTCTCGACGCCGGGTCTGCCCCGGCCTAGGATGCGGAGCGCATGCTTGCGGTGATACCCCGTGACCCTGACGAACTCATCCAGGATGAGGGTCTTGTCGCGCTTGCTTGATTCGAGGTATCGCGTTGCGACGGCCGCGACGAGCTCCTGACGGGCCTGCTTGCTGATCTTCGACATGGTGCCTCCGGTTGGCTTGGGTAGCAAACAAGATGAGGCAACGGGCCGTGTTTAGTAGCAGAATCGGTGACGCAATGCGCACCTAACCGATGGGGAATTCTAATTGTCGCTGGCGGGGAATTGTCATTGACGCTGGGCAGCTTCTCCATGGCGACGAGCGTACATGACTTGAACCAAGCTGGAGTGGCGCGGCCGCATCACGGACGAGCGAAGTCGTTAGGCTAGGGACTTCGAATTCCAGCCACCTACCATCCTTGCCATGATCGCTCTCATACCGCTGCTTCTTGCTCTTGCTCCGCTTTCGACTTCGGAGCCTCTCACGCCTGTTGTTGAGTCCGCTGCGATCGAGCGCGGCCTCGAGACGATCAACGCTGATGAGATCCGCTCGGACCTGTACTTCATCGCTTCGGATGAGATGCGCGGACGCGATACGGTCAGCCCCGAGCAGCGCATCGCTGCGCGCTTCATCCGCGCGCGCGTGCAGCGCCTTGGGTTCCAGCCCGGCAACGGCGACAAGTTCCTGTTCGAATACCCGCTGGCGAAGAAAGCGCTGGACCTGGCCAGCCTGACGGCCGACGTGCAGCGCGGCGAGACCTCGTCCACGCTGACGTATGGGACCGACTACATCTTCACGGACTCGTTTGGAGTCAGCGAGCTCGACCAAACCGGCGGCGTTGTCTTCTGCGGCGCGGGCGATCGCAAGGACTTCGACGACGCGCCACTTGAGGGCAACTGGGCGCTGTGCACCTACACCGACGAGAACGTCTACCGCATCCGCAGCCGCGCGCGCAAGGCTGGCGCGCTCGGGCTGATCCTGGCGCCGACAGCCGGTGCGGATCTGATCTCGATGTTTGACGAGCGCGACGACGCGGCCTTCTCGGGGCGCGTCGCGTGGCCGACCGAAGGTGGTGGCTCGGGCCGCACACCGTTCGCGATCCTTGCGCTGAGCGAGTCGGCGGGCGGGCTGATCCTTGGGGATGCGGCGCACACGACGGGCGAGCTTTTGGACGTTCGTTTCCACGAGAGCCGCGGGCTCGTCGGCGGGGGCACGATCATGGCCGAGGACGTCACCGCGTTCTGGCCGGGCAGCGACCCGGTGCTGAAGAACGAAGTGCTGATTGTCTCGGCGCACTACGACCACGTGGGCGTGCGCGGCGACGAGATCTACAACGGCGCCGATGACAACGGCTCGGGGACCTGCGGGCTGTTGGCTTTGGCCGAAGCGCTCAAGGCCTATGGCCCGATGCGGCGCAGCGTGATGATCGTCTGGGTCTCGGGCGAAGAGAAGGGCCTGTGGGGCTCGAAGGCATGGGCTCTCAACCCGAACCTTCCCGAAGGCACCCACGCGGTCGCAGACATCAACATGGACATGATCGGGCGCAACGCGCCGAACGTCCTGTACGTGACACCGAGCTCGAAGCACGAAGGTTACAACGGCCTCACGCGGCTTGCCGAGCGCTTCGGCGTCGAAGAGGGCTTTGGCAACTTCCCCGAGGGGATCGAGCAGGGCTTCGAAGGCCTTGGCAGCGCCGACGTCTACTACCAGCGCTCGGACCACGCCGAGTTCGCGAAGCTGGGCATCCCGGTCTGCTTCCTGTTTGCAGGCGAGCACGAGGACTACCATCAGCCCGGCGACACGCCCGACAAAATCGACTACGGCAAGATCACGCGCGTGACCCGCACCGTCCTGAAGATGCTGAACGGCCTGCAGGAAGACAACCTGGGCCTGTAGGTTCGGGGGGCTCTCGCCTCGACCCGCATCAATCGGGTATCGTGCTCGGCGCATGCTCCAAACGGGGCATGCGCCGAGTTCGTTTCATGAAGAAGCAGCAGCCATCATCCATTTGCAGGGCCCTGACTCTGCTTGCGCTCCTGAGCCTCGGCGGCTCGTGTAGCTCGAGCACACGCCAGCCCGACGTGATCTTGATCGTCGTCGATACGCTGCGCGCCGACCACATGTCGCTGTTTGGTTATGGGCGCGAGACGACTCCCGAGTTGGCGCGCATCGCGGAGCGCGGCACGGTCTTCAGCGCCGCATTTTCGGGCAGCTCATGGACGATGCCCTCAACGGTGATGCTCTTGAGCGGCGCCTACGATGGGCGCAACGGCGGCGCTCTCGACCATGCTTGGCCTAGCCTCGCCGAGTCCTTCCAAGGTGCGGGGTACCGAACTGCGGCGACGCTAGCGAACCCGATTCTGGTGGGGCAGGTTGATGGGGCCAAGAGCGGCTCGGGCTTTGATCGCGGCTTCGATGAGTTCGATGTCGTGCCGCGACGTTTCGGGCTACGCAAGGGCGAGAAACGGCAGACAAATGGCTGGTACGGTGGCGAAGTGGTGCGGCGCGCAAAGACCGTGCTCGAAGAGGGCTCTTCAAAGCCCACGTTTCTATGGCTGCAGCTGTTCGACCCGCACTTTCCACGCGCGCCGCGCGACCCGTCTCTATTTGCGGGAAGCGCAGCTCCTTCGGGGTCGGAGGCGCTTGCCCTGTCAGGCCAGCAACAAGCCGCAATCGACAACGAACGTCGGCTGTACGACGCTGAGGTGCATGGCGCGGATGCGGCGATTGGGCAGCTGATCGATTGGCTGCAGACCGAGGGCCGGCTCGAGCACACGGTGATCGTCGTGACCGCCGATCACGGCGAGGGTCTGTGGCAACGACCGCTGCCGGCGGGGGAAGAGCCCAAGAAGAAGAACCCGGTTCCGGCCCTATACTCGGACCACGGAATCATGCTGACGGACGAGCAGATTCACGTGCCACTGCTGGTTCTTGGGCCGGGCGTCCCCGAAGGCGAGCGCGTGGCGACGCCGGTGTCGCTAGTGGATGTTGCGCCGACTCTAAGGCGGCTTGCCAACTTGCCTGTTGCCGCTGGGCCGCTTGAGCTTTCAGGCCGCGACCTCTTCGGCCAAGATCCCGCCGCTCCACATCCGGTGTATTCGTTTTGCAGTCGCGGGTCGAGCGTGCTGATCGCGGGACGCTGGCGTCTCATCGTGCCGTCCGAGGCGCGCGCGCGTGATCACGGCGATGTACCTTTGCTGTTTGATATGCCGCGCGACCCCTTGCAACTGGAGCCCGTGACCGCGAGCACGAACGGCGCTCCTGACATCGAGCAACTGTCGGCCGCGCTCATGGCATTTCGGACGCTGGCGACACCTCAGGCGCAGACGGATGATGAGCACGAAGCGGCCCGACGTGAGCTCCTTGATGACCTGGGATACGTGGACCAGTGAGCGCAGCGGTTCGCCACGAGCCGCATCGCCAAACGCCGCGGCGGCACAGCCTTGTGCGGCTTGTGTTGTTTCGGGGGATTGAGCGGCTGTGCAGGGCGCTTGGCGGGCGCGGGCACTATCGGCGCAGGTACCTGAGCGCGGGGCGCTTCGAGGTGCGGCACGAGCGCGTCGTGACAAGTGCGCCGGAGCTTGTCGGGTTGCGTTTTGTGCAGCTGTCGGATCTTCACGCGGGGCCGTTCTTGGGCACCGGGGATCTTGCAGATGTCGTTGAAGCGATCAACGCTCTTGAGCCGGATCTGTGCTTCTTCACGGGCGACTTGGTCGCGCACGAAGTCGATGAGGCCTGGCTTGTGCTGGACGATCTCGCGCAGTTGGAAGCGCGCGGCGGCGTGTTTGCCGTCTTTGGCAATCACGACTACAAGGACCGGCGCGAGGGCGAGATCGCAGCGCGTTATGGCGCGCGCGGGATCCGGTTTTTAAGGAACGAGGCGGTGCGCCCATTCGACGGGCTGCCGTTGGTCGTGCTTGGGGTGGAGGACCTTGAGGAGGCGCGCTCGCTCGACATCGGTCCGGCGCGAGCCGAGCTGGTGCCGGGCGACTTCGAGGTTGTGCTCTGCCATAACCCGCATGGGTCGCAGGCGCTGATCGGGCCGGCGACGGGGGTGGTTCTATCGGGGCACGCGCACGGGAATCAGGTCAACTTGCCCGTCGTGCGGCGCGTGGGGCCGGGGCATCCCGGCGACCGATTTGAAGTCGAGGGGCCGGATGGCAAGGTGCCGCTGATCACCAGCCGCGGGCTGGGTGTCGTGGGCATCCCGCTGCGCATCCGCGCGCAGCCGGACATCGTGTGCATCGAGCTTGTGGCGGCCGACGAGGCAGGCGCATGAACGGCGGCGCACTGGCTCTGTCGGAAGGCGTCTTGTTCTGGGGATTGGACCTGGGGCGCGGTATCGTGCGGGCGTTTGACTTCGACGGCCGCGCGCTGGGCGCGGGGCTGGACCTGGGACCGGCGAGCTCGGTGTCGGGGATCGTGGCGGATGCCGACCGGCGTGTGTGGGTGGCGGACACGCGGCGCGGTCAACTACGCGGCTTGAACTTGTTTGGCTACGAGGGGGCCGAGTTTGTGCCCGAAGGCGGTCCGCTCGAGGCGCCCGGTGGAGGCTTCAGCGACGGGCCTGTGGATGTGGCGTTGGCACCGGGCCGCGAACTGCTCGGCCTGTGGGTGGCGCTTGGCGGAACGCGTCGCGGCGCTGTGGGTTTGTTCTTGCCAGACGGCACGCGGCTCGAGTCGTTGCGCTCGATGGGCAATCCGAAGCTGTCTTTCGATCGTGTCACGCGGCTGTCGGGCAGCGGCGAGCTTCTGGCTGTGCTCGAGACGGGCGAGGCGCGCGTGCAGGTCTTTCGGCGTGGCGAGTTTCACTTCGCGTTCGCGCCCGGTCACGGGCGGCTGCGCGCGGTAGCGGTGCTTGTGGACGGGCGCTTTGTCGTGGCACTTGGCGACGACCACGCCGAGCGCGTGGTCCTGTTCGATGCGGCGGTCCGCGAGCAGCGCCAACTTGCGCCACGCCCGGCAAACGAGGGCGGTGGCGAGGCGCGTGGCGTCGTGGACGTGGTCGTGGATCAGCAGCCGAGCGACGCGGGATCGCGGCTCTTCCTGTTGGACCTTGAGGGCACGCGCGTGCAGGTGCTTAATCTGAAGGGGCGCTGCTATGGCGCGTTCGCCGGGTTCGACGCCGAGCGCGACTCGGAAGCGATCATCACGGATCTGTAACGGCCCGAATGAACGGAACCCGGGCGCCGAATCCGGGTTAGCCTTGGGGCATGCGCAACGTCCTGCTTCTTCTCCTGAGTGCCGCCCTTCTCGTCGGCGCTTGGTGGGCTCTTGGCCGCTCTCCCGAGCGCGGGCCGGCTGACGCAGATGCCGCGGGGCGCACGACCTCGTTGGTGGCCGGGTGGGACGAGCTGAGCGGGACGCGCGAGGCCGCTCGGACGTCGACAAGCGGGCGCGCGGCGACGGGGACCCTGGATGCGTCGAGCGCGCAGTCGACGGCCCTGAGGCCCGGCTCGAACGCGCGCGCGATGGACGCCGGCATCACCGAGGCGAGCGCAGCTAGCAGCGCGCCGCGCGAGTCTGTGTTCGTAGCGGGGCGCGAGCCGATGCTGTTCGAGGGACGCGTGCTGCCGGATGGTTCGCGGGAGCCCGTCGCGGGAGCGCTCGTGACCCTGCGCGCGGGTGAGGACAAGAGCGAGGCCGAGACGGACGAGCAGGGGCACTTCGCGCTGAAGTGGCTGCGCGGGCTGCCGGGCGACCTGGCGATCGAGCACGACGAGTTTGTCGATTTGCGCATGGCGGCGCTCGAGCCCGAGGGCTTGGGCAAGGATCCCGAGTTCACGCTGACGCCGTCGGGCGCGTTGGTGGGCACGGTCATGGCACCGGCGGGTTTCGCCCTGGAAGGGACACACGTCGACGTGTGGCGCACGGTGTCCAAGGGCGAGCGGGACTGGCTGCCGTTCGAGGCCGAGGTCGATGCGGACGGCGGGTTTCACTTGGGGGATTTGGAGCCGGGGAACTACGCTCTGTGTCCCGAGGTCGAGGGCCTAAGTGGAAGGTTCGTCGCGGGTGTGGCCGTGCCGATTGGTCGCGAGGTTTTTGTCGAGCTTGAGTGCACGGTTGGCGGCGAGTTGATCGGGCAGCTTGTCGGGCCGCCCGGGTTCACGATGCCGGACCTTGAGGGCGCGACCGTCGAGCTCTTGCCGCGGGACGTGGGCTTGCCAAAGACCCTGGCGCGCGACCGCAAGCTGGAGGTCGAGGCGGACGCGAGTGGCGCGTTCTCGTTGGTGGGCATTCCACCTGGCGCGCACAGGCTGCGGATCGAGCCGCCGTGGGGCGGCATACGCTCGTTCAACGTTGACTTGGACGGCAGCGGCGAGCGGATCGAGCGCGAGTTCGAGCTGTCGCCGCCCGCGCGAGTCGAGGGGGTTGTCTTGGGGGCGGACGGCAAGGCGCAGGGCGGCGCCTCGGTGTTTGTCGGCCACCGCAAGGACAAGTCGGCTGTGGCGAACGCGTTGACGAGTCCCTCGGCGGACGAGCTGCTGGTGGCCGATCACGATGGGCGGTTCTTGGTCGATCCGGTTGCCGCCGGCGAACAGCTGGTGCTGATCGCGCGCGGCGGTAGTGAGCCGCCAGCATGGATGGTGCTCGAGGCGCTTGCGCCGGGCGAGAGCCGAACGGGGGTCGTGCTGCAGCTTCCGGCGCGGCTCGAGGTGCGCGGGCGTGCCCGCGCACTGTCGCAGACGGGCGCGGTAGGTGAGCACTTGGCGGGCGCGCATGTTGTGGCTCGCTATCAGACGGATGGGCGCGAGTTCACGTTCGCAAGCGCCGAGACCGACGCCGATGGGCAGTTCGTCTTGCCGGCGTTGATCCCTGGTCACGTGAGGCTGGAGGCGCGCGCGGAGGGGTACCTCGAGGACTCGATCAAGCTGGAGCTCGTCGAAGGCGTCGAGCCCGTGGACGTGGACTTGGCTCTCGCGCGAGCGCTGGAGCTTCGCGGGCGTGTCGTGGATGAGGACGGCGCTGGGATCGGTGCGCTGCGCGTGCGCGCGACGGCGATCGACCCGGATCTTTCGAAGGACAGCCGCGCGGCCCTGAAGGGGACCGTGCCGCCGGATCGCATGGCGCGCTCGGATATCTATGGGCGCTTTGTGTTCTCGGCGCTGGCCGAGGCGGATTGGTTCTTGACGCCGCTCGGTGGCGATTTCGAGTTGGTCGAGTCGCACCCGCGTTACTGCGATGGCGCGTTTAGCGCCGGCGGTGGCGAGGCCGAGGTCGTCGTGCGACGCTTGCCCAAGAGCGAGCGCGCGGGGCTCGACTTCACGGTTGTGCGCAGCGACTCGGGGCTGGCGCCGGAGGGGCTTGACGTTCATGGCGCGGGGGCGGGCGCGGTGACGATCGATGGCGGCGAGGTCGTGATCAGTGCGCTGGCTCCGAAGCCCGTGCGGTTGACGCTGACGGCCGATGGGTGCGCCTCGCAGTACGTTGATGTGATTCTGTCACCCGGACGCATCGAGCATCTGGGGCTGGTGCAACTGGACCCGGGCGCGCGCGTGACGATCGACGTGAAGAACAAGGGCGGCGCCGCAATGAAGAGCGCGAAGGTGCGGCTGATGCCTCGCGATGAGGCGGACGGCGGGCCGCGATTTGGGACGCCTGTTTTGAAGCTGAAGCACACCGGCGGCGGACGCTATCGCACGGAAGGCGTGCCGCTTGGGATGTGGGATCTGAAGGTGACGCTGAAGGGCGCCTCGACCTATCGGGCGGCGCTGGAAGTGAAGGGCACGAAGGCTCATCGCACGGTCAAGATGGAAGAGAAGAAGGCGAGGCCTGGGCGATGAGCGGATTGCAGGCGGTGGCGGACTTGGGGACGCACTCGTGCTTGCTACTTGTCGGGCGCGCGGACGCGAGCGGCGAGCTGGACGTGGTCCTGGACGTTTGCGAGATTCCGCGCATGGGTGAGGGGCTCGACCGGACCGGCAAGATCGGCGCGGCGGCGCTGGTGCGCGTCGAGGGTGTTCTGCGCGAGTACCTGCGCAAGACGCGCGAGCTGGGCTGCGCCGAGCTGGTTGTGGGCGGGACGGCCGCGCTGCGGCGCGCATCGAATCAGGGCGAGGTCATGCAGCGGCTGGCGGGGCTCGAAGAGCCCGGCGTGCGGCTGCGGATCGAGCTGATTGCCGAGGCCGACGAGGCGCGCTACGGCTGGCTCGCGGCGGCTGGCGGCGAGGCGGCGACGTGCGTCCTGGATGTCGGCGGCGGCAGCACCGAGGTCGTGGCGGCGGGGGGCGCGCTGATGCGCTCGGCCCCCTTGGGCGCGGTGGTCTTGACCGAGCGCCTGGGGCACTTGGGCTGGGACGCGATGCTTGCGGAGGCGCGCTTGGAGCTAGCGTGCTTGCGGGACACCGACACGGCGCTGGACCCTGCGGCGCCCTGGGTGGCGCTGGGAGGGACGCCGTCGAACTTGGCAAGCCTCGAGATGGGGCTTGCGGCCTTTGATCACCTGGCGGTCGAGGGGGTCTTGTTGGGCAGCGACCGGGCCGCCATGTGGGGGCAGCGGTTGGCGGTGCTCTCGCTGGACGAGCGCTGCAAGCTGCCGATCGAGGCGGCCCGCGCCGAGGTGCTGCCGGCCGGATTGGCCTGTATGGCGGCGGGTTTCGAACTCTTTGGTCCACCGAAGTTTCGTGTAACGGGTCGTGGGTTGCGATACGGATTCCTCTCCGCAATGCTGAAGATCCGGTAATCTGGCGCACGCCGAAGACCCGTCATCTGAGGCTGCGCGCCACCCCGTCCTCTTCTCCGAAAGCAGCATGCTCCTCCCTCTGTTGTTAGCCCTGGCCGCTCAGGCCCAGACCACGCCGCCTCCCGTCGAGGCTCCGCGCGACCGGCGCCAGATCCATTCGCTGATCGACACGGCCGATCCTGACGACGATCCGTTGTCGCTTGGGCTGGTCTCGCGCACGCCGTTTGGTGGCAACCCGTTCAGCATCACGATCGTGAGCCCGATCTCGCTTGGGTGGACTCTTGGCGCGCGGCCGAACACGCTCGAGATCGTGCTGACGTCCTTAGGCTCCGGCTTCGACGAGAGCTTCTACTTGCAGCTGCCCCTGAAGATCGGCGCGAAGAAGCGGCCGCTCCTGATGGTCTTCCACAAGTTCGGCTCGAAAGCGAACGACCCCTACTTGCACACGAAGTTCCCGCTCGAGTGCTCGAAGCGCAACTGGTTCATGCTGTCGTCGCTGGGTGCTTCGAAGAAGAGCTTCTCGAGCTTGCCCAGCCAAGAGAACCGCGACGATGTGCTGGACTGGGTCATGGCGCTGTACTCGAACCAGATCGACACCGATCGCATCTACGGCGTTGGGTTCTCGATGGGCGGCGGATCGGTGACCAACTGGGCGGCGCGCCACTTGGACCCTGCGAAGCTGCGCATGGCGGCGCTGGTGGATCACACCGGCGGCGTGGCGCTGGAAGACACGTGGAAGAACGAGGTCTCGGCGATTCACGACATCATGAAGATCTGGTTCGGCGGACCTCCCGGACAGTTTCCGTTCGAGTATCAGCGCAGCTCGGTGCTCTCGTTCAAGCCGGGCACGATGGTGGGGCACCGCTTGAAGAGCCTGGGCTCGAACCTTGTGGACGTGCCCATGAAGCTCGTCAATGCCGACCAAGATCCCCTCACTTACCTAGTCGCGCAGACCAAGGCCTTCAGGGACTTCTTGGTGCCGCTGGGCGCGACGGTTGTCTACGAGGAGGTGAACAGCACGGTGCACGACTGGGCGACGCTGGATGCGAAAGCGGCCTGCGACTTCTTGTCGGCATTCACGCTGACCACGCCCTTAGCAGCGGACAGCCTTGCCGATCGGGACGGCCGCTGGCACTGGTTCGATTTGAGCCAGGACGTCACGGGCGCATTCACCCCGGTGAGCTGGTCGATCGAAACGGCCTCGAACAAGCTCGAGCTGTCCAACACGGCGAACCTGAAGCGCATCGGCATCGACCTGGACGAGGCGCCCTTGAGCGCGGCCTTGCCCTTGACCGTCGAGATGGAGTCGGCGGACTTCCTGGCGGACATCGTCGATCTGACCGGCTACGTGAATCCGCCCTCGGCCGTGCTTCGCGACGGCCTGCCGACCCTGGCCTGGACCTGGGATGCGGGCGCTCAGCGGGTGACTTTGCTCGAAACCGACCCCCAGGAACACGTCTGGCAGATCACGCCCTGACCGGTCCCCACGGATCGCGAGGCGTGCGGTATGCTCGGCTAGAGTGGATTCGGTACAAGTCGTGAGCTTTCGCCTGCCGATATTCCAAGGGAACCTGCACCTCGAAGTGCCCGTCCTATTCCCCTCTAGGTTTATGCCGAAGACGTTGAAATCCCTATTCTTGCCCCTCGCAGCGGGCTTTGCCGCGTGTCTCGCCCTTGCGGGGCCCGCCTCCGCTCAAGGTGCAGGAAGCGCTCCCGGAGTGCAGGGCCCCCCCGGATTTAGCCAGCTGCTTGTGCCAGCGACCCCGTTTAAGTGGTCAACCACGTCGCACTTGGGGCCCGTCCAGATCCCGATTCCCGGTCAGTACGGGTGGTTTCTCCTCAAGGGGCTGAACCTCGAGGCGCGCGCCGTTCCGAGCCTGACTGGCGACCCGACGGTCGAGGTGCTGTTTGCTCCGCCCGCATCGGGGCACCCGACGAAGGCCGAGCGCATCACGTTTCAGTTCCCGTTGGACCCGGCCAGCATCCCGGGCTCGGGCGCGCTTGTCATCGCGTTCCACTCATACAGCGTGTCCGAGAAGGACATCTGGATTAACACCCAGCTTGCGCAGATCTGCAAAGAGCGCGGCTGGCTGCTGGTCGCGCCTTACGGCATGGTCGACACCCACTACGGGAACTTTGAGTCGCAGCTGAGCCTGGACAACGTGCTGAGTACCGTTGGCAAGTTCTTCCACTGGGATCCGCAGCGTGTCTACACGGTGGGCTTCTCGATGGGGGGCGGCGCCGCGCTGAGCTACTCGATGCGCCACCTGCAGTCGGGGCGCACGCAGATCGCGGGAGTCGTCAACCACACCGGCACCCAGGACCTCGTCGACGTGTACAACAAGGGCAACATCGCCGTGAAGCAGATGTTGATCAATGACAGTCACTTCCACGGGCCGCCGACCACCGAAGACGGAGCCTACGCGTACAAGCGCGTGAGCCCTTCGATCTTCACCGGAGGTGCGCTCGATCCCGACTTCACCCCAGTGCGGAACTTGGCGCACCTGCCGATCTACACCTTTGTGAACCTGGACGACCCGCAGACGAACCTCGTCGCGGACAACTTGGCCGTGAGCTCTTACCTGCAAGGGCAAGGTGTCAACGTGAACTTGGCCACGGCGCACAAGGGCGCGATTCACGCGTGGAGCACGCTGGATCTGGACGCGGCACTGAACTGGATCTCGGGTTACTCGCTGCCGGCTGACCCGCTTGCGGCGACCGTGTTCGCGGACCTACAGGGGCAGTACTTCGGGACGAACGTGCGCCAGAAACCTTTGCAGCGCATCGCCTACTACGAGTTCTCCGCCGACTCGCCCACAAACAGCTTCCACGTGGACAACACACGCGACTTGGACAGCCTTGTTTTGGATCTCCCGGCTCTTGGCTTGAACCCTGCGCTGGCGCTGGGTGGTAGTTGGAGTTCGCAGGAGACAATCGGCGACGAGCTGGTGCTCAGCGGATACACGACGGCGCCCACGCAGGTCCTGATGAACGGCATGCCGTCGACGACCTGGACCTTCGAGCCGATTCTGGGCGAAGTCGTGATCCCGATCCCAGCCGGTCCGACGTCGGGCTTGCTGTTGATCATGCCCTAACAGCGAGACCCTCGCGCTCGGCCGTTTTCGAATGGTCAGCAGCAGCGTGGCGAAGGACCAAGTAGCGTTCGCTGCGGGTCCTTCGCCACGCTTGCGTTTGGGCCGCTGCTCGGCAGGTGGGCGCGGGCGCCGCGCTGCGTGTTGCCCGATGGGCGTCACCGGCGAAGTCGCAAGCCGGTGACCGCTTCCTAGACCGGAGGGGCTCCGACTCGCGTAGGCGCCAGGCGTCTGGCGAATCGGGCAACGCCGGCTACTCGGAGCGGGCGCGCGAGCACGATCTGGCCGAGTAGGCATAAAAGTGGGCCGATGATCTCGCAATCATCGGCCCGAGGGAGAGATCCTCCAAAACGTGAGGCTCGCAAAAACACATTTTGAAGGAGCAGCCCGAAGGCTGCAGGCGAGAGTGAATCCTTCACCTTTAGTGACTCGAAGGGGCTCGCAAACCCTAAGAGTCAGGATCAGGCTCTCGCGTGGAGGGCTCGCAACCTCCACAAACGAACTATAAGCCCCCCGGGCCGTAGGGGTGCATACATTCCACCGTTTATGGAAAAAAACTTCCCCGGGGATGAGTTGCCTAGCGGGCGGGCAGCCACGCGGTCACACGCAAGCCGCCCATTGAGCCCTGATCAAGGCGCAAACTGCCCTGCAGCGCGTCAAGGCAGGCGGCGGCCGAGAACAAACCCGTGCTGGCTCGCTTGCCCATCGCGCCGGAGAGGCTGGGGATCCAGCCGGCGTCGTCTTCGATCGTGATCAAGGCGCCCGGCGCGGCCTTCTGGCCAGCGGCGACCGACACCCGGACGTGCTTCGAGCGGTGGGTCATGCCCACAGCGGCGCTTGCTAGAAGCTCGCGCAGGCAGTCCTCGACTTGGCCCGGGTTGCCGGCCAGCTCGGGCAGCTGTTCGACCTCAAGGTCGAAGTGGACGGACGGGCCCAGAAGCCACGAGGCCTCCTGGTACAGGAACTCCCGCAGGTTGTTCTTGGTGGGATTCGCCAGCAGCGGCGTGGGGGAGTCGAAGCTGAGCACGGGGCGCTCGTGCGGGCCGCTGAGCGCATCCAGAAGTTCCGTGTCGCCTGCCTCCGATTCGGCCACCTCGACCGCCAGCCAAACTTGGAACAGCGACTCGGCTGCCTCCACGTCTTCCTCGGCGGCCTCATCATGTTCCGAGATCGCCAAAGTCAGCGCAAACTCGTCATTGTCAAAGGGCAACAGCACATGGCGCCCAAGCCCAAGCTCGCTGGGCAGGTCCCCGCGGATCACCCCGCGGATCTCCTGCAAAGTCGGCAGCAAGGAAGCGCTCCCGCGTCCCAGCACCGGATGCCAGGCGCGCACATCCCCGCGCCCAACCTGGCGCCACAGAGCTGCGCTCTGACAGAACTTGGACCCCATCAGGGTCTCCAAGAGCACCCGACTGCGCTCGCGAGCAGTCGTGCAATCAAGCAGCAGTTCAATCGTGCGGGAGACGGCCTCTTCTTCACGGGGGGAAGTCATGGTCCCCCCCCTTTCGGCACATTCCGCCTCCAAGTGAAGCCCATCGACGCACCATTCGGGCCAAGTACCAACTCGGGCCCCCCAATTCTCACCCAGGCAGTTGACCCCCAGCCCCTCCCGGTCTAACCTCTTGGCCCCAAAGTTGGCGGTGTAGCTCAGTTGGTTAGAGCAGCGGAATCATAATCCGCGTGTCGGGGGTTCAAGTCCCTCCACCGCTACCATCTTTTTCCGGCCCTCGTAGATCGGAATCAAGGGTTTCTGGCTCCCCGGGTAGGGTTTGAGCCGAATCGGCTCCGCACAGGACGAGCTCTCCGTCCACGTCTTTGTCGCATGCTGTCGCATCCGATCCGCCCGTTTTGACCAAGCTGGAAGCCAAGCCCTCGCGGCCATCTGTTCCGGTCGCCGCAACGGCCCGAGGCTCGTCAGGGCTTAGACCGAAGTGGGGGAGCTTCTCAAGGGCCTGCAGCTCGTCCTCGAGGTGCACGTGGGTGTAGCGGTCGAGCGTCAGCGTGATCGTCGAGTGACGGGCCAGGCGCTGCGCCACCTGGGGCAGAACGCCGCTCCTGGCCAGCATCGTGACGAACGTGTGGCGAAGAGCGTGGAAGTCCACGCGGCCATCGTCGGCCTCGGCTTCGACATCGGCAGCAGCCAAGTCCTCTCTGAGCATGCGCGCCATGCGAGGGCCAGCCGGTAGTGGGAACGCGGGTGCCGTGGGCATCTTCCTCACGAGCTGCTCGCGAAGAGCTCGCACCAGGCTGGGGCGCAGGATGATCGTCTCCTCTCGCCGCCGCTTCGAGTAGCCCGCTTCGACGGCCAGGTGGGGGCGCTTTGCATCGAGGTGGAAGTTGGAGCGGCGAAGGCTGCGGATCTCGTTGGATCGGAGACCGGTGTCCAGCGCGAGCCAATACAGCCGGGCGCGCTCCACTCCCGTCATGCCGTAGCGGTGGGGCTGGAGTGCTGTCTTCGCCAGCAGCTTCTTCACTTCCCTCTCGGTGAGAGCACGGCGAAGGTGGGGCTTCTCGACCCTGCGCTTGTTCACGTGGGCGATGGGGGACTGGGTAGCCCTTCGCTCCAGAACCATCCAGTTGCAGAACTGCTTGAGACTAGAGAGATGGTAGTTCCAGGTCTGAGCGCCAACGGGCTTCGGGTCCTTCTTCCCGGTCTTGAGTTCGTGCAGCGCTTCCTGGATCCGGCTTCCGGTGATGTCGCCCCACGTTCGACACCTCGCCGAATCGAAGACGCGCTTGATGCGGCGAATCGTCTGAGTCACGTGCTTCTCCGTGGAGCCGCGCCCCTTGAGGTGAGCAGCGAAGTCGTCGACGTGCTTGTTGATCGCCATGGAAGCCAGCGACCTCGAAGCCTCAAGGATGTGCCAGGCGGCAAGCTTGCTGAGGGTTTTCTCTGGCAGCCCCTCGAGCCATCTAGAGACTTGGGAGTCAGGTGGGCAGCTACTGATGCGGAGCCCGACCAGGGTTTCGAGCTGGCGCTCCAGGGCAAGCGTCGCCTTGCGATCGCGGTAACCCGAGAGCTTGCGCTGTACACCAGCATGGTCCTTGAAGAACACGTAGTAGTTGGCTGTGGGGTGGGACTCCCCGCGCTTCGTGTAGCTGTGCTTCCTGACGCTCATCGTTTTCGCTCCGTGCTCGGTTGGCTGAAGCCATCGCCTAGTGGCTGGTTCCTTCTGGCGTCGCTCGCGTCCATGGAGTGGATCGTGAGGGGAGCCCCTCGATCAGTCAACCGTACACCCGACGCACCTCCGCTGCCGGTCATCACGAGCCCTCCTTCAGGAGCTCCCACAGGTCTCGCCTTGGCGAACCGGCTCGGAGCCATGCGTGGACCTCCTCGACCAACCAGACTCTGCGGTTGCCCAGGCGAAGGCCTTGGGGCATTTCGCCTGTGCTGTCTAGCCGGTAGATGTGGGATCGGGAGACACCAAGCAGTTGAGCCAAGCCCTTCACGCCAACAGTAAGCGGAGCCATGGCCAGATCTTGCCGACTCACGGTGAGGGCTCCTCGGGTCCCAGTCCCACCTCCCCCTTAGGGGGGGTGGGACTGGGACCAGACCCCTGGTCTTTCGAGGCAAGCCGATAGGTCTTCTCGCTAGGGCCTTCGACTAACTCCAGGGTTCCCAGCTTATGCAGACTGGCGAGAGCTCTGTAGGTCGCCGATTTTCCGGCGACCCTACTCTCGACAAGCTCGCTGCCTGTGAAGCCTCGGCATGGAGGCGCTCCCAAGAAGGTGGCCAGGACCCGGTCCTGGGTGCTCCTAGTCGGTGGGCGTGATTCCTTCTCTACGGGTCCGTCCGGTGGGCCGGTCAACCTGCTCAAGCGACAGCTCGTCTTGGGACTGTCCCCTCTGCTCGAGCCAAGCTCCACTTCGACAATTGAGAAGGCAATGGGTGGGAAGGACATGGCGTCCTTCATCTTCGAGCACTTGACCAGAACGGTGTCATCGGTCTTGTCCACAAGGAGCATGGCATCGGCGGCCCCCCTCAGGGCAGAGCTGCCGCGCTCGACCTTGTCGGCAGACTTTCCGCTGTGGTGAACGAGGAGAATCGCGGCACCCGTCTGCTCGCTCAGGTGGCCGCAGGCGTCGACCATGAGCCCCATGTCCTTCGAGGAGTTCTCGTCGTATCCACAGAAGCACCGAGCCAGCGTGTCGATGATGATCAGAGCAGGCTCATGTTGATGCGCGGCAAGCCCGGCGATGAGCTCCAGGTCGCCCCCGTTAGCGAGTTGAAGCGCGCCGTTGATGAAGTGGAGGTTGGAGCCGAGGGCCGATCGTTCGTGATCGGCGAGCACTGACTCGATGGCTTCGATTCTGGGTGGGATAAACCTCCCTCCCTCGCCCGCGACGTAAACCACGGCCCCTTTCGTGACCGGCTGCCCACCCCATAGCCCTCCGAGGCAAACCTGCACTGCAAGGTCCAGGGCGACGAACGTCTTGCCCGATCCGGGGCGCCCGAACAGAGCGACCAGTCCAGTGGCCGGAATGATTCCATCAACAATCCAGCTGGGCGGTGGCAGAGTTCGGAACTCCTCCAAAGAGAAAATCCTCAGGGCGGTTCGGCCTGGGGGGGCGTTGTCGCTTCCAATCACCTGGAGCACGGGACGGTCATCGTCCCCGTTCTTGGCAATGCTCATCGAGACATCTCTCCAAGAAGCGCCTGGAACTGACCCGGGCCCATGGCCTTGAGCGCATCGCATGCGTCCTTCGGCTCACCGGGCCACCGAACTCGAAGCACCTCCTCGGCTCCAAGCTCATACGCTCGCTTGGCTGAGAGTTCGGCGGCGGCATCTCCAGGTTCATCGGCGTCGAAGGCGATCAGCAAGCGAGCGCCCTCCACCCAAGCCCCCAGACCCGATACGGCGTTGCCCGCGCCAGGGCAGGAGAGCACGGGCATGTCCGAGTGAATCGACAGAGCCAGGTAGTCCGTAAGGCCTTCCCCAAAGAGGATCTGCTCTCCGCCAGACTCACACCCACGAAGAAGAGCGAGCCCCTTGACGTTGGCGAAGAGCGAGCCCTTGAGCAGGCTGCCTTTCGGGCACCGGACTTTCAGTCGGTTCTCCCTTACCGCTCTGCCCTGGATGTTGCTCATGATCCCCGCGCCGTCGAAGAGCGGCACAATCAGCCGGTGCCCACTCGAAGGCCATCGGCGGACTGCCGGAGGAAGATCACCGGTCTCCTCGAGGATCCCCATCAGGCCGAGCTCCCAAGCTGGGCCCAGGTTTCGCCCATCCAAGAATCGCCTGGCAGGATCGTCCCAACTGACCGGCCCGGAGCGTGGTTCGGCTCTTCTTGCGAGACCCCAGACCTTTGAGGCTTCTTGGGGACCGAACGAGTGTCGGCCTTGCACGTTGACCGTCCCCCTCAGGGGGCGCCCACCCCCTTGAGGAGGATTCCATGGAAGGCGGACGAGCTTTGAGAACTGCTTGGCGGAAAGCCCTCTCCCCGGTGTGCAGACGTGACAGAAGAACACATTTCGCGCCGAGAGAAAGGCAGATGGATGGCGGTCGTCGTGGAAAGGACAGGCAATGGTCCGCCTGTCCCCACTAGTCGGCACCGTGATCCCAGCTCGCCGGGCGATGTCGAAGATGAGCCCAGGCGGAAGGTCAACACGCCGCTTGGGCGCGTATCCAAACCGGCCCTGCCCCATCTCCCTCGTGTAGAGCTGAACTCTTGCCCGTTGACGCCGTGGGCCTTGCTTTGAGCTCATCGAGATCCCTCCTCGCCACGGATCACGCGTTGGACGTCACTGTCTCTCCAGCGAGTGGAGCGGCCGATCTCGATCGGGCTCGGGAGTTGGCCGGAAGAGGTGAGCTTCCAGACCTGGCGGACGCTGATCCGCAAGAGCCGCGCGACCTCCGTGGCGCGAAGGAGTGTGTCCTGGTGGGGTGAATCGGGCCCTTGGGTGCCCGCCTGTTTTTCGTTAGTTGTCATGCGGGGATCCTGGGAGCCCCGCCTTGTGTCCTCAACGCTGTGGACAATGTCCACAAGGTCTGCGGACGGATCCAGTGGCGCAAGTGCTGTCACGTGCAAGCCTGTGCGTTGCTGATGTTCCTCGTGCAGCGCAGTGGATTAGGACATAGTCCAGTCCTCCCTCTCCCATCGCCGAGGAGCGCCAGAGCAGCCGAGCCCCGGTGCGGACTTACTCAGAGCGGAGCAAGCTCTTGATGAGTTCTGGGAACTCGGGCGTTCCGGGAACTGTTTCCTTGCCCTTCTCGCGGATGATCCACCTGTTGACGGTGTCCTGCTTGGCATTCGTCATGTCGCCAACGATTCTGGCCAGCCCCCACAAACTTGCCCCTGAGGACTTGCTGGCGACCTCCTTGATCAGCGTTCGTCGCCGGTCCCTCTTGAGCACATACCAATCGAGCGACGTCGAGTCAGGGTTCTCACCTCGGTCGGAACTTGCGTCGTCCCCGGTTCGCGTGCCCTTCAATACGACCTTGTTCCGCAAGGAGGCCACGGTGGACGCTGCCTCCGGTGCCAGGCTAGCCGCATCAATCAGATGACTCCTACACAACGTATTCGCGAATCGGGCGAACTGGAAACCGAGGTTTCCAAGGTTCTGGGACGGGACGTCATAGATGTCGCCACCTACCGCAAGCGTGTTGCACAGCGTGGCCAAGGCTCTGGCGGCTGCACCTTGCTTTAGTGAGTAGGCCTTCTCATTCAGCAACTCCAAGGTAGACATCAGGCCCACTCTCCAGTGCTCGATGAGGAGCAGCCACTCATCGCGCGAAAGATCACGAAGGTCGGCAGCGTCATCGCTGACCCAATCCCAAGGTACTCGTTCAGTCATCGCCGTACCCCCGGTGGTGATCTGCATGGTCGACGCGAGGCGCGACGATACGAGATCTTCGGGTAGACCTCGGTCCGGACCCCCTCCGCCGAGAGCTCGCTTCCACGGCGGCCTTGACGAATCGTCCTGGGGTGCGCCTTGAAGAGCCCCTGAGGCATGGGCACCACCTGGGCGAGGCGCATGCCACGGGTCCTTCCAAGGGGGGGGCCCCCCTCGGGTGACGTAGACTGCCCGAAGTCGCTAGTTGGCGGAGCAAGTTCCGGGTTACCACTCTCTGCGTTGGCCCTGGCTGCCCGGCACCGCTGGGTGATGGGTCAGTGCCAGGTCGCGACACCAGGTGGGATTCGTGAGGTGGCTGCTCTGTCCGACTCTCTTGGGCGCAAGTAGGCACAAGACGACTCTATGAAGCGCGACCTTGCATTGCTAGGGTGGGATTCATGCTCCTGCTCGCCCATTCGTCAAGCCCAGGGTCGCCATGGTCACGGGAAGTCGAATGAGCAACGAGCCTTGGATCTCGGTCGAAGCCATAGCCAATCACCTGGGTGTGGCGAAGGACTCGATCTACCGATGGATCGAGAGCAAGGAGCTGCCTGCCCACAGGATCGGCAGGCATTGGAAATTCAAGATCTCCGAGGTCGACTCCTGGGTCCGCGAGGGTGGAGCTGGGCAAGGCGGAGCGGATCGCAAGGAAAGAGACGAGACTCAATGACATCATCCGCTGCTAGCTCGGACCAAACCGGCAAGGACCTCTTCATTGTCGACAACAGCATCTCGGGTTGGTCGGGGCTTCGCTATCTAAAGGAATGGACGGGTATCGCCGAAGCCTTCGATATCGCGACCGGGTATTTCGAGATCGGCGCCTTGCTCGCACTCGATGGGAACTGGCAGGGGCTGAAGAAGATCCGCATCCTCATGGGGGCCGAGATGACCCAGCGGAGCAGGAAGGCCTTGCTTGAGGCCATTCGGTCACACTCCTTGAGAGTCCTGGATGACAGCATCGAGTCGGACAAGGTCGCAAACCCCTTCCTCAAAGGTGTACCCGCGATCCTCGAAGCACTTCGGTCGGGGCAGATCGAGTGCCGCGTCTACGACCGGGACAAGTTCCACGCAAAGGCGTACATCACGCATGCCAAGTTGGAGGTCATCGGTTCACAGGCTCTCGTGGGGTCTAGCAACTTCACATCCCCAGGCCTCACGAAGAACATCGAGCTGAACATCCAGGTTCAGAGCGCGCGCGAAGTCTCGCAGCTGCAGGAGTGGTTCGAGGAGCACTGGAACGAGGCGAGCGATGTGACCGACGCAACGATCGAGGTCATTGAACGCCACACTCGGGAGTACAGTCCTTTCGACGTGTACGCGAAAGCGCTGCAGGAGCTCTTCCGAGGGCATGAACTGACAGCCGACGAATGGGATGTGGCGGGGTCGAAGATGTTCGCTGCCCTCGATCGCTATCAGCAGGAGGCGTACTGGACGCTCATGAAGATAGGTCGCCAGCATGGCGGTGCGTTCTTGTGCGATGGCGTCGGCTTGGGAAAGACCTTCGTGGGGTTGATGCTGATCGAACGGCTTGTCCTTCACGAGGGCAAGCGTGTGGTCCTCTTTGCGCCAAAGGCGGCCAAGGAAGGCGTCTGGGAACCCCATCTCCGTAAGTGGCTTCCCCATATCGGTGGAGTTGGCGGAAGTGCGGACTTCAGCAACCTCGCAGTCTTCAGCCATACAGATCTAGGGCGCAAGGGAGACTTCCCTGATCGGTTCCGCAGGGTAGCGGCCTTGGCAGATATCGTCATTATTGACGAGGCTCACCACTTCCGCAATCCAGGTCGGCGGGGCAATCCCGATGAAGGCATCGAGCCCTCGCGCTACCACATCCTCTTTGATCTACTGGACAACGCGGAGCGCCCAAAGACCTTGTTCATGCTGACGGCGACTCCGATCAACAACAAGTTGAGTGACTTCCGGCATATGGCGGAGCTGTTCACCCGTGGACAGGAAGACTACTTCGCCCGGACTCTTGGAGTGAACAACCTCCGGGCACACTTCAACAGCATGGAGAAGGCTCTCCGTCGATCTCTTGGTGGCGTCTACACACCGGCCTTTGAGAACATGCCGGAGGCCCAGGACGCCTTGGCATCCGATGAGGTTTTCAAGCACCTCGTTGTGCAGCGCAGTCGCGCCTACGCCAGAGCGAGCCAGATACAAGAGAGTGGCAACGGTGCGGTTTTCCCCAAGCGTCGTGCCCCTCAGGTCGCAGAGTATTCCATCCGCAAGACCTATGGCCGCCTTCTTGACCTGGTTGAGAAGGCCTTCACCCGTCAGAACCCGCTCTTCACCCTGCCGATGTACTACCCTCTGGCGTGGTACAGGGGGCCGGACGAGAGCATCGACCCATTGGACGAGGGCCGCCAGAGGCAGATCGTTGGCCTTATCCGGACAGGCTTTCTGAAGCGCTTCGAGAGTTCGGTTGCTGCATTCGAGCTGAGTTGTGACCGATTGCTGAAGAAGCTCTTGGCTTTTGTCGAGATCCACAGCGAGAGCGATGCTGAGAGGAAACGTCTCCTGAGGTGGAAGACCCAGAACGCCGACGTCATCGGCTTCGCGGCGCAGCGCCAACATGAGCTCTGGGGTGATGATGAAGACTCCGACGAGGAGGATGTCGTACCCCAGGAAATACTTGATGCCGTTACTCTCCTCGATAGGGATGAGTATGACGTAGGAGAGATGCTCGGGGAGACGGTCCTCGACCTTGACCAGATCGTGAAGTTCCTGGGGGAGGTCCGCAAGTTCGAGCCAAAACATGATGACAAGCTGAAGAAGCTCATCCGCTTGCTGGGTACCAAGGAGCTCGCAGGCCAGAAGGTTCTGATCTTCACCGAGTTCGCGGACACGGCTCGCTATTTGAGACGTCAGCTTGACCAGGCCGGAGTTGAAGGCGTTGGGCAGGTTGACAGCTCGACCAAGGAGAACCGAGCAGACGTGATCCGACGTTTCTCGCCCTACTACAACGGCGCCACCTCAGCCGAGCTTCAAACCGATGGCCAGGAGGAGATCCGCATCCTCATCGCGACCGACGTGCTCTCCGAAGGTCTCAACCTTCAGGATGCCTCGCGGATGATCAATTACGACATCCATTGGAATCCAGTTCGGCTGATGCAGCGCATCGGTCGTGTTGATCGACGCCTGGACATGGCTGTCGAGGAACAGATGGTAGTGGATCATCCAGAGGTCAAGTCGAGCCGAGGCAAGGTGAGCTTCTGGAACTTTCTACCGCCGGATGAGCTGAACGCGATTCTCACTTTGTTCAGCAAGGTCTCTCACAAGACACTGCTCATTTCCAAGACCTTGGGCATCGAGGGCAAGAAGCTGCTCACGCCAGATGACGACTTCGAGGCATTGAAGGAGTTGAACCAGGCCTACGAGGGCGCCTCTACTCCGGTCGATGAGATGCGACTCGCTCTTCGTGGTCTCCTCCGCGAGGACCCCGAGCTTGAGTCTCGCCTGGCTCACTTCCCTGGAGGGATATTCAGTGGGCGCAAGGCCTGGGTGAAAGGAGTCCGAGGTGTCTTCTTCTGCTATGCCCTACCCGCCCTGGACAAGGAGGCTGGTGAGTTCACCGAGGAGGCTGGCACGACTCGGTGGTACCTGTTCGATCTTGAACGCAACATGATCCTGGACGAGCCAGGCGAAATCGTGTCAAGCATCACCTCCAAGCCAAACACTCCTCGTCGGTGTGCCATGGACGAGGATTCCTTGATGGAGTTGAGGCGCAAGGTGGAGAAGCACATCAAGAACGCGTACCTCAAGCGCGTTGACGCCCCCGTGGGCGTCAAGCCCTCGCTCAAGTGCTGGATGGAGCTCAACTCATGACTCACCAGGACATCGGTCAGATGGATCGCTTTGCCCGGCTCTTTGATGACCAGAGGACGACTGAGGGCGACAACCCAACAATCGGCCTGATTCTTTGCGCTCGCAAGAGTGAAGCAGTAGCTCGCTACTCCGTCCTCAATGAAAGCAAGCAGATCTTTGCCGCCCGCTACGTGCAGGTCCTTCCCACAGAAGAGGAGCTGCGCCAAGAACTCGAGCGCGAGGGGCATCTGCCCGATGCTCATCGCGCCCAAGAGCAAGAATCCAACGACTAGATATGCCAACTAACCATCGCAAGGCTCTACGCGACATCCGCACGTTCCCCTCGTTGATTTGCTATCTGCGCGATGAGATGGACTGGCCCATCGGTGTCGATGACTTCGAGGACGAAGATGACCTGTTCTACGACTTCACACCTGAAGAGTTGGGCATCGATGCAAAGAACGCGGCGAAGATCCAGGGTATCAAGCGCCTTCGCCCGCTTTCACCACATCAACCGTGGGGCATCTTCTTCGTGAAGTTCGAGCAGAAGCGTCTTCCTGTCGTGGCGCTTCGCCGCATTCTGGGCCAGGTCGCTCTCAAGAAGCGCGCTTCTGCCAACAGCTCTGAGCGTCAGGCCTGGGCAGCTGACGATTTGCTTTTCGTCTCCAACTATGGCGAGGGCGACCAGCGCCAGATCAGCTTCGCTCACTTCTCGGCTCCAGACGAAGGACACGATTTACCAACTCTAAAGGTGCTTGGCTGGGACAACCGTGACACCGCCCTACATCTTGATGCGGTAGCGCACGAGTTGACCGAGCACTTGGCTTGGCCTGACGATGAAGAGGATCCAAATGCCTGGCGTGAAGGATGGCGCGCTGCTTTCTTCCTTCGCCATCGCCAGGTGATCACTACCTCGCGTGATCTTTCGATTCGTCTAGCGGAACTGGCGTCTTCGATTCGCGACCGTATCCGGACCGCTCTCTTGATCGAGACCGATCACGGCTCGCTCACCAGGCTCATGAGGGCATTCCAATCGTCGCTTGTTCATGATCTGGACAGCGAAGGGTTCGCTGACATGTACGCGCAGACCATCGCCTACGGCCTGCTCTCAGCGCGCATAGCTGATCCGCAGAAGAAGACGGCGGACGACTTCGCTGGCCACATGCGGACTAACCCCTTCCTGCGCGAGCTGATGGAGACTTTCCTGAAGGTCGGGGGGCGTCACGGGAAAGCAGGTGGGGCGGGCATAGATTTCGACGAGCTTGGCGTATCCGAGGTCGTCCAGCTACTTGATGACGCAAACATGGAAGCTGTAGTCAGAGACTTCGGCGACCGGAATCCGCAGGAAGATCCTGTAATTCACTTCTACGAGCTGTTCCTCAAGGAGTATGACGCCAAGAAGCGAATGCAGCGTGGTGTCTTTTACACGCCACGGGCCGTGGTCTCCTACATAGTGCGCTCCGTGGATGAGCTGCTGCGCGCCGAGTTTGGCCTTGTGGACGGTCTCGCAGACACCACTACTTGGGGTGAAATGGCGAAGCGTCACGCAGACATTGAGATCCCTGAAGGTGTCTCTACCGAGCAGGATTTTGTTCAGGTCCTAGATCCCGCGACTGGCACTGGAACTTTCCTTGTCGAGGTGATCGATCTAGTCAAGAAGACGCTCGTCGCCAAATGGAAGGCGCAAGGGCACGGCGATAAGGAGATCGGCGATCTCTGGAACGACTACGTGCCGAAGCACTTGCTCACACGGCTGCATGGCTACGAGTTGCTAATGGCACCGTACGCCATCGCGCACTTGAAAGTTGGGCTGAAGCTCTACGAGACAGGCTATCGATTCGGAAGTGATGAGCGGGCCCGTGTCTACTTGACCAATGCCCTTGAGCCTGCGAGCAGCAAGCAGCTGACGCTTGACTTCTTGCCCGCACTTGCCCACGAAGCGGAGGAGGTGAACGCTGTTAAGCGCACCCGTCGCTTTACGGTGGTGATTGGCAATCCCCCGTACTCGGGGCTATCTGCAAACATGGGGCCGTGGATCGATGGCTTGCTCAAGGGGAAGCAGCCCGATGGGACTCCGACCGCGAGTTACTACCACGTGGACAGGGAGCCCCTGGGAGAGCGCAAGCTTTGGCTGCAGGACGACTACGTTAAGTTCACTCGTCTTTCTCAGTGGCTGATCGAGACGACGGGGAATGGAGTCCACGGTTTCATCAGCAACCATGGGCACCTTGACAACCCGACTTTTCGCGGCATGCGTTGGTCCCTTATGGCGGCGTTCGACAGGATCGATGTTCTCGACCTCCATGGCAACCTGAAGAAGAAGGAGAAGCACCCCGGGGGTGGGAAGGATGTAAACGTCTTCGACATTCAACAAGGCGTTGCTATCGGGTTGTTCGTGAAGAGGCGGCCCAACACGCACGACGTGAACAAGACAACGGTACGGCACACGGACCTATGGGGGGAGCGTCTTTCAAAATACAACCGGCTCATTAAGTGCAGCGTTTCACATGACGAGTGGGAAACTGTCGATGCCGCGGAGCCATTCTTCTTGTTTGAACCATTCGATAGTAGTGAGAACGAAGAGTACAAACACTGGTTGGCAATCAATGAGGTGATTCCAGTCAACGTCACGGGCGTTGTTACAGCCAGGGATGGTTTTGTCGTAGATATAAGTCGTGACGCCCTCATTGAACGTATTGCTGATCTACGAGATACATCTCTGTCGGATGATGAGATACGTGAGAAGTACTTTGGCGGCAAGGGGGCAAAGAAGTATCCAGCTGGGGATTCACGCGGATGGAAGCTTCCCGATGCCCGCGCCAAGCTTAGAGATGACGCGGCTTGGCAAGAGCGGTGTGCTCCGCTCCTGTATCGTCCGTTCGATACACGGCACCTTTACTACGTGCCTTGGATGGTGGACTGGCCTCGTACTGAGGTCATGCCTCATATGCTTGCAATGGAAAACGTCTCTCTCGGTACAACACGAAGCGTGGAGATCGGGTCCGGTTTCGCTCACATTTTTGCGAGTCGGGCAATGATTCAGCACCACACAGTTTCTATTAAGGAGGTCAACTACCAGTTCCCCCTATACCTTTATCCCAATGTGGGCAAATCGGATGCATCGCTGTTCGGCCCTTGGCCGAAGGGGCTTGGAGGTCGAACCCCGAATCTTAACCCCGGCTACGTCGCGAGCATTGAACAGGCAACCGGCCTGGCTTTCCTCAGTGACGGACGAGGCGATTTGACTGAGTCCTTCGGTCCAGAGGACGTACTGGCCTTCATCTATGCCGTGCTCCACTGCCCGGGGTACCGCAGTCGTTTCGAGCCAATGCTCAAGCTCGATTTTCCCCGCGTGCCGCCGCCAGCCTCAGTCGGGGTTTTCGTCTCATTGGTTCGACTCGGCTCCGATTTGACCGCGCTTCACTTGCTTGATTCACCGCTTCTCGACGGGGCGCGCAGTTCCTACGTCGGCCTGGGGACCTCTGAGGTGGGCCGCGTAGGTTGGTCCGCAGGCACGGTTTGGATAGATGCCAACAAGACGGACGCCCGCAAGGGCCACCGCGCAACCGAGCCCGGCACTATGGGTTTCCAAGGCGTGCCCGAGGAAGTATGGGACTTCCCCATTGGCGGTTACCAAGTCTGCCACAAGTGGCTTAAAGACCGCAAGGGCCGCACTCTATCCGCCGACGACATCGCGCAGTACCAGAAGATCGTCATGGCGTTGACAGAGACAATCCGTCTCATGAAGGAGATCGACGATGTTGTCGAGCACCACGGCGGTTGGCCCGGAGCATTCCAAACGAGCGAAACCCGGAACACGCATAACCAAGCCAGTTCCTTCAGCCCACGCATCGTGGTGCCCAGTCCAGAGGAGAAATATGTGACTTGCGTGCCCCTTGTTCCGCTCAAGGCAGCCGCTGGTGCCTTCGGCGATCCCCAGAGTCTGCCAACTGAGAAGTTCGAGTGGGTCCGAATCGAGCAGAAGCGCAAGTTACGCCCGGGCATGTTTGTCGCACAGGTCGTAGGAAAGTCTATGGAGCCCACAGTCCCTGACGGCGCCTTCTGCCTCTTCATGTCCCCCGTCACTGGCTCTCGAGAAGGCAGGGTCGTTCTTGCCCAGCTCTGCGACTCTACGGATCCCGAGTCCGGAGAGCGCTATACCGTTAAACGCTACGAGAGCACCAAGACCAGAGATGGTGACACCTGGATGCACACGAGGATCAACCTTAAGCCTGTTAATCGCGAATATGAAGCGATCGTTCTTATAGGGGATGGTACTGAAAGTGTAAAGGTCATGGCCGAACTCGTAGAGGTCCTCAAATGAGACGGGGGGGGATGAGCCAGTATTGGAAGGCCTTTCGCTCATTGCCCTTCTCCAAGGGCCGAATGTGTTATGTGAGCGCTTGCCGTGGTCCTAACTACGGTCGTGGCATGAACCTATCCACTTCGGTGAACCTCGCCATGCAGAGAGCACGCTGAGGTCATGAGTCAAGAAGTGAGATCAGAAGAAGGAGGTCAACCCAATGGGGAGGTCGAAGGTGTCTTTTCGGTCTCCATAGATTTGAAGTGCCTCACGGGGGGGGGGCTTTGGGTTAGCGTGATCCAAGATTCTCCTGTAAACGTTGATGCGATCAAGAGCGATTCAGATCGCCCCAAATTGGTTTCCTCGATTCGAGAACTGCTTCAAGGCGAAGGGGGGAGTGGTACTCCTGGAAAGCTGGATGACGAAATTACGGGGCAGGAGTGCTCCCTTCTTGTTGCTCCTGAGTATTCCTTTGGCTCCAGCGATTGGACCGTCATCGATAAGCTGGTGCGTCAGCGCGCCAGCTCCTTGATTCTAATCGCGGGGTTCGGTGCAACCCCAGGAGCTTGGCTCGAGTCCTGGTGTCAGGAGGGGGATTGCACAACAGAACGGATCCAAGGTTGGTCCGACAGTTTTAAGCCTTCAAGTCAGAAACGGTACAATGGAGGGTGGTGTTGGGTGCACTCCGGGAACGGTCATACTCGATGTATCGTCTTCCTCAAGAACCACCTGGAGCAGCGGGACGAACTGGATGTTGTGGAAGACATCGACTCTGGAAGAGAGATTGTTCGAGTCGAGTTGGACGACCTCATTCTGTTCCCGCTCATTTGCGCCGACATGCTCCAGACTTCTACAGATAGAAGTGACGTCATGTCACGCATTCAAGCCTCTCTCGAAGACGAGGGGAGTAATAAGAAGCGTCTGGTTGTAGGAAGCCTACTTCAGGGTACTCCACATCACCCAGCTTGGCAAAACGCTATTGGTCGTGCCCTGGGGGCAATCGGAGAGCAGTTAGGATTGGTTGTTCTTGCCAACCATGCAGTTTCAGAGAAGGGCGCCTGTGAGGAAGAAGACAAGTGGCGCGCCCTGAGTGGAGTGTTTGCAGTTGGCCAAAGGCATCTGGATCGCAAACCAATGCCCCAAATACGTCGTCTACAAAACGCACGGTATTCAGGTGTTGTGATTCGTTCAAATGATCCGTGCCTAGCTACAGGCAAGATCAGATGGGATGAATCTCATGGTTCTGGGCGCTATCTCTGGCTCGCTCGTCAGATTTTGCGCGTAGGTGCGGATGGGGGTCTGACGACCGAGGAAAGTGCTCCTCTTTCAGTGTATGAGGTTCGGCGGCGCATCCGAAGGAGTGCAAGGGTTGAGTCGCAAGTACCTGGAGGGAAGGAGGGGCTACTCAGGGTAGAGGCCAAGCTTGAAGACTCCGAACTGGCCGATACGATAGTCGCCTCACTTGTCCATGGGGTGACCGCCCTTGATCAAGGCCTCCCCCTTGGTGACAACTGTCCAGATAATCTGGGGCTAATCGAAGTGCCACTTCTCAGAGGGCTCGTCGCCTTAGGACTTCTTGGCGGATCAGCGGAGTGCACTTGGTCCTCAGGTGCTCGGCAGATGGGAGCCTTGACATTATCATCCGGCAAGATTCGGCTTCTTGTGTGGAGTGATCCGAGGCGGAGTGCGGGTCAGATCATGCGTGCCCTTGAAGTTTGGAGTCAAGAGCCGGGGGCGAAACCTTCACTTTTGGCAATCGTGCTCGGCCAAACTGGAACCCCCAACGAAGGATTCGTGAGCGCAACTTCAAGGACGGATGTTTCTCAACCATTCTCCGCCGAAGGTACGCGTGATATCCTGCATGCTCAATCTGTCCGAACTGTCATGTGCGCCGCATTGCCCCGCCTGGAGAATGTGTATGAAGAAGACACAGAAGAAGAGGTTCGCTCGGCCGTGGAAGCATTTGTATGTGAAGAACGAAGGCTAATGGAGGAGTTGTCCTAATGCAGTTTGAGGAACTATGCACGAAGATTACCGAGTTGGCGAGTAAGGTCGGTTTTCAACCTGGTGAGGTGTTGACGGTTGAATACCAAGATCAGGACTTCCCTACCGCGCTTTGGAGTAGTTCTTACGCCAAGGTGCTCGCAGTCGGACTCTTGAACTCAGAGCTTTCGACCATCGAAGCGCTACAGGAGCTTTCACAGGAGCGACTAGATGTTTTGTTGATCGCGCAAGAACAAGACAAGATTGGGCCGGTCGATGGCTACCTAATCCTCGTCTTGCCTCAGGGCCCCAGCGGCGAGCTGTTGCCTCATGTTCGCCGCGCAGAACTTGACACTCTTGTTTGCAGGAAACACTTCACCTGGCCCGGACGACTGGGAGCGGGCTCTTCGGATTGGGAGGGTATTCTGCTCACCACAGTACTTGGCTTACCAGAGAACTCGTCAACCGGGACCGTGCCCGCAACTCCAGCGCTGGCCGTAGATCTCGAGAAACTCCTTGAGCTGATCAATGAGCATGGTGCTCCCAGTGCTGCTCGTCGGACAGTAATTGAGGTGGAGGGGAATTGAAGAACCAACTCAGAATCGAGAGTGTTTCACTTTCTGCATTTCGGGGGATTAGGGAGAAGCTAGTTCTCGACTTGAGTGCACCGTTAACTCTGATCTATGCCCCCAATGGGACCGGAAAAACCACGGTTTGCGACGGTGTGGAGTGGTTGTTAACCGGTAACGTCGAAAGGCTTGGTGCCAGGGCTGACGAGCTTCCTGAACTTCTCAGATGTCAGTTTTCGGAATCGCTGGAAACTGCGGTAGGTGCGAGACTCTCAGTCGGGGGCGGGCAAGGCCTCTTACTGCGTGATTTCGAGAGTTGTTGGCGCAGGTTGGCCGATGAAGCAGAAGAGATCGTTAGGCCAGCTCAGCTGCTAGAGTGGATTGCTCCCTCAGGGGCTCAAGAGACGGCGAACGCCACTGCGGCGATTAATTCAAGGCGTAATTGGTTACGTGGGACGCGCATTCTTTCCGGGAACACACTGGCCCTTCTACTAGACAACACTCCTGAGCATCTGCAATTGCGACAGCAGGTGTTCGCTGATCTGTTAGGTGTAGGCTCCTTGCTGGAAACAGAGAAGAAGGCTAGGAGTTTTCAGGAGAAGATGAAGGCTCCACTTCGAGAGAGAGAGCGGAGGCTGGGCGAGCTAGCTAGGAGCGTGTCGCGCATAGGCTCCGCGGCGAGCCAGATCCGAAGACGCCTCCAGTTGGATCGGGGTTCTTGACTCGGCTCATGGGTCTCGACTCGCCGAGCGTCCCCATCGGAT
>Ga0316206_1000952_pt1 | contig 30571 bp, 31 predicted proteins | sample 6monthpyrite_MG_FD_204942 | JGI IMG/M metagenome (GOLD analysis project Ga0316206, IMG submission 204942) | Microbial mat bacterial communities from mineral coupon in-situ incubated in ocean water Damariscotta River, Maine, United States -... | ecosystem: Environmental > Aquatic > Marine >... | reverse complement strand
CGTCAAGTCCTAAAGTAAAAGTTATCGTTATCGCTTGACCCCGATATTCAGATATACTCCGTTTACAAATGAAGGATAGACTATGGCTTATATAGATTTAACAACTAAAAATTTTAATGAAGTTCTGGATAATAACGAAATCGTGATAATTGACTTTTGGGCAGAGTGGTGTGCTCCTTGTCAAAAGTTTGCCCCGATATTTGAAAAGTCATCAGAGTATTACTCGGACGTAGTTTTTGCTAAAATTGATACAGAGGATCAGTCTGTTATCGCCAAACATTATGGGGTTATCTCAGTTCCTACTGTAATGATTATGAGAGATGGTATTATTGTTATTAATCATGAAGGAACTTTGACAGAGGCCGCGATTTATGAACTTATTACGCATGTTAGGTGTCTTGATATGGATAAGGTACGTGAAGATTTAAATAACAATGAAGAATGAGAGAAATAAATTTAGGTGTCAAAACCCTGATTTAACCACGAAGGCTTAAAGGAGACAGGCTACTTTCTTAGTTTTCATAAAGTAGCCTGTTCCCTTTTTTAAAAGCATAGAAAAGTTTGGACTTAGGGACAAGTTCATAAAGAGACAAGGTAGTGGTGGAAGCATAATGGAACCAGGCTTTACGGCCTTATTAGAACAGTCAAGTCGTGATATACCTGATATGATAATATGTGCTACAGATGGAGATATAGAAAAAAGTTTTAAACACGTTAAAATCCCAAATAAAGTACAGGTAATTTAGCTTATTGAGGAAAAAGGCAGATTATTGTTTGATGTAAGTGAATATCCAAAACAGCAGATGCATGTTATTAAGTTTTCTATGTAAACTATGGGGTTAATGTTATCCGTTATCTTCTATTTTTATATCATCAGAGATGATAAACAATGGAGTAGTATGTATCGTAAGCATAGTCGTACCACGACCTATAGCAAAGCCATATTTTTCATTCTCACAAATAATAGCAATACCACCCATCATATCCATATATGAGAGTGTACTATCTCGCAAAGTACATGAAGAGTTTATATTTATAAACTCTAACTAAACACTACTAATATCCTCTCCATCATCATCTTGAAGTACAAGAGTCACAACTTTAGAAGTCTCAGATGTTGTTCTGATTGAACATACTTGGGCTCCTACAAAATTATTATATTTCTTTAATAGTGAATTGATCTCTTAAAGTACATCTCCATATCTCTTATAATTGGAAGACGAAGCACTCATATTAGTTTTCCGTGTTCCAAAAAGTGTTCAAAAAGTAAAAACTGTAAAGTTCCACAAACTTTATTGGATTTTGGAACCATAATCTAAAATAATTCTTTATCAAGAATTACCATGAAAAATACAATAATAACTGCCTATACACTGCCAAAACTAAAATAATAAAATAAATAATCTCAGTCAAACTATGGGAGACTAAGCCTTTGGTACAGGTATATAAGAAGTATATCCAAAGAAGTATAGTTTCCGGGCCAAGGATGTTATAGGGAGATCAGCTCTATCTCAAACACAAGAGACTTCCAAGCCAGAAGGGCAAAGATCCGCTATAAAGACGGTAAGAAAACAAGCCGTGGCGGTCGTGAAGCGATGTTTCTCTAAAAACATCCTGGCGCATACCCTTAACGGTTCATCTCTCGCGGTTGGCCGTACTATGGTGGCTATTATGGAAAACTATCAGAATGAAGATGGGACTATTGATATCCCTGAAGTACTCAAAAAATATATGTAATAAAGAGAGTAGGTATTAGAACTTTCTTTTTATATCTAATTTTACTAAATATATATAACTAGGTGGAATTGAAAAGTTTTATTTGAACATTAAAAATAAATATTACTGTAGAATAGTGTTATCTGCAATGCTGCAGTATTTTATCTCTCGAAACTAAAGGAGTTTTATATGGCAATAGGGTCAGGAAGTTTAATGAAAATCATTGCTATTTCTCTGATAGTTTTAGGATTTGGTCTTGCAATATGGGGGTATCAATTATCCGGTTCTGTAGGTTCACAAATAACACAAGCTGTTACAGGTTCAGATACAGACAAAGTTATGATTTACTATATTGGCGGTGCTGCCAGTTTTTTTGTTGGCATATTTCTTTTTAGAAAAAATTAAATTGGAGATAGTATGAATATCACGAACCTGATAATATTTTTAGCAGTTGGCGCATTGGCTGGTTGGCTTGCGGGGAATATAATGAAAGGAAGAGGATTTGGTCTAGTAGGCGATATTATTGTGGGAGTTGTCGGTGCAGTACTTGGGGGCTTTGTCTTTGGTCTGCTGGGCATAACTACAGGTGGACTGATAGGCGCTATAATTATGGCGACTATTGGCGCTGTTATTTTATTATATATAATAAGTATCCTTAAGAAAGCTTAGCTTAAAAACAGATGCATCTATCTGTTTTGATTCTGCAAGCATCATCCCCTCTTTGAAGTCTATTTCTTTTTACATCTTTTCACACATTGTATTTTGTATGAGCCCAATATTTTTTATGGCAGAGATAAAACGTGAGAATTATCGTTTAAGAGACCTTGATTTAAAAGTTCTTTTATAACTACCTCCGTCATATCACTCTTAAACAAAAACTCATAACGAATGTCCATTACGTAAGCTTTTAGTTTCATCTCTAAAAAAGATCTATGTTCATTAATCTCATTTGTAAATAGTACCGTAATCGGTTTATTGAGATAAATATATTTTGAAACTTGTGCCGCTTCGATGGCTATTTTACGAATTTTTTGCATATCCCCGTCAATGGGAAGTACTATTTTGGCTACTACTTGGCAATAGAGCTCACCCGAGTTACTATTTGAAATACGCGAATTCATAAGCTCCATGTTTGGAATCACAACGATTGAATCATCGGGAGTTACAATGCGAGTTGTTTGGAGATCGATTGTTATCACTTCACCATAATCTTCGCCAACTTTTATCTTGTCTCCCACTTTAAACGGGCGATCAAAGAGAAGCATAATCCCGCCAAATATATTTTTCAACAAATCTTGTGTAGCAAAACCTATGGCTATGGCCACTGATGCCATAGCAGTCATTAACATCTCTATAGGTGGGTTGTATATAACTTTTACAATAATAGTTATAATAGCAATCCAAAACGCGATTCGTAGTATTGGGACAACCCCTTTTATACTTATTCTTAGGCGAGAACTTTTTTCAGCAAAAAACTCAATAATCTTTGTAAAGAGAGTTATGAAAACGTAACTTATTATAAGAAAGAGTATCGTCCAAATAATTTTAGAGATGGAGATAATTTCCATAAAATTCACAGTATGGACGTCTTCTATAAAACTTACAGCAGGGATGTCTATTGCATAATAAACCTGAGTAAAAACAACCAGTAAAAATATTATAAATTTCATTCTTTCTCTCCTCTTTAGTGAATAAAGTTTTTTGATGATAAAAAATCATACACCGATCTATAGATGGCAGGATTTATATTGTATTTTTTATATGGTTGAATAAGCATACCTTTTTCAAGCATAGGCATAAGTATTTTACGGGACTCGGTTGCAGATTCATGCATAATGAGAGCAAAATCATTTATCGTCAACCCGTCATGTAAAATTAGAGCTTGTAGAGTAAATAGTGCCTCCTCTGAGATATTTTTAATAAAAGAATGATCAAAGTCATCAATCTCTTTAATATTTAAAGTTTTCTCATTGTTTATGCTTGTTGAACGAATCCAGTAAAGTTGAGCAAGAGAAACATTTCCATTTGAGAGTTTGTGGAGAAGTTTAAAATAAACTTCTCCTAAAAAAAGCTGTTTTTTGTCATTATCTAAACTTTGAAAAGTTTTACTCTCCAGAGTATCCTCATTGGGGATAAATTCGATTTTACTGGATGTATGATCAATTCGTTTAAATATAATTTCTTTGATTGTTTCATAACTTAACTCTTGCATAACTATTTCGCTAGTAAAATAGTTTGAAATCGCAATGGTTTTATCAAGATAGTTCCATGTCTGCGGTGTAAACACACCTATCCAAAGGATATTTTTAGTAGTATATGAGATAACCTCAAATAGCATCTCCATACTTTCGAAGCCACCTACTTTTTTTAAAAACATGTGATGAAGATTTTCGATAATGATAATTTTTTTATTTTTCATATTATTTAAAAAGTCTATCAACTCTTTATTACTTTTTATACCGTCTGTTTTGAGCAAGGAGTTAAAAAATTCAAAGTATTTGTTACTCGTATAGATTTTTTCATGTAAATCTGCTCTAATCGTTTCTGTTTGAGGGATTTTTTTTAAAAATGCGTTTAATATAGAAGTGACACCGCACCCTTTCTCACCGATTATTGCACATGTGACAAAGCGATTTTTTATCCAGTTTTCAAATGAGTTTTCAAGTTTTTCCATCTCTGTTTCTCTATTTACGAAAAAAGATTCTTCTGCTGGTTTAAGTTTGTAAAGGTTTTCATACTCTTTGGGTAGATTTTCAAGAGCAGCATCAATTTCCTGCATAAACTCCGAAAGCTCAAAAGATATGGGGGTCTCTTTATCTACAATTCCTATCAGCTTTTTTAACTCGCTGACTTTATCTTTTATATAGGATAGAAAATTTTTATTTTTTGACTCAGTAAATTTATCACTATTCATATAGTCAGCCTTTTACGTAACCTCTTGGTATATTTTATCCTATTTCTAATTTTAGTTGAGCTTGTTGCTTATTCTTGGTGTAAAGTGATTTTCGGATGAGTGGTTTTTTGAAGTTAATTGTCCATGTTCCACAAAATGTTCAAGCGGTTGGACGTACTACAGTGCTAAAAAGCACTATTTAACTGCCTATTACTTACCCTATTAGAGCCGTACTTCATATAAGGTCTCAGTTATAAATAGTTTATAAAACAAGCTATTTATTGCTATCTTTTTGATCTTCAATAAAATGTGCAATAGCATCTTTAATATTTGTTAATTTATTTGGATTCCCCTGCAAGTTTTTAAAGTGCTCTGATAGATCTTTGTTTTTCTCCACCTTTAAATCTGCAATTTTCGAACATACCTGGAGAAACACATCATAAGGAACATCGTCCCCCCGTTTTAAAAAATAAATAGCCCGCTGAAGTGATACAAAGGGATTGATACTGACTTTTGAAAGATGATTAACTCTTGTGTTGATATAGTTCACAAACTCTATTCGCATATCGCACTTAGTAATAATAAAAAGTCTTTTTTTTGTGTCGTAGCTACATTCAAAAGCAATCTTAGTTGAATCAAAATCAAATCCGTCTACAAGTTCCTTCAAAGAAGTCCCTTTAAATCTTTCACGAAAAACAAGTTGGTAAAGATCACTTTTATACCTGTATGTATAGGAGTTGTTCTCATACTCAAAATAGTCTTGATTCATAGCGCTGTGTATAAGCTCTCTATCTTCATTGAAGGGAAAGAACATATCCAAATCTCTAAACGTATCAGCTTTTAGACATGATCCGGCGAGAAAAAATTTGATCTCTCTTTTCTTTATGTTTTGAACAATCAATCTTTGAAAAAACGTATTAAGTTTGATTGCTATATTATCAAGTCGATAGTCAAGAAGGGATGCCTGCTCATGCGAAAGCAACTCTTCATAATCTTTCCAAAAATTGTAAATCATTTGTCCCCCAGATTCAAGATAATTAAATTCGATTATTGTAACATTATATTAGACATAAACTTATTGATTGCCCATTCCTTTCCCCGATTTTACTTCTTTTCAACACTGAAACGACTTGTTTCTTAAAGACGTATAATCTTAGTTAAATAACAACTATTCAATGAAGATAACTAAATTTATGCTACTGAGAATATTATATTTAAAATGATTTTTTGAGTAGAGTCTTTAATAGAAGTTTGCAACTGCCAGAATAAGGTTATAAAAAGAGCGAGAAGAATGAGGTGTGGTAGGAAACACACCTTTATATTAAAACACTAAGTTTAAGTGACCTGAACTTGTTGACATATTCCCACCTGCAGTATCTGACGGTGAATTGTGATCTGCGAATGCACCTGTTGCTAAAGCTGCTACTACTAATAATATTGCTGTAATCTTTTTCATGTTAATCCTTTGTTTTTGTGTAGGAGAATTATGACAGAGAAGAATTAGCGATGTGTTAGCTAATTCATTGACAACTGTCAAAATGGGTGTATTAATACTCCTGAGGCCTTAAACCTCACCTACGTGTGGGGTTTAGTCAAATAATTTTTTTACTATCCCTTTGCGCATACCCCACCTAAAATAAAAACACAAATATGTAGATCCCAAGTAAACCCTTATTAACTAATGTGTTATAATAAACTTTATATAAAAATGGCGGCAGACCTATGGCTAGGGGAACAGAACAGCTATAAAGAAACCTCTTCTATCGCTAACACCAGAGACTTTCAGGTACGTCCTGCAAAGATCCGTTTCAAAGATGGAAAGAAAAATGCTTCAGTTCATACATTAAACGGTTCAGCTCTTGCCGTCAGACGCACCATGATTGCAATTATGGAAAACTATCAGAAGAGAAGCGGACTTAAGACAATGAAGATGGAAGCATAACCATACCTGAAGTTTTACATAATTATATATAAACTCTTCCTCTCTTAATAGGTAAGATAGGATGAAGGTCATGTCTGTAAATAAAGAGTTTCTTAATTAAAGGAAGTATGTGGCTGAAGAAGAGATAATCATCATTGAAGAAGAAGAGGCAGCTGGCGTTGATGCTTCTTTAGAAGAGCGATACAAAGATACTAGCAGTGTTCAGACTTCAAAGAAAAAATATATTCTAATCGGTTCGGCTATATCCGTGCTACTTATCATTGTGGTGCTTACCCTTCTTTTAAGTTCTGATGAAAAACAGCCTTATGCAAATACCATAGAGATATCACCGACGCAGACAGAACAAGAAGAAATCAAGAGCCTCTCTTCTTCCCAACTGGAAAAGATGATAAAAAGAGCTAATATTTTATATGCTCAGGGTGAAAAGAAAGATGCCTTAAAACTCTACGAGAGAATCGCAACTTACAGTGAGTCTATCTCATATTATAACCTCGGTGTCGCGGAACTACAGGACAAACAGTACAAAAAATCTATTCAAAGCTTTGAACTGGCTATTAAGAACAATCAAAACCTTTGTGTCAGTGCCCTCAATGCAGCCGTAGCCTCACTGGAACTGGGTAATATCGAAGACTTTAAGTCCTATATCAATCGTGCTCACGCCTATTTACCCCAAGAAGCGGCCTCCCCGATGTACTCATATTATTACTCACTTATTAATTTTTACCAAGACAATTATCTTGAAGCCCTTTCACCACTGACACATCGAAGCGCTAAAAACTACAGTAACATTCAAGACCAACTTCAGGCCAAGATCGATGTACTGTTTTCTTCTTACCACAAGGCTATCACCCAATTGGAAAAGAACTATAATGATGAGTCTGCTTTAACCTTGGGCCTTTTATATGCCAACTTGGGCGATATGGTACTGTCTAAAAAATACCTTCGTTCCGCCATTCAGCAAGGTATAAATCCAAGTAAAAGTCAGCTTGCACTGGCACTTGTCAACCTTAAATCCGGGCAGGTGCAGTCTGCTGCAAATCTTTTGGACAATATCACGGACATGTATCCCGATGAAGTCTATACGCACTACCCTATTGAGACTTTTTTGAAAAAATCTCTTTTTGATGTGAACCTTGCACAACATAATTTTCATGAGAATATTATCCATGATCGATCCACTATCTATCAGATTCTCTTTTATTTTGCGCCATTTAAGATCTTTAACGCAAACCAGAGTATCTCATACATACGAAAAGGAAATGCGAATATAGCGATAGACAATATTTCTAATGCATCTGAAAACTTCACGCAAGGTGCCGCACTCTCCAGTGTCAATCTCGATATTGCAAAGGCTATTCAACTTGCATTAAGCTTTCACCTGGAAGAAGCAAATAAACAATTGGCCAAAATAGCCCAAACCTATCCTCGACACTCTGTCGTGCAGTATAACCTTGCGCTTACTTATGCTCAACTTGGTAAAATTGCCTTAGCTCAAAAACATTTTCTTGCCTCGTATCACCTCGATGCCAAGAACTACATGGCCGGTATATTTGCTATGATGACGGCAAAACTTATTCTTCAAGAAGAGGAAAAATTCAATCAGATATTAAAAGAGAACCTTGCTTTTGAACCAAAAACCGAAGAGTTCGATTTTCTCAGAGCACTAATGCACTTTAATGAGGCAAATTTTCCAGCTACCTATCACTGGATGGAAACAACAAAAAAAGAGACACCTCTTTACCTCGCCTTTGATACCCTTATTGCAATGAGTATGAACAAAAAAGAGTTCGCACAGGAGTATTCACGAAAGCTCACGGCTCTTTTGCCTAATGACATTTTGCCGCATCTATTATACATAGACACCCATTATGCTGATATGGAAAACAAACTTTTTGCGCGCAGTGCCCTAACCCATTTGAAACGCCAAAAATTCACAATGAATGACTTTTATTATGGCCCTTTTATAAGTAAATATCTTTATATACAATATGCTCAAATAACCGGTTCGCTCTATCCCTTAAGAATACAGCTCAAAGAGAAGCTTAATATTGAGCAAAGTAATCCTATCGGCATCATGCAGTCTTTAGCGCTTGTAAACATCTACACGCAAAACTTTGAAGAGGCCTATACCCTTTATAATGAGCTTATAGATAATTACAAGCAGCAAGACTCCCACACACTCTTTCTTGCTGCTATAGCTGCTACAGGAGCTAAGCATCCTGCCAATGCTATTGCACTGCTCGAACTGGCAAAACGAAAGAATCCTAAACATAATGAAAGCCGATATGCCTTAGGCCTGTTGTACTTACAGACTCAAAATAATGAAGGGGCCATCATCTCATTTAAATATATGAGCGAAGCAGATTTTCAATCGCAGTTCTTTAACTTTAGGATCAAAAAGCCTTAAAAGATATTATTCTTTTTTTCTGCCTTTTTGGAACTGTCTTGTGAAAAAAAGTGTGGCTCTAAGAAAACCAAAGAGAAGGTACCCTCCAATAAGAATACTTAATGACTCTACAGGATAAATAAAGATAAGAGAGGCAGAGACAACAAGGGCAACAAGAACCTTGATAAAATTTGACTTCTGCAAGTCTATCTTTTTGAAGCTGGGATAGCGAATGTTACTTACCATCAAGACAGAGACAAAGAGCATGACAATAAGCAAAGGGACATAGGCAGTGAGCGTGTACTTTTCATATAATAAAACCAAAATAGAAATAAACACCGCAGCGGTAGGAATAGGTACCCCGATAAAGACAGAAGGTTCAATTTCCAACGTCGTTACATTAAAACGCGCAAGACGAATAGCTCCAAACACAACATATAAACCACTCACCACCATGCCAAAACGACCATAGTCAAGACCGCAATATTGGTATAAAAGCATTGCAGGAGCAACGCCAAATGAGACAATATCTGCCAAGGAATCAAACTCAAGACCGAACTTGGATGTTGTATGGGTCAACCGTGCGACACGTCCGTCAAGACCATCAAAAATAAGCGCGAGCAAGATAAGCCAAGCTGCGTATTCAAACTTGCCTGAGGCACTCATAATAAGGCTCATCATACCGGAAAAGACACCACCCGCGGTAAAGAGATTGGGGAGGATATAAATAAGTTGTTTAGGCTGTTTCACTGAAAAAACCTATGACTGACTCACCTGCAGTTAAAGCCATACCTTCTTTAATAGCAACTCTTGAGTTTGAGGGAAGGTAGATGGAACTTGTACCATTTAACATAAAACCATATCGTTGACTTTGCAAAATATCACCCTCCGCAATAAAACTTAAAGGACGTGCCCACGAACCCAGCATATGTCGAACCATAATATCTCCAACAGAAGAAGAGAAACGAAGGTCTGCTCTCTCATTAAGGTTTGCACATGAAGCGTTCAACGGTAACATTGCACCACGCTGAAGTCTTTCAACATATACTTTTGAACTAATAGGCGCGCGTAATACTGCTGTATCGGTATAGGCTGATTCAACAATAATCTCAAACCCCGGTTTTCCATTAATAGGAGATTTGTCCATAGAAATGATCTCCTTGACATTTCCGTCAATAGGTGAGAGTATAGAGCCTTCTTGAGTATAATTAGAAACACGTTCAGGATTTCTATGCATGAATAATAGAAAAGAGAAAACAAAAAGTAAAGTAAAAGTGAAAAGAGTAAAGCCCAAAGAGATAAGCAGTAGAAGTGTCAACGTTCCAAATGGAACGAGGATATCCCAACCATAACGAGAGATGATCAGGGTATCAGAGCGCGGACTCACTCTTTATCGCCTTCTTCAGCAATAATCCCTTCTTCTTTTAATTCTTCTTCCAATTCTTGCTCAAGTGACTTTTTCTCTTGAAGACGTGTTTCTAAACTGTTTTCTTTTTCGAAATCAGAGATCGCCTTACGCACTTCCTCTCCGTCAATTGTCTCTTTTTCAAATAAAGAGGCTACCATTGTCTCAATCGCACCTTTATAGGTATTAAGAGAGGCAATCACATCTTTATAATGTTCTGCTAGCTCTGACTTAATATGCTGATCCATATCTTCCGCCATCTTCTCACTATATTCACGCGCAGAACCCATCCCACCGCCTAAGAAAGATGAACGCTGTTTTTCAAGTACCATCAGTCCGGCTACATCACTCATACCATATACTTGTACCATATTTTTAATGATATCTGTCGCACGTTCAAGATCATTTGAAGCCCCTGTCGAGATCTCGCCAATGAAGACTTCCTCCGCCGCACGTCCGCCAAGCAGAACATCTACTTCTGCCATAAGCTCATGCTTTTGGGCCAAATATTTATTCTCTTCAGGCGTATTAAGTGTATATCCAAGCGCCGCTAAACCACGCGGGATAATAGAAACCTTTGAAACACGTTTTGCACCCTTGGTGATCTCAGCAAGAAGAGCATGACCACATTCATGATAAGCAACAATACGCTTCTCTTTTGGATCAATTCGGCGGCTCTTTTTAGAAAGACCTGCAATAGCACGTTCGACAGATTCCAGAAGATCTTCTTGTGTAACTGTCAACTGTTTTTTACGTCCAGCCAATAGAGCAGCTTCATTGATAATATTAGCCAAATCAGCACCGGCTAGGCCCGCTGTTAAACGAGCCAATTCTACAAGATCAGCCTTAGGATCAAGTTTGATACCTTTAACATGTACTTTTAGGATCTGTTGGCGGCCTTCAAAGTCTGGTTTATCAACAAGTACCTGTCTATCAAAACGACCCGGACGCATCAGTGCCGGATCTAAAATCTCCGGTCTGTTTGTCGCAGCCAAGATAATAATAGGCGTATTTGTACCAAACCCATCCATCTCAGCCAGGAGTTGATTCAGCGTCTGCTCTCTCTCATCATTTCCACCCATATTACCATTTGCTGCACGGCTCTTACCGATGGCATCGATCTCATCAATAAATATAATAGAAGGCGCATCTTTTTTAGCCTGCTCAAACAGATCTCTAACACGCGCGGCACCGACACCCACAAACATCTCTATAAAACTAGACCCTGATACAGAGAAGAACGGAACATCCGCTTCACCGGCAACAGCCTTTGCCAAAAGTGTCTTACCCGTACCCGGACTACCTACAAGAAGAACTCCCTTAGGAATCTTAGCACCAAGTTCTATGTATTGCTGAGGATATTTCAAGAAATCAACAATCTCTTTTACCTCTTCTTTGGCTTCTTGAACACCGGCAACATCATCAAACTTTGTATCTGGTTTTTCAGAATTTACAAGTTTTTTCGAGTTCCCCATACCAAGGATCCCACCACCCATGGATTTCTGCATACGGCCTGCAAAAAACATCCAGATTGCCAGGATAATAAAAAATGGCAATAACCAACCAAACATCTCAGTAAACCAGTTTGACTCTGAAAATCCTTTATATTCAATCTTCTTCTCATCCAAAAGTTTGATAAGGTCAGGATCTTGATGTACTAAACGTGCAGTATAAATAATCTTTCTAGCACCTTCATCCGCATAACCACGAATGTAGTTTTGTCCAATAGCAACTTCATTTACACCATTGTTTTGAATCATCTGCTTTAACTCAGAATAGGTTACTTCTTTATTTTTAGTAGCACCCTGACCCATCGATCCGCCAAGTGTTGTATTGTCTTCCCCGATAAGGGTTTTAAATACCAAGATTATAACCACCGAAAAGATGGCAAATGTCAATAAAGGGTTTTGATTAAAAAAATTATTATTTTTATCGTTTTTAGGTTCTTTCATTATTTCTCCATAACTAAACTGATCCATTCTCCATCACAAATGCGTTCAACACATTTCATATCAGAAAATTTCTTTTGTACTTTATCTTCATATTTATCTAAAATCCCCGAAAGGATGAGTTTAGATCGTGTTGCTTTTTTCAAATCACCGGCTATAAAAATCAAAACATCTGCAACAATATTTGCAATAACTATGTCATAAGTCTTATCTCTACCTGAGATTGAGCCTTCCCAAATATCTCTGTATTTTGCGTCATTAAGCTCAAAATTCTCTTTGGTATTGTCTACCGAAATGATATCTGTATCACAAAGGTCTACAACCGCGCCAAGTTTTGAAGCAGCAAGAGCCAAAATACCAGAGCCACATCCCACATCTACAACTTCCATTCCTTCAAGCACATGATTGGATATTGCTTTTAAACATGAGGCTGTTGTTGGATGGTGTCCCGTTCCAAAAGCCAGTGCAGGGTCTATCTTAATATTTTCCAAATCACTTGAAGGTTCGCTCCATGTGGGGTGTATATAAAACTTCCCTACCTGTATCGCTTCTATACCTTCTTGGTATTGTGTGATCCAGTCTTCATTTTTCTTCTCAAAAAGTTCTGTTTTTACACTTATTGTTTCGTTTAATGCTTCGCTAAGGGCTAAAGAAAACTGCTCAAGCCCCCATGCCAGTGTCTCTAATTCATCTTCGCTGCGTACAATCAAATGATTTTCATCTTCTTCAAAACCAACCGGTAATGAAGCACTTAAAAAATCACTGAAGTGCTCTATATGCGAAGATGGTGTGATCACCAACTCAGAATAAGTCTCTTGCACTAGCCTTCGATACCCATAACAGCTCCAAGTTTCTCTTTAAGAACTTGTGGTGTAAATGGTTTCACAATATAATTATTTACACCTGCTTTTAAGGCAGTAATAACCTCAGCCTTGCCACCCTCCGTTGTAACCATGATAATTGGAAGATCTTTAAACCTATCATCCGCACGAACTTTTTTCACCAACTCAAGACCATTCATCTCTGGCATATTCCAGTCAGTTATCAACATTCCCGTATCCGGATTGCTGTCTAAAACAGCCCACCCCTGAACGCCATCTTCGCCCTCTAAGATATCTTTATACCCTAGACGAGCCAACGTATTTTTAATGATACGACGCATTGTTGAACTATCATCTACTACAACTAATTTCAATATTTATCCTTGACAAGAATTTATATATATTACTCTAATAATAACTTATTCTACTTTGAGCGAACTTTAAAAACCTTTTTAAGGTCTATTGTTCCCTCATAAAACGCTTTTCCAATGATGACGCCCGAAATATTTCCCGCTTTTTCCAATGCTTCAATGTCTTTCTCATCACGCACACCACCACTTGCAATGGTTGCAATTCCTGAAGCTTCTGCGATTGACTGTGTAAACTCAACATTAACGCCGCTTAAGGTTCCGTCTCTTCCGACGTCGGTACAGATGATCGCTTCGACACCCGCATTGGCAAAAGCTTTGGCTAGATCAGTTGCCTTCATTTCAGACGTTTCTGCCCATCCTTCTACCGCGACATAACCGTCTATTGCATCAATACCCACTGCGATTGGATATTTTTCAGCCATTTTTTTTACAAATTCCGGATCTTTGACCGCGATAGACCCTAAAATAAGTCTATCAATACCAAGATCCAAATAGCGTTTTATCGTATCTTCATCGCGAATACCCCCGCCAAGCTCAAGTTTCATCTTACAGTTAGCACGGATCTGGCGAATCTGCTCCAGATTTTTAGGCTCTCCGGCAAAGGCGCCGTTAAGATCAACCAGGTGTGTCCATTCTGAACCCATCTCTTCAAAGGTCTTCACCAATTGCCATGGTTCATCTGAATAGATCTTTGCACTATCCATAAGGCCCTTTGTTAAACGTACTGCTTTTCCATCTTTTAGGTCAATCGCAGGTAAAATATCCATATTCTCTCTCTTATAAATTAATAAAGTTTTTTAAAATAGCCAAACCATTGGTATGACTCTTCTCAGGATGGGGTTGAATACCCAAGATGTTATCATTTTGTACACAAGAGGTAAAACGGTATCCATATTCCGTCTCACCGATAATATTATCAGGATTTTCACATTGGGCATGAAAGGAGTGTACAAAATACAGATAATGTTCTTGGTCCATTCCTTCAAAAAGGGCATGTTCTTTTGTAAACATCCTATTCCACCCCATATGCGGCACTTTCAGCGCATGTGAGAACTTCGAAGTATCAAAAGCCACCACCTTGCCCTTGATGAGTCCCAGACCCGTATTAGAGCCAAATTCTTCACTTGAGTCAAAAAGAAGCTGCATACCCAAACAAATACCGACCATGTACTTTCCGCTTTTGGCATACGACTTTACCGCCTCATCCATGCCATTGACTTTCAGGTGTTCCATTGCATCACCATAAGCACCTACTCCAGGGAGAATGAGCTTATCATATTGATGTAATATATCAGGATCTGACTCAACCACGACCTCTTCACCTAAACGTAAAAATGCATTCTTCACAGAGGCCAGATTGCCCATATTATAATCGACTATTGCTATCAATCCTCATCACCTTGTGTCTGTTTTGTTAATTTAATATAGCCGGCAAGGGTTATTGTTAAAACGGCAACTCCGGCAATAAGATAAACTGCATGTTCAATTTTGTCAGGGTCAGTTATAGCAAATTTAAATACCAGCATCAATGCTTCTATAGACAGCGCAATAATAATCGATCCAAGGAACTTTATCATTGTCCTGTTGGCGCCTGAGTTCGACCTTCTATGTATGCCCAAGACTTCTTCTTCAAATATTGTCTTGACCAAATCAAAAATAGCTAAAGAGAGCGTGAGTAAAATTGTTGCCTCAAAAATCGTTTTAATTTCTAAGGCTTTGTAATGCAGGCCATGTGATAAAAAGCTCTCAACCCCTTTAACAAAGAGTAAAAGAGAAACCATAGCCAGGGCCAATGAAAAAACAGTATAAGCAAACTTGTTGACACGACCAAATACAGAAGAAGAGGCTGTCGGATGAGCAAACTTGATCACGCTTAACAGTGGCATGTCAATACAGGCGACATATTTCACTTTTCCATCTTCATCAAAGATTGGTTGAGAAGCAGTAACCGTCAATTCCTGAGTAATCAAAGAGGGATAAGGATCTGTAATCGTACAACGCTTCTCTTTCATCGCTCTATAATAATAGGCCCGTGTTGAACGGCTCTGTCCTGCATCATCTGTACGTGTACCATTTTGAAGATATGTCGGACTGATCTGGACGCCATTGCCATCCAAAAGATATATACTCTCAGATTCAGTTAAATCACCCATAATCTTACGAAGTCGAGACGTAACAGACTCTACAGAAATCTCAGGCAGACGGTTAGGAAGGTTTTTAGAAAACAGATAACAAAAATAGGCCCGAGCCTTTGTTCTTATCTCAGAGAACTGTTGTATATCTCTTATAACCATACGTTAATCCTTTCTTCTTAATAGACCTCCTGCGTAACCTTTCCAGGCGATAAAGGCTACACAAGTCTAATACCATTTGTGGGTGTATTATAGCTTGTTTTTATTAGCCTAAGGAAAAAGCCAAGATTCAAATAATACTTTTTGCTATAATTACAAAAAATGAAACGAGAATTATGCGAATAGCTATTGTGAGACTATCTGCCCTGGGCGACATCATCAATTCAGCTCTGATCTTGCAATTTATCAAAGATGCTTACCCTGATGCTGCAATTGAGTGGGTGTGTGAAGAAGCCTTTGCCCCCATTATCCAAGATCATCCTCAACTGGATGCAGTACATACTGTAGCTATTAAACGCGCGAAAAAAACAAAATCTTTACCCCTACTTCTACAAACGATCTCAAAACTTCGTTCTTTAGGAGATTTTGATCTTATCATTGACCTGCAAGGATTACTCAAGTCTGCCCTAGTCTCACGTTTTATCGGAAAAAATATTTACGGTTTTGATAAAGATTCTATCCGCGAAAGCATTGCTTCTTCATTTTATCAATCTTATGCCCATATTCCTTATGATGAAAATTCTATCTGGCGAACACTTGTCCTTACAAGTACAGCCTTAGACATTGAAATCACTCAAAAGATGCTTGAAGCTAAAAAGCCCTCTCTCTTTTATAAAGAAGAAGATAATATCACCAAACACCTTCTGTCAAACGATCAAAAGAACATTGCCTTTGTTATCGGTGCAAGCTGGCCTTCAAAAACCTACCCCAGAGAAAACTTTATCACACTGGCCAACAAGTTTGATGCCAACATCATTTTAATCTGGGGAAGTGAAGCAGAAAAACGTGAGGCGTCGCATATTGCGATTGAAAGTTATCAAGCACAGCTCGCACCCAAGCTCACGCTCCCCCAGCTCACCGCTTTAATTGACAGTGTTGACTTGGTCATAGGTAATGACACCGGTCCTACGCATATTGCCTGGGCCATGAATAAACCTTCAATAACTCTTTTTGGGCCGACACCTGCATCAAAGATGATGTGGCAGGGGAAAAAGAATATTGCCATTGAATCAGACTCAACCGTCGACCCTTTGAAACTTAATCGAAGTGATATGTCCATAAGAGAGATTTCTCCTCAAATAATATATGAGAAAGCAAAGGCCCTTTTATCATGATTTTATATTATCTTTTTCGATTTTTCGAGACTATTTTTTTGGCCTTGCCGGGAAGTGTTCAAAAAGCCCTTATATTAGGCTTTGCCAAGCTTGCATTTTTCATTGACACAAAACATAAAAATATCATCAAGGCTAATCTAGATCTGACTATCAAAGATAAGCTATCTGCACAACAGTATGACTCCATACTTAAATTTTGTCATAAGAATCTGGCTCTTGTTCTTTTACAAGTACTAAGAAGTAGTAGGCTACAAATAAGTGATCTGGAAAAAAGCGTCACTTTCGAAAATAGAGAATATGTTGACAAAGTTTTGAAAGAAGGCAAAAAGATCATCTTTATATCGGCTCATTACGGGAACTGGGAACTTGGTGCAACTGCATTAAGTGCCCTTATTGCGGAGACGACTTTTGTACACAAAAAAATGAATGATAGTTATTTTGATGATTACTTGATGAAATCTAGAACAAAGTTCAAGATGAAGATGGTAGAAAAAAAAGGTGCGATTAAGTACCTTATCAAAGCCTTAAAACAAGGCAATGCTCTCGGTCTGATGGTTGATCAAAATATCAATCCAAGGGATGGTATCTATATAGACTTTTTAGGAGCGAAAGCAACACAAACAGCTGTTCCTGCTTACTTGGCCAGAAAATTCGATGCTACAATCATACCTCTTGTCATCAATGCAAGTCCTGGTAAAGAAAATGTCATCACCTTTCTTGATCCCATCATCACAGCAAAAACAGAAGATGAGGAAAAAGACATCCTTGAATCCACACAAGCCCAAGCGGACACCTTTGCCAAAGTCATACTTGCCTATCCGGAACCTTGGTTTTGGTGTCACAAAAGATGGAAATCAGCGCATAACGATATTTATAACTAGTCAATGTATTCGAGCACTACGAAATCATGGTTTTATCTGCTAAAGCAGATCAACTTTTTACTTCGTAAAACCGACTTGTTGTACATGGAAACATTCGCTTCGCAGACCACCATGGCTTGTTTTGGTGTCAAAAGAGATGGAAATCAGCTCGCGAAGACATATACATAAATTTATTGTTTAAGATATTCTCTTAGGATCTGGGCATGATCGAAGACTAAACGATCAAAAGGAATCTTATCTTTGGCATAAATGATTGCTTCTTTCGCATCATCTAAGCCAACTGGTATTCCCTCTGCCTTACACACATACACGACCGAAGCCGTATGAAAACGCGGGTCCCTTTTCGGATCTGAAAAGACATTAAGTAAAGAGACTATTTCAATATCCAGATCAGTTTCTTCCTTCATCTCACGTATTACTGCCTGCTCAACCGATTCGCCTATATCTACAAATCCTCCCGGTATTGCAAGTCCAAGCGGTTCATTTAAACGCTCTATCAAAACTATCCCCTGAAAAACATCATCTTTGTAAAGCTCAATAATTCCGTCAACGGTTAAAAAAGGGGTCTTAATTCCCACAACTTCTCATTTTCTGTACCAGTCCAACATAAGCATTTTCATGTTGACGGACAATAGCATCAAGGTACTCAAAGTCAAACATTTTCTGCAGGTTCAGGTGTAAGAGCGTGATCTTACCTTGGCGTCTGAGATATTCCAGAATAATCCAGGCTGCATAGCAGTCCAAAAAGTAAGGAAGATGTTCCATTCCCAAAGAACGTATCTCTTCTATAGGGATTATTTTCAGCATAAGGCTTTGAAGTTCTGCCGTCTTTGGAGAATCATGCCTGCGCAAACGTAAGTCAAAGGCTTCTTTTAAAGCAGACAAGAGTACCTCGTCAGAAATATTTTTACTCACAATATGCTCAGGTTTAAAACTTAAGTGCATCTATGTTTCCTGTCAAATCTATTCAAATATTGCGTATTATAACTTATGTTTACAGTTTTTGTTCCACGTCTTCAGCGCATACCACAGCCGAAGCAAAAGCCCATTGAAAGTTATATCCGCCTAATTCTCCGGTTACATCAACGACCTCTCCTATAAAATAAAGGTTCTCGTGTAGTTTGCTTTGCATAGTATTTTCATCTATCTCAGACGTATTTACCCCGCCGCGGCAAGCTTCTGCTTTTTTCAGTCCAAAGTTTCCCGCAGGCGACATAGGATAAGACTTTAGTAAAGCAAGCCTGTCCCATTCTTGAGAAGACAGACCTTTAACAGGTTTATCTTCTATTTTTAGACTCAAAAGCAGCTCCTTAGCCAAACGTTTAGGAAGGTCAAGTTGAGAAGAGATCTGCTTGTTCCTATCTTTAAGTGCTTCTTTTAGCGTTTCTTTAGGTAAAAAATCAATCTTAACCAGACCTTTTTTCCAATATAAAGAAGCCGACAGGACAGCCGGACCACTGATGCCTTTATGCGCAAATAGAAGGTCTCCAAAAAGTTTTTTATGACCTACATCGATACTGACATAAGAAGATATACCACTGAGCTCTTTCATCCAAAATTGATCTTTTTGTACTGTCCAACCGACAAGAACAGGTGTGAAGTTTTCATGTATATGTCCAAGTTCTCCGGCTAATCTTAGTCCAATGTCACTCCCGCCTACTTGAGGATAAGCCGATGAGCCTGTCGCAATAACAAGATAGTTTGAAGAGATCTTTGTCTTATCCGTTTGAATAACAAAGCCTTGACTTTTTTCTACGCTAAGAAGCTTGTGTGAGAGTAAGAGTCTCTTGGGCGGTAGATCTTTCATTAGAGCATCAATCACTTCATCCGCACTTCTTTTGCAGAAGTATTGTCCCAAAGAGCGTATTTTTGGAATAACGCCTCTTTGTTCTAAAAACTCCAAAAGCTGCGCAGGTGAATATCGTTGCAGTACAGAACGTACAAATCCATTCTCGCCTAAGTAGTTATCTTGCGTAACACTTTCATTGGTTACATTACATTTTCCGCCACCGGAGACTTTGATCTTCATTCCCACACGCGGGTTGTGATCAATGATAATAAAATCATCAAAGCCTTTAGACGCTAACCGTGCACCTAGCATCAAGCCACTCGCCCCCGCTCCTAAAATCACAAGATTATATGACTTAATGCTTTCTCCCTTAAGAAGTTTCTACGGAAGTATAACATAGGGTTATTGACAGTATAAACATCAATCGTATTGGTTTAATTTCTATTCAAAACTCACAGTGTATAATATTTATAAAATATTTTACGTACAGAGAGTTTTATGAGCCTACCTATTCATTCAGATGAGATCTTATTGCCAGAACAGTTCCTCGATGACACAGCAGAGTATATTCAAAAAATCACTGACTATAGAATGGATAAAATCATCCTTTTAGAAGACAGTGTTATCCCTTCCATTGTTGTGATGAAGTATGACAAGCTAAACAAACTTTTGACACCGGGTGCAGCAATTGACCCCATAAACAGGAACAAACTTTCCAGAGAGATGAGTATGCTTCTTGCCGTGCGTAAGAAAATTCACTTTTTTGACAATCTCAGCGATGAAGAGATCGTAGGTCTTACCCAGCATTCTGAATTTATTCGCCCCACTAAAGGGATGCACATCTTTGAACAAGGTGATTTTGGAAAAGAGATCTATTATATTGTCAATGGAAAAATTGACATTTGTGGTTATAACGAACAAGTAGGAGGTGATGATCCTTTTTCTCATCTTACTACGCTTGAAGAGGGAATGGTCTTTGGTGAGATCGGCGCTATCACAGGAGAAGCACGAACAGCTCGAGCCACGGTTTCTTCGGATGATGCCTTTGTCCTTAGTATATCCCTGCATACAGAAATTTCATGTTCAAATTCTGTCTCTTTTGTTAAGATGTATAAAAATGTGATTGAATCCCTTTCTTCCAAACTTATTTCAACCAATAATCAGCTTTATCCATTCATCAGTCAATAACGCACTCCATGAATGAAGATTTTTGGAAAAACCTTCCTCATTTTGACGATTTTGACCAGAGTCTACGTTGTGATCACTATACAGCTTTTGATGACACTTGGTATCTTTTTATCGCAGACATCCAAGGTTCCACTCAAGCCATCCAAAAAGGAAAATATAAGGATGTCAACCTAATCGGTGCCTTATGCATCATCTCTGTACTGAATGCATGTAAGGGGATAGAAATTCCCTTTGTATTTGGAGGTGATGGGGCTTCACTTTTAGTTCCTTCCTCTTATATAAGCAAAGCTAAAGATGCCCTTCTGGCAACAAAACTGCGATCTCTGGAACACTTTAATATGACATTACGGGTCGGTGCAATAGGCGTAAAAGAGCTCTATGAAAAAGGAATTTCTCTTAATGTTGCCAAACACAGAGTGTCAAAAGACTTTTATCAAGCCCTCTTTCAAGGTGGAGGGATGGCTCAGGCGGATACACTTATTAAACAAGACCCCACCTACTGTTTTAATATGCCAGAACACCCGCTAGAAGCTGACTTCACAGGATTAGAATGTCGATGGCAGGATGTTTTCTCCCAAAAAGACGAGACCATTTCCTTATTAATATACGCACAAGACAATGAGACCTATCAAGAGGCCTTACATTTTATCAATGCGCACCTTGGAACATATGAGCATCGACAACCTGTTCAGACATCTGCTTTGAAACTTTCATTTTCTTTACCTCAACTTCTGCATGAGGCAAAAGCAAAAGAGAAGGGCCTCAAAAGAATCAGCTTCCTCTGCAAAATATTTTTCATCAATATCCTAGGTGCGATCTTAATGAGATTTAATATTCGCACTGAACACATCCAATGGGGAGAGTATAAAAAACAGATCACCCTGACTACAGACTGTGAGAAGTTCGATGATATGCTGCGCATGATATGTGCCGTAAAAAAAGAAGACAGGATAGCTTTGGAGAACTACCTTCAAACAGCACATCAAAATAAAAAACTCTGCTATGGTATGCACGTAAGCAATCGTGCCCTGATGACCTGTCTAGTCTTCGATCGGATGGGACCGCAAGTTCATTTTGTTGATGCGGCCGATGGAGGGTACGCTATGGCAGCCGTGGGCCTAAAGCAGCAGCTCAAAAACCTTAACGCTTAATCAGCCGAAGTGCAAGCAGTCCCGCTAAGACACCGACATATATCGCGACATCCATCCCAATGACTTTTTGACTCATCATATAATGCAAAGCAATCAAGACCGTTGCAAGATAAACAAGCTTATGCCATTTTAAAAATTTTGAGAAAAGCTTTTTATGCGAGGTTACGGCCATTATCAAAAGTATTACAAAGGCACTGAGCCCAAAAAAGACGAAGGGACGTTTATAGGCATCTTCTATCATCATACTTAGGCTTCCTTCATTATCGGCTATAAAGAAAAACAGAGAATGCATGAGGGCATAGGCAAAGGTCCATAAGCCCAGTAAGCGCTTATACTTGATGAAATTGATCTTTAGGTAAGATTTTAACGGGGTTATGGACAAGGTCGCGATGAGAAACTGTATCGCACTGATACCTAAGCGATCTGCCGTAAACTTCAAAGGATCATTGGGAAAGGTCCCTAAGAAGCTTCCTCCGTGTTCATATATAAAGGCTGAGACATAATGGGGGTATTCAAAAGCCCACGCCAGTTTATAAGCAATATATAACAGGGGTAAAAAAGCAAGAAGCCATATGATTTTTCTCATTAATCCCATCTTTTAATAATTTTTATCCTTATTGTACACCTCACAACAGTATCTAAAAATTAACCTTTAGATCCATTCCTTTATACATGCTAGCGACTTCATCGCCGTACCCGTTAAACATCAGTGTCTTCTGCTTGAAAAATGCACCTAAAGGACGCTCTTTTGCCTGTGTCCAACGTGGATGTGCCACCTCAGGATTTACATTTGAATAAAAGCCGTATTCTCTTGGGTTCGTCTCATTCCACGTACTTCGTGTTATCTTGTCTGTCACATGGATCTTCGTAATGGACTTGATACTTTTGAAACCATATTTCCATGGAACGACTAAACGGATTGGTGCCCCATTTTGTTTAGGGAGGGTCTTACCATATAGACCGACACTTAAAAGAGTCAAAGGATTCATCGCCTCATCTATGCGTAAACCTTCCACATAAGGAAAGGGAATATTACCGAAAAAACCTTCATTTTTTTGTTCAGGAAACATTTCCGGATCAAACTTTGTCTGAAACTGCACGTATTTTGACTTAGAGGTCAGCCCAGCTTTTTTTAGAAGATAAGAGAGTTCAAAACCCACCCAAGGAACTACCATGGACCATCCTTCAACACAACGAAAACGGTAAATCCGCTCTTCCAAAGGAAAGTTAGAAAGTATTTTTCCCATATCGATGATCATCGGTTTTTCAACCTCTCCCGTGATCTCTATTGTCCATGGTTCAGGTTTTAGTGTATGGGCAAGCTTAGCCGGCCCGTCTTTAGAAAGTGAAAACTCATAAAAGTTATTATAGGTCGTTATCTGTTTGTAGTCGCTTGGCTTAAGGTCGGAAAAATTTCTGTTTTTTTGAAAATCCAGAGACCTTCCCGGATAATTTTCTTTAGCCTCAAGACCAGAGGAAAAAATAGCTCCTGCTCCGGCAATAGCTGCTACTTTCATAAGGCTTCGTCTCTCTTTATAGATACTTTCATCTGTAACAAGGTTCTCAGTTAAAGACCAAGACGGCTTTGTTAAAATCTTCATAATATATCCTTTCGATAAGATATTATACATTTTATCTGTGTAGCTGCTGTGTAACAAAAAGCTTGATTTAATAAAATTTTAGAGTATAATATTCCCTAACCATCTTTAACAATAATTCTAAAACTACAAGCAGGTACCATGAATAAACTAATCTTGATCATTGAAGACAATAAGACTATTGCCATGTATGAAAAAGACACACTTATTCAAGCCGGATATGATGTCGTTGTTGCGCATAACCTTGAGGGAGCGAAAGACTTAGTCAAACTACATTACAAAAGCATCATGCTTTCTATCGTAGACATTAACCTTCCAAATGTCAAAGAAGAAGCTCTAGAATACCTACTTAGGCATAATATCCCTGCCATAGCAATGACAGGAAGTTTCCATCGTAAGCTTCGAGACAAGATTGTCGACAAAAATATCATTGATTATATTGTGCTTGAAGATGACCAGCAACTTGAACTTTTGCAGGCGACAGTCAATAGAATAAGCAATAATGAAACTCGTAAGGTTCTTATCGTTGATGATTCAAAATCCAGTCGTTTTGCTCTTAAAAGTCTTCTGAAATCACAAAACTTCAGTATCTACGAAGCCACTGATGCTATTACTGCACTCAAACTATTGCAAGAGCACAATGACATTAATATTGCCCTTGTTGATTATGAGATGCCAAAAATGAACGGGGCTGAATTAACACGACTTATTCGTAAAAGTTTTTCAAGAGCAGAACTTTCAATTCTTGCCATTTCCGTCCATTCTGAACCTATTATTACTATTGAATTTCTAAAAGCCGGGGCCAATGACTTTATCACTAAGCCCTATGTAAAAGAAGAAGTGCTTGCAAGAATAGGTGTGCATATCGATATGCTTGATCAACACCAAAAACTTCAAAATGAAATAAAAATGCGAAAAGTTATAGAAGAAGAGCTAAAAATATCACAAAAAAATGCCCAAAAGGCCAACCTGGCAAAATCAAACTTTCTTGCTAATATGAGTCATGAAGTCCGCACACCTATGAATGCTATCTTGGGGTTTGTCGAGATCTTATGTAAAAATGAAGTTTCTAAAGATAAGCTTGAAAAACTCTGTATTGTCAAAGAGTCCAGCACTTCGCTACTGGGTATTGTTGATGATATATTGGATTTTTCAAAAATAGAAAGCGGGAAAATACACATCGAGAACATCCTCTTTGAAACCCAACTTCCTTTTATCTTTATAACCAAACTTTTCATTGAAAAAGCCAAACAAAAAGAGATCTCTATTGAACTAAAACTGGATAAGGAACTTCCTAGTAAAGCTTACGGCGATATCACACGGATAAAACAGGTTTATGCCAACCTTCTAAGTAATGCTATTAAGTTTTCACCACAAGGGGGTAAGATAGAAGTAAATATTACTCAAATGATCGGAACGGATTCTCTCTTGTGCCGGGTCAGGGACTATGGTATCGGTATTGCAAAAGAGAACCAAATAAAAGTCTTCAATATGTTTGAGCAAGAAGACAGTTCTATAACAAGAAAGTTTGGTGGAAGCGGACTTGGTCTAACAATCAGCAGGTGTTTAGCAAAGATGATGAAAGGAAAACTCTACCTTGAGAGTAGCTTAGGGAAGGGAAGCACCTTTCTTTTTGAAGTGGAACTGTTTAAAGACATTCCCCAACATGAGGCTGACGCTAAGAAAGAGGTCTTTGAAATTGGAAAAACGGATCTGCCATTAAAGGGAAAAGCTTTGGTCGTTGAAGACAATACGTCAAATCAACTTCTTATGCGTATCATCCTCGAAGAGTTAGGGCTAATCGTCACTATAGCCAATGACGGTCAAGAAGCAATAGACGCCTTTAGACGTGATGCATATGATGTTATCCTAATGGATGAGAATATGCCTAACCTGAATGGCATTGAAGCCACAGCACAGATTAGAGCTCTAGAAGAGAATTCCAGCCTTAACCCTACTCCCATTATCGCTGTAACTGCTAACGCCCTCAAAGGTGATAAAGAAAGGTTTTTAAATGCGGGGATGAATGAATATATTGCAAAACCCATTGATGCCAAAGAGATTGAAAATATCCTGAGAAAATTTTTAGCTTTGCGATAAAGACTTCATGTTATACTTGCTTTATCAAAAAAACATAAAGAGTCTCTTATTAAATGGTTTAAACGATTATCATTCATTTTATTAACTATTCTTGGCTTATATCTCCTTGGGCGCTTTGGTGTTGTAAGTTATGACAGCTATGTCTTTGTTCAAAGGCACCCTTACCTTCAAATGCAAACGCAAAACTCCATCACTGTTAAGTGGCAAACGCCAAAAAGTGAAATCGGCTGTATTGAATATGGCAAAAAACTATTGTCTCAAAAAGTCTGTGAAAAGACGGCGACAAATAAGCACCTTCTTCGTCTTGATCATTTAGACCCAGGCAGCACATATATATATGCGGTCAACTCAGACTCTTTAAAAATCGATAATAAAAATCGTCATTTTACTACCTTAGGCAAGGACACGGCCAAAACGCAATATATCTGGATTATTGGCGACTCAGGGAAAAGCGGACCGGATCAAGACAAGGTCTATGCTCAAATGCAAAACTATATGAAAGACAAGTCTTTAAACTTATGGCTTTTACTAGGCGATAATGCTTACAGGTCGGGTACGCAAAAACAATATAATTCCAATATGTTTGAGCCCTACAAAGAACTTCTCAAGAACTACGTCCCATGGGCCGTCATAGGTAACCACGATGCAAGGCGTTGGGCGTTTTATGATATATTTGATCTTCCTGAACAAGGTGAGGCCGGGGGTATACCTTCTAGGACTGAAAAATACTTTGCAATCGAGAGTGGAGATGTTCATATTCTGATGATAGACAGTGAAACGACCGATCTATCACCTGACTCCCCTCTGGCAAGTTGGCTGGAAAAAGATCTAAAAGCCAATACTAAAAAATGGACGGTTGCTGTCCTTCATCATCCTCCTTATACCGATGGAGGGCATAACTCAGATGATGAGCATGACAGCCATTACACCTTTTCTCCCAAAGGCCGTCTTTTTGATGTGCGTGAAAATATTATTCCTATCTTAGAAAAATATGATGTTGATCTTGTCTATAGTGGTCATTCTCATGTATACGAGCGTTCTAAACTGATGCATAAACATTATCTAGACTCTTCACACTTTGACAAGAAAAAACACCTTGTCCAAGATACATTAAGTGATTACTGTAAAACCTTACAGAAGAAGCCCTATGCCGGAACAGTCTACACCGTTATTGGATCTTCTGCAAAACTTGATCAGGGGGCACTTAAGCACCCCGCTCTGCCTTTTGCATTTGAAAAAATGGGATCTGTTATCTTGGAAGTCAATGAGGATTATTTAAGATCGAGCTTTATTAGTATAGACGGGAAAGTTGATGACAGCTTTACCCTATATAAGAAAGAGAGCTGTTTATAGAAAGAAGACTTAGTCTTTTAAGTCTTCCCTCTTGTTATGATGTAACATATACTGCACTGTTTTATAAATAGCCTCGGTCAATGTCTTCATCTTGTGCGATTCCTGCGGATACGAGGCAGAGACATCTTCTCTTGGCGTCTGAGAATCAAGCCTATAAAGTTTGGCATCCCCTCCTTCCTCTGACATCTTTAACCAGTATTGCTCATTAACAAGACCTATTTGAAGAGGATTTGTATGCAGCACAGTAAACGCATACTCTTTGTCATCAAACTCACTGTCAAAGATATCTCTGCCAAGCGTCGTCGATCTATAATCTTGTCCTGCAAAACTTGCAATACTCGGAAGCACATCGACCTCTGAGACAACTTTATTCAGAACCTTTGGCTCATCAATATACCCGGGTGCCCAGATAACGAAAGGAACACGATGTGATCCAAGGTTCAATTCAGAAAAGCTGTCTGCTTTTAAAGCACTCTTGTCCGGGAATCCGTTAATACCGTGGTCTCCCCAAAAAACAAAAATTGTGTCTTTGGCATAGCCCGCCTCTTTAGCCAATTTAATATAATAACCGATTGAATAATCCATCAAACGGTACGCATTGTATTCTTGGCTTGATTCAAATCCGTGTTGTTTGGTAAGCTCATCCGAAATCGCTTTTTCCTCAAAACCGTAAGATGCTTCCGGGATAGTATAAGGCCTGTGGTTTCCTGAAGTCTGTATAAAGGCGAGAAAAGGTTCTTTTTGCTCCTTTAATACAGCATGCGCTTCTCGAAAAAGATCAATATCTGATATACCCCAAACATCATTTCTAGCTGAGGCATAATCTCCTTCTTCATACAGATGCAGGTCATCAATATTTTTTGTCAAGATTCCCCGAATATTGCCCCATGAAGCAGATCCGCCAATAAAATAAGACTTTTCATACCCTTTAAAATCATTTGCAATACTGTGCTGGTCTACGATGCGAGGGTTTCGACTGGACGTGCCTTTTTTCTCAATATCTGGCATCCCTGTAATTGTGGTAAACACTGAACGTGCTGTTCCTGTTGAGGGTGTAAAAAAGTTTTTATAATAATACCCTTCATCCGCAAGTTTTTTAAATTCCGGTGTGGGGTCAAGCCTATTTCCATTAAGTGATGTTTTATAGCTTGCGAATGACTCAATGATGACGATAACAACATTAGGTTGCTTCTCGCGTTTAAACTGAGGCTGTGCATTTCGCTGAAAATTCAGGCTACTGATATTTTTATCTTTTACACCTAAATACTCTGCCATAAGTTCATAATTTTTTTCAACGGCACTCTTGTCATATACCACACCACTGTTTTCTAAAGTATCATAAAAGTACTGAACAGGGTTATAAGTAAACTGTGCAGCAAAAGGATGTGAGCTAAAAGCCGCTTCTGACCAACGCAGAGGATATTGAGAGAACTTACTCATAACGCCAAGCGTCAGCAGTAAAAGCGATATAAAACCAATTACGCCGTATCCTACTACACTATAACGCGGTGTTGGTTTTTTTAGACAACGTTCATACAAAAGATTAAGTAAGAAGACAAAAACCCCAACAGCGCCAAGGTAACCAAGCGTAATCCAAAAAACAGGATAAGACTCCATCACCATATCAGCCGAGATAGAAAGGTCTTCTAAAAACCTCAATGCTGTTGCATCTAAACGAATACCCAGATATGAGAAATGACCAAAATCAATAATATATACAAGTGCAATACCCGAGAATGCGAGCGTCAAATATGTTAACCAAAAATATTTCATCGCGCTGGAGTTAAAAGGATTCAACCATTTTATCCAACCCAGAAAAAAGATCGGCAGGATCATATTGATAGTCAAACGAAGATCAAAACGTGCCCCCAACCATAATGCATGCCAAAAGTCAGAAGAACTCAAAGGTGCCTTAGCATCTTCAAAGGCAAGCCAAAAAGCAAGATGTAACACAATAAAAACAAGGGTCATCCCCACAATAAAGGCAAATAAAAAGCGTAATAGACGAGGTACTTTTTCACAAAACTTAGGCATAAAACATCTTTAGATTAATTTAGGATGCAATTATAGCACTTTAGTTATAATTCCATTAATATTATAGAAGGATCAACGTGCAAACAAACATGACATTTAGCGAAGAAAAGCCCGTCAAAAAACTCCATATCGTATCACTTGGATGTACTAAAAATCTTGTGGACACTGAAGTGATGCTGGGAAAACTTCGTGATTTTGAGATGACGGACGCTTCAGACGAGGCTGATGTCATCATTGTCAATACCTGCGGTTTTATCGATGCGGCAAAAGAGGAGAGTATCAATACGGTCTTAAACCTTCATGATCAGCGTAAAGAAGACTCGTTACTTGTTATGGCCGGATGTCTAAGCGAGCGTTATCAAGACGACCTTCAAAAAGAGATGAAAGAAGTTGATATCTTTACCGGTGTGGGCGATTATGATCAGATAGACACGCTGCTTGCAGCCAAGCAAAGCCGCTTTTCCGAAAAGACCTATCTTATCGGAAATGAAGAACGTGTCATCACAGGTTCAACGTATCATGCTTATATCAAGTTTTCAGAAGGGTGTAATCAGACCTGCTCATTTTGTGCCATCCCTTCGTTCAAGGGTAAACTGAACTCCCGTGACCTGGATATTGTTGCGCAAGAGGTCGAGTCTTTAGTGCGTCAGGGGTATTACGACTTCTCATTTATCTCTCAAGATTCAAGTTCTTATCTGCGTGACAAGAATGTAAAAGACGGACTTATTCACTTGATCAAACGGATAGAACTTATTGAAGGCGTACGGTCAGCACGTCTTTTATATCTTTATCCGACAACCGCGAGTGTAAAGCTCTTAGGAGAGATAGCTAAATCTCCTGTTTTTCACAACTATTTTGACATGCCGATACAGCATATCTCAGACAAAATGCTCAAACTAATGAAACGCGGGTTTGGAAAAGAGAAGACCATTGAGCAGCTGGAATATATGAAAACGCTTCCAAATGCTTTTTTACGAACCTCTTTCATTGTTGGCCATCCACAAGAGACGCAAGAAGACTTCGATGAGATGTGTGAGTTTGCACGTACCTTTGGATTCGATCGTATTAGCACCTTTGCTTACTCGGATGAAGAAGAGACAGCTGCTTATGATATGGAAGGTAAACTTTCTCAAGAAGTCATCAATGAACGTGCTGAGATTATGGGTGAGATCGCTGAAGAGGTCATGAACAAAAGCCTTGAGAAGAAAGTGGGGCAAGAGGTCGAACTTGTGATTGACGGTGAAAGCGACGAACACGAGTATCTCCTCTCAGCGCGTGAACTAGGATGGACACCTGAGATTGATGGTGAGATCTATGTAAACGATAATGAGCTTGGTGAAAATGCGACCCTCAAGTTTGGTAAAGTCTACCGTGCCCGAATCACTGAAAAAATCGGTGATAAACTTCTAGCAACTGTGATCTCTTAAGGACTTCCTTGAGTCTTCTGTCTTATGAAAAGTTCCAAAATCTTAAAGATCAAAAACTTCTCTTAGCATTTTCAGGTGGAGCAGATTCAACTGCTCTGTTT
>Ga0316206_1000950_pt1 | contig 30588 bp, 18 predicted proteins | sample 6monthpyrite_MG_FD_204942 | JGI IMG/M metagenome (GOLD analysis project Ga0316206, IMG submission 204942) | Microbial mat bacterial communities from mineral coupon in-situ incubated in ocean water Damariscotta River, Maine, United States -... | ecosystem: Environmental > Aquatic > Marine >... | reverse complement strand
CCTATCATGTGGAGTGAATTAAAAGGCTCAATTGACATGGCTATTGCTTATTATGCTTATTCCAAAGAGATAAACTTTATATTTCCAGAGCAAAAGTTTATGCTAAATGCAGATAAGGATTTGTTAGAGATGCTTTTTTCAAATTTCATAATTAATGCTATTGATGCAATAGAGTTAGACGAAAATGATGAAGGAAACGTGGAGATTATTTATCAAGAAGGTGAGAAGTTTCATAAATTTTATATCTACGATACAGGTGTCGCAATCGAGAATAAAAAAGATTTGTTTGAGGCTTTTGTGAGTACAAAAGTTAAGGGTAACGGTTTAGGGCTTGTATTGTCTCGTCAAATTGCCGAGGCTCATGGCGGAAGTGTTGAGCTTATGAATGGCGAAAAAAAAGGGTTTGAAATTAAACTTTCAAAGTTATAGTTATTTTTAATGGAATATTTATTGCTGGTTTAAAAAATATAAATGAATGATAGAGGCTTTTAAATGTTGATAACTCAGGGAGATATTATTGCAATTTTAGACTTTGTAAGAATAGATAAGTTTTATGTTAGTTGTCACTTTAAATGCAGTATTAAAAATAAAACAGTTATCTCAAAAGTTCCTTTTGAACCATACCAAGGCAAGATAATAATTACTTGGAAGGAGATTCTTTTACATCCTAGAGAATCATATAATAAATACTATCATACCCCCATAACTATATATGGTAATGAATGCCACGAAACTATAGTCTTAAAAGCTTTTGAAAATGTTTCTAATCATTTTAAATGGAGCTATGAAGATAAAAGGTATATTTATGTTTAGGTTTGACTTAAAGCTTTTCATTTGAAAAAAGAATTAATTAAAGTCGCTGGAGCAAGTCTGGATTTTTACAAATACGAGGAAGATGATTTGACTTATTATGAGTTTGACGCAACCGAATGTTCTCCTCCCGCACCTATGGTAAACGCCATAAATGGCTTAAGAATGCTAAAAAATGAAAATGAAAGATTGATAGGTATTTTCTTTCATGAGCCATTTCCTCTCTATCAAAAAATACCATCTTTTTTTAACTATGAAGTCACTGAGTTGGAAAATGGAGATTTTAAAATAATATTTAAGAATATGAAAAATTAGCTCAAATTATTATAATATAATTTAATACAAAATCTGCAATTATTTTTCAATACATAGATTAGATTTATAAACAATATGTTATCATTTTTTTTAATGAATCATAAAGGCTCGCAAATGAAAAATTTGTCACTAAGTAATAAGATACACATTCCCCTAATTTTCTCTATAATAGTCGGTTTTTTTGTCATCATGCTGAATTATGTATATTCTGTAAATGAGATGGAAGATAACCTTTATAAGAAACAAGAGGAGTCTCTTCTTTCTATATACGCATCAGCTATTACATCTAAAGAAAATGTGGGTCTGACTAACGCTATAAACATAGCAAAAAACTACTATGTTATAAAATCATTACTTGGAAATGATAGATCTGTAGCCATTAATGGACTTGAGAACATATCTTCAGAGTTCAAAAAATATACAAAATATAAAAATATAAAAATTCATATGCATGATGCCAATATGCATAGTTTTTTAAGGTCTTGGAAACCAGGAAAATTTGGAGATGATTTAAGCTCTTTTAGAAAAACGATAGTGAGTGTTAAGGAAAATAAAAAACCGTTGGTAGCTATAGAACTTGGTCGTGCCGGTTTAATACTTCGTGGTGTAGCACCAATCATAGATAATGGACATTATATTGGTTCGGTTGAATTTATGCAAGGGCTAAATTCTATAGTTAAAAAGATGAGAAAAGACCATAAATATGAAACTGCAATAATTATGGATAATAAATACCTCTCAACAGCAACAGCACTTTCAAATGCACCAAAAACAGGTGATTTTACTTTAGCCATCAAAGATAATATTGTTGATAAAAACTTTTTTGAAGACATTAAAAATATTAATGTTACAAAAACTAAAACTTTTCAAATTACAGATAAATATCTTATGGTTACGCAACCAATAATCGATTTTTCAGGACAAACAGTTGGATATGCGGTTTTAGGAAATAAAATTTCTAATGTTGAAGCAATTCTTGAAAAATCAGAAGATTCTTTAATAAGACAAGTCATGATTATTGCACTGTTGGATATTTTTATTCTTGCTTTTTTAATCCTGATCGTTAAAAAAATCATTGTTTCACCTATTGTTCACTTAAATAATGTTGCGATTGAGTTAGCGCATGGTGATGCTGATTTGTCAAAAAGACTACCTGTTCATTCTGGAGATGAACTAGGACATGCCAGTGCTAGTTTAAATATTTTTTTAGATAAAGTAGAAGTACTCTCTATAAATGCAAAAGAAGAGGCACGTAAGGCTGAGGAAGCAGCAGTGGAAATTCAGATTGCCCTTGATACAAACTGTACCACTTTAGCCTTATCAGAAGGTATGATTACAGGTTCTATAGATAATGCCAATAACTTGCGAGTTAGCATGGCAAGTAATATAGAGACAGTAAACGAAGTTAATACATTAAATAAAGATACAGAAGATGTAATAAATAATGTCACTGTATCTACCGGTGAGATTATAGAAACTATCTCAAGTATTACGGAGATGATTGGTGATTCAAGAGTCTCATCAGAACAACTAAATTCTAATGTTGAAGAGATATTTAATGTGATTTCACTGATTAAAGATATCTCAGATCAAACAAACTTATTGGCTTTAAATGCTGCAATAGAAGCAGCACGTGCAGGCGAACATGGACGAGGATTTGCCGTTGTTGCCGATGAAGTTAGAAAACTAGCTGAGAGAACGCAAAAGGCTACTAGTGAAGTTGAGGCTAATATCAGCGTGTTAAAGCAAAATTCCATAAGTATGAGTGAAAATAGTGAGTCAATAGAAAAGCATGCAATTGCATCTCAAGATAAGCTGGATGCTTTTAAAAATATACTGCATGAGCTTATAGGTAATGCAGTTAAAATATCAAAATATAACACGCTGATTGGGCATGAGCTATTTGTAAATACAGTTAAACTCGATCATATGGTTTTTAAAAATAATGCATATTCTTTGGCATTTGAAAATAAGCCTGATTTATCGATTGATGATCATTTATCTTGTAGATTTGGTAAATGGCAGGCTGGTGCAGGAAAAGAAGTATTTGGTAAGCTTAGCTCATTTTCAGATATAGTAGCACCGCATAAAAAAGTGCATGATAATATCATAAAAATAATGAACCTCTTGGCAGAACATGGAACAACTAAAGAAGATGAAATGCTTGAGTTATTTAAAGATGCAGAAAAAGCATCACATGAATTATTTGATTATCTAGATATTATGGTAAAGTCATAAAAAAGTTATCATATTTTAATTAAGCACATCGTTAGAATCGATGTGCTTTTAAAAAGTATTTTGTGTACTTGAGTCTTTTAAAGCACTTATAGAAAAAGTGTATTAGTTTTTCTCAAGAAAAAGTTGCTTTTCATACAAATTGTTTACTTGAATCGCTTCTATTAATCGCCATTTTTGTGAGTAAAGTTCTGCTAATGTGGTGACTGTATCCTCTATTGTGATAAATGTATTTATTGTACCGGATTCTGTACTCTCTTCTTTTATACCGCTTACCTGAAATATTTCTGAGTTTTCATTAAAAAGTGCCGGACTATAATAAATTGCTACTTGCATTGTAATATCTCCTTGTATCTTATTTGGTGAAGTATTATACCATATGTGCAAGAATGATGTGAAAAAATATTTTGATATAAAAATATGAATCTTTTATTTATCCTTCACTCTCTGTTAGCTTATTTTGATTAGAATGTCTTTTTTAATACAAAGGCTAATTATTATGAGACAACTTCTACTATTTTTCAGGTCTATTAAAACAATGGTGGTATTGATGCTGATTTTTGCAGTATCAATCGGATATGCTACTTTTGTAGAAAATGACTACGGGACAATGACCGCTAAGGCTGATATATATAATGCTAGATGGTTCGAGGCTTTGCTTGGGCTTTTAGCTTTAAATCTTTCATTAAATATATACAACTACAAAATGTATACACTTAAAAAAGCTCCTATATTTATTTTCCATATGGCATTTTTAGTGATACTTTTAGGTGCCGCTATTACGCGTTATACAGGCTTTGAAGGTTCTATGCATATCCGTGAGGGTGAAATAGCCTCTACTATACTTAGTGCAGAAACATTTTTTTCGGTTGAAGCTACGAGCGGTGATAAAAAAGCATCACATTCACAAGGAATTTATCTTTCTAAAAAATCTAACAATAATCTATCTTCTTCTTTAAGTATTGATGGTAAAAAAGTCAAAGTTGAACTTATAGAGTATATACCTAATGCAATTGAAAAAAGTGTTGCCGACAAGAATGGAAATCCGGTTGCCAATCTGATGATAACAGGTGGTGGAAAAGGTAAACCCCTCGCTCTTAAGCAAGGTGAATATTATGAAGATGACAATGTTGTTTTGGATTTTGGTTCTTTAAAAACATTTGATAAACCTGTAATCTCTTTATATGTAAAAGATGAAAAGTTATTTATGAAGCATGATATAAAACTTAATTACCTCAAAATGGATGATGGTTCAAAAGGGGAATTAGTTTCAAATATTAAAGAACCCTTTACTACTAGGACACTTTTTACTGCAGGAGTAACAAATTTTGTTCTTCGAACTTACCTACCGCATGCAACTACTAAAATAGTATCAGATCCAAAAGCAAAAGCTAAAAGTATCGGTTATGATGCATTGCGCTTTAAAATAAGTGTTGATGATAAGTCAAAAGAGGTATTAATATTTGGAAGAGCTGGTGTTTTAGCTGAAGGCTCACACACACTTGTAAATGGTGTTTATGTAAATGTTTCTTATGGATCAAAAGAAATACCGATACCTTTTGCACTAGAATTAAAAGATTTTCAATTAGACAGATATCCGGGTTCTATGTCTCCTGCTTCTTATGCGAGTGAAGTAATTTTAATAGATAAAGAGGAAAATATTAATATGCCATACAGAATTTTTATGAATAATATTTTAAATCATCGTGGCTATAAGTTTTTCCAATCTTCGTATGATCAAGATGAAAAAGGAACTGTTTTATCGGTTAATAATGATCCTGGAACTATTCCTACATATATAGGCTATTTTCTTTTAGCTGTAGGAATGTTTTGGACACTTTTTTCTAAAAAACATAGATTCTCAGTACTTTCAGCAAAGGCAAAAAAAGCGAGCGAGCAAAAAGCATTGCCAGCATTGATAGCTGTAGGCTTGCTTTTTAGTTTTACACCTTCTTTTGCAGAAGGGTTAAATCCGGCTATAAAAACAATACTAGCATTTGACAAAAATCATGCAGATAAATTTGGGGCTTTGATAGTTCAAGACAGCAAGGGTAGAATGAAACCGCTAGACACTCTTGCAACTGAAGTGATAGCAAAAATCTACAGGGGTTCGATGGTAAATGTTGGAGGTTATAAACTTACACCAGATCAAGTAGTCCTTGGGATGATGGTTCGTCCTGATATTTACAGAAACATGAAAATTATCCGTACGAAAAATAAAAATATCAATAAGCTCATAGGTGCAAATGAAGATGCCAAGTATGCTTCATTTGCTCAATTTTTTAAAGATCCTATAAATATGGGTGGCTATAAGTTATCAGAAGCAGCTGAAGAAGCTGCAAGAAAAGCGCCAAAAAATAGAAATAGGTTTGATAAAGAAGTGTTGAGAGTGGATGAAAGAGTAAATGTATCATACATGGTCTATACAGGGTCTCTTGTGAAAATTTGGCCAAAAGCAAATGATGCAAACAATAAATGGCTTGCAACTATTGACGCACTCCAAACTTTTTCACCTGATAATGCAGAAAAGTTGAGAGTAATTGCAGTGAATTATTTTACTGCTGTTGATAATTCCTTAACTAGCGGTGATTGGAGCAAAGCAAATCTAAAATTAGAAAAAATTGCAGAGTATCAAAAATTTTATGGTGCAATAGTGTATCCTGATGAAAATAAAATTCTTGCAGAAGTTTTTTACAATAAGGCACATATATTTGAAACTATTTATCCAATATACTTAGTACTTGGATTTATCCTTCTTATCCTTAGTTTTGTTAAGATTTTAAAACCTAAGTTTAACATAGCGATTTTTTCAAAAGTAACATTAATTCTACTTATTGTACTATTTATTGCCCATACGGTTGGTTTAGCACTTAGGTGGTACATCTCTGGGCATGCTCCATGGTCTAATGGTTACGAATCTATGATTTATATTGGTTGGGCAACAGTTCTGGCTGGATTTATCTTCTCAAAACGCTCAACTATCACTATGGCATCTACGGGTATTTTAACGGGTCTTATTTTATTTGTTGCACACTTAAACTGGATGAACCCACAAGTCACAAACCTTGTACCTGTACTTAATTCGTATTGGTTGAGTATACATGTTTCTATGATTACTGCCAGTTATGGCTTTTTAGGACTTAGTGCTTTACTGGGATTTATCACGATTTTACTATTTATATTTAAAACGCCAAGTAATGAAAAACATATAGCCCTTTCCATTAAAGAGTTAAATGCCATCAATGAAATGAGTTTAATGGTTGGTGTAGTGTTATTGACGGTAGGAAACTTTTTGGGTGGTGTTTGGGCAAATGAGAGCTGGGGTAGATACTGGGGCTGGGATCCAAAAGAAACTTGGGCTCTTGTGACTATTTTAGTTTATGCAGTCGTATTGCATCTCAGATTTATCAGATCAATTTACAATGAGTTTAATTATAGTGTTATTTCACTCTTGGCTTTTACATCGGTCCTTATGACATATTTTGGAGTAAATTATTACCTTGCAGGAATGCACTCTTATGCAAAAGGAGATCCGGTTCCTATTCCTGATTTTGTTCCTATAACTTATGCTATTGTATTTGTGGTTATAGCTTTAGCCTTTAGAAACAGAAAGTTAGCCTAAGGTCTGACCTCATGGAATTTAGTGGCTTTAGCAAAAAAACACTGCCTTTTCTAAATGCCATTAGAAAAAACAACAACAAAGATTGGTTTGAGGCTCATAAAAATGAGTATGAAAATCTTATATTAAATCCATCCCGTCTCTTTGTTATAGAGATGGGCGAACATCTTCAAGCGTTAGAAGCGACCATCAATGCAGAACCTAAAATCAATAAATCCCTCTTTAGAATTTACAGAGACACGAGAAGAATGGGTTCAAATAAAGAACCTCTAAAAAGCCGCATTGGTATAATCTTTTGGCAGGGAAATACAAAAAGACTTCAAAGTTCCTCTTTTTATCTACACTTTTCACCCGATGAGCTTTTTGTCGCAGTGGGTGTAAGATGGTTCGAGAAACCGCTTCTTGATGCGTACAGGGACTATATACTTGATGAAGATAAAAGGCTTGCCTTAAATATGCTTTTAGATTCTCTTGTGGCAAAAGGGTATAAAACACTCGAACATGGATACAAAAGATATCCAAGAGGTTTTAACTCCCACATGTTAAGCGCTGATATGAGCCTATTTAAAGGGATGGCAACTTACAAAATTTTAAAGCCTGACTTAATAGAAGATGGGCAAGAATTAATAAATACACTTTATAAGATATATGAAGATATGCTTCCATTACAGCAATTGATGTATAAAATCAGTTTGAAAGTTAAAGAGGAATAGTCAATGGCAAAAAAAGAAGCAATTGTCTTGCTAAATATGGGTGGGCCAAATAACTTGAATGAAGTTGAAATGTTTTTAAAAAACATGTTCAATGATAAAAATATACTTACTATGAAAAGTGACCTTTTAAGAAAGTTTATTGGTGGTATGATAGTTTTTACAAGAGTAGAGAGTTCACAAGAGATTTATCGTACGCTTGGTGGAAAATCCCCTATAGTTGGATATACAAAAAGTTTGGTTAGTAAGCTTCAGGAGAGACTCGGTAAAAATATTATCGTAGATTTTGTTATGAGATATACTCCACCGTTTGCCAATGAAGTTATAGATAGATTAAACAAGGAAGAGATTGATAAAATATATCTTATCCCAATGTATCCACAATATTCTACAACTACCACAAAATCATCACTTGAAGATTTTGAAGAGTACTACCATTCTACCGAGGGTGATGCAGTTTTGGTTGAGATAAAACACTATTTTGAAAATGAAACTTATAACAAAGCAATCATCCAGAGAATAAAAGAAAAAATGGCTGATGCAGAGTATAGAGACTTTGATATTATCTTCTCAGCACATGGACTTCCTCAAAAAATAGTAGATGCAGGAGATGTTTATGAAAAACATGTGAAGCGACATGTACAAATATTAAAGAAGATGTTAGCAGATGAGATGATGAACTTTCATCAAACACATTTAGCGTATCAATCAAAAGTCGGACCTCTGAAATGGTTGGAACCATCTTTGCATACAAAACTTGAAACTGTAAGAAATAGGGGAGTTATAGTTTATCCGATTGCTTTTACCGTAGATAACTCTGAGACTGATTTTGAACTTGAGGTTGAATACCGAGAAATTGCAGAAGAGTTGGGTTTTAAAGATTATAGAGTTTGCAGATGTGTAAATGACAGTGAACTTTTTGTAGATGCCCTTTGTGAAATTTATGAAAAGATGAAATAAAAATTTCTATGAAGAGAATCTGATAAAAAATTCACTTCTTTTTTGAAGGAGACGATAATTTGAAAGTTGTTATATTTGATATGGATGGAACGTTAATAGACTCAAAAAAAGATATAACTATCTCTATAAATTATGTACGAGAATTAAACCATAATCTTCCACCCTTGAGAGAAGATTTTATAGTTGAAGCTATCAATAAAGAGCATAGAAATTTGCCAAAACTCTTTTATGAAACTGAAATATATGAAGAAAATGATAGAGAACTATTTGAAATCCACTACGAAACACAATGTATAAAAAGTCCATATCTTTATGTGGGAATCAAAGAAACATTGCATGAACTTGTCGCATGTGGAGTAAAAATTTCAGTCGCTACAAATGCACCGACTATTTTTGCAAAAAGGATGCTAAAACATTTAGAAGTTGATCATCTTTTTGATATGATAATCGGTGCAGATAAAGTAAAGATTTCCAAGCCGGACCCACAGATGCTTTTAGAGATTTTAAATCACTATGGTTTTGAAAAAGAGAAACATCAGGCTTGGATGGTAGGAGACAACTCTAAAGATATGAAAAGTGCAGACAATGCGGGTATAGACTCCATATTCGCAACATGGGGATTTAGCCAAAATGGGCAATATAACATGGTGATTAATATGCCCAAAGAAATTTTAGGTATTGTTTTACAAAAATATATGATAGAATAAATTAATTTAATAGGAGAAATGCTATGTTCGATAGTGATTTAATATTAACATTTTTATTTATGGCTCTTCTTTTTTTAAGACAGGTATCTATTTTAAAACAACCCAATAAAATAAATTATGCACCCCTTATACTAGGTGTTGGCGCTATTAGTTCGGGTGTTCATTTTATTATTCATCCTGAAGTCTCAGACATACTTTTGCTATTTCGTGAATCATTTTTCCCCTTACTTATGGCTTTATTTTTTTATATAGTAATGAATATACTTCACCAAACACAGCAAACTCAAAATGATAGAAATAAGGATGAATTTTCGCATACGCTTATTGAAGAACTAGCAGAATTAAAAGAGTTTATGGAAGACTTAGAAGGAAGAATGTCTGCTAGTCAACAAGAGGATTTTAAGGTCCAAAATGATGTTAGGGAGAAATTTAAACAAGATATAAAAGCACTTGATGTAATTCAGACGAACCAAAATAAGTTTTTATCTATGTTTGAAGAGACAGAGGGTTGGCATAAAAATGTTTCAAAAGATTTTGAACAATTCAAAACTGTTCAACTTCCGGAACTAGATAATGTTATTCATAAACATATAGATATTTTGAGAATTGCAGAACAAGAGCACTATAATCAAATACGATCTACACTTGAAAAAGCAGTCATTGGGAGATCTGAGATTGCTGAGGGTGTGGAAGAGTTGAAAACTAGTTTAAATGGACTCAATACAATGTCTGTTGATATTGCTGATTCGATTGCACAGCATACTCTCAAACAGCTCTCAGGTGTTACACAAGCATTTGAGAGTCAAGTAGTATCTTTAAAATCTCATACGGAAGGAGTGAGTACATCACTGTATGAGGGTGAAAGTAGACTTAAATCCATACGCGAACAAAGTGAGCTCATACTAAAGCAGATGGTTCTTTCATCTACAAAAATGAATGAACTTGAAAAACAAAATCATGGGCTACACGATATTTACACAACAGTGAAGGGATTAGTGCATGATATGGAAAGAATTAAAGCTGATTATGTAAAATCTCAGTCTCAATTAAGTGTTCTTGCCAGAGAGATGAAATCTGGGGAAGATGAGCAAATAGAAGCTCTGAAAATACAAATAAATTCATTAGGAGAAGTTTTAACAAAAAAGGTAGAAGCTTCCCTAGAAAAACTTCATGAGCATTACCATATTGCAGATGAAGAAATAACTAATAGCGTTCAAATATTATCTAAGAAGGCACAGCTTCAAAAAGGTTATACTCAATATGAAAGCTAATGAGTGGCAAGTAATATTATTTATTCCCTATGTTTGACTTTCTGTATTTAGTAAAGTTATGGGAGAGTGTTGCAATAAGTTTAATCAATAAAGAAGGCTAAGAATGAAATCAACTCCTAAAAAAAAATATAATGACGTTAAAGTCATACCTCATAATAGTAAAAGAAAAGCAGCGCCGAAAAAGAATAAAACAGATATGGACCCCAAGAATGAAGTTAAAAAAATGTTTATGCATTGGTTTAAAAATAATAATAATGTTGGACAAGTTATGAGTAAACAAGATGTTGTTAAGAATATTTTGATTAAATTAGATGCAAAACAAAATGACGCATTAGAAATCGCTATAAATGAGTTGAAGTCTGAAGGCTGGATTGACGTAAAAGAAGATGGTGTAACATTAGTTTTAACTCAAGAGGGCACTCGATACAGCCCAAAGAGGTAGGCTATTTACACTTAATCACAATAGCGATCGTCATTATCTTCAGGGTTATCATCCTCTTCTTCTAATGCTTCCTCGTCAGTATAATTATACGTATCATCTTCATCTATTAAGTCATTTTCTGAAAAATTATGTGACATATTTACCCCTTCATATTTCTCCGGATTCTATCCTTTTTAACTTTAATACTTCTTTATTTAAGGAATCTAAAGTATATTAAAGATAGAATTATTCTTATTTCTTATAGTTTAAACTGGGATTGTGATTTTTTTATACTAAATTACACATCTTATATTTTACAATATCGTAGTAAAATCTGAAAATGAATCTTAGATATGGTAATTTTCTTATATTTAGATGATTATAAGAACAGCGGACGAAATTAAATAACTAAAGGGGTCTTATGAGTAGTATCCTTATTGTAGATGACTCAAAAATGATTAATAATGGCCTAGCAAGAAGTTTCATTGAAGATTCTCATAATGTAACACAGGTATACACTCTTACGGATGCAATAGCCGCCGTAAAAGCTAAAGAATATGATTATATTTTACTTGATTTAATCCTTCCAGACGGTGAAGGGGAATTGTTACTGGCTTTTGTGCAAAAAAAGAAGAGTCGTGTAATTGTGCTGACTAGCGATCGTGATTCTTTTCGCAGAGAGAGGATATTTAGTTTTGGTGTGGTAGATTATATAATTAAAGATCAGCTTTTCAATGAGATAGCAGCCTCCATTAAACAACTTTTTGTAAAGATAGAATCAAATCAGGCTTTCACCGTTCTTCTTGTCGATGATTCAAGCTTTATACGAGCCCATGTCAGTCAAATGTTGACTAAAAGAGGGATAAATGTAGTAACAGCTAACAATGGCAAGGAAGCATTAAGTATTCTACTATCTAGACAGCAAGTAGATGTGTCAATTATAGATTTGGAAATGCCTGAAATGGATGGATTGACTCTTTTGGGAAGAATGAAAAAAAATATTTCTATTGATGATATTCCCGTGATGATTCTCACAGGTAGTTCTGATTCTAATGTTATTGCAAAAGTCATTAAAAATGGAGTATGGGAATTTAGTAAAAAACCATATATTATTGAAGAACTGCTTCTTAAAGTGGACAATATGCTGGAGCGTTTGAAACAATCAAGAGAGATAGAAGAACAAAGATTACGTTTTGGAATGTACTATCATGCCATAAAAAGTTCAACCCTTTTTTTAAGACTTAATATAAATATGGGTATTGAGTATATGAATAAGCCCATGAGAGATTTACTTCATATCATAAAGATGCCAACTTCTTTTGGAGAGATTATAGATGCTAATGCAGATCAAATTTTGCATGAGATTAAAAAACATATGCACCAAAGCGCCTCTTTCCAAATAAGCTTTGGATTAAATACCGACAACACCCCTAGAGCTTATATATTTGCTACTTTTTCTTCTGTCGTATCGAGTAATGAAAAAGTTGAAGAGGTTTTAATGATTGCTCAAGATATCACTAAATTACAGGAATACAAAGATAAACTTCATAATAAAATTGATGAGCAAACTGCTTTAAATGTTGAACAAAAAAATGTTATGTTTCAGCAGGCTAAAATGGCATCGATGGGAGAGATGATTGGAAATATTGCCCATCAATGGCGACAACCGCTTAATACAATAGGCTTACTAGTGCAAGATCTTGAAGAAGCATATAATTTTAATGAGGTCAACGAGCCTTACATGAAGGAGATGGTTGAAAAATCGATGCATCAAATAAATTTTATGTCAAAGACAATTGATGATTTTAGAAATTTTTTCCAACCAAATAAGCTTAAAAAAGAGTTTTATATTATTGATGCAATAAATGAAACTATAGATATTGTTGGCAAAACACTGCAAAACAATAGAATAGAAATTAAAATAAGCGGAGGAGATACCAAGATTCTTTTTTATGGCTACCAAAACGAGCTGCAACAGGTGATTTTAAATCTTATAAATAATGCCAAAGATGCTATTTTGGAAAAACATAGTGACTTTCCTTCCCGTGAGAGATGGATTCATATAGATATTTTAGATATGGATGAAGAGATTAAATTGAGTATATCGGATAATGGGGAAGGAATTCCGGAAAATATTTTAGAAAGAATATTTGAACCATACTATACTACAAAAGAAGAGGGACAAGGTACTGGAGTAGGTCTTTACATGTCCAAAATGATTATTGAGCAAAACATGAAGGGAGTACTTAGTGTTGAAAATAATACTCATGGAGCAGTATTTAGCATTGTCTTAACTAGAGAGCATAAAGTTTTATGAAGCTGGACAAACGATTATTAAAGTAGAGTTTGTGTGGCATAATTAAACTTTTTAATATTTACAATAGTGTATTCTATAGTCTAAAACTTTCAATATAATAATTCAGTATAAAGATAGGTGGGAAATGGTTTCAAAAACAGAAAAATTTGATATTTCAGTATTAATTGTTGATGATGAACCTGCCGTTTTGCAACAGCTCATTCAACTTGTCCGCAGGCGTGTGAGACAGGTTTATAGTGCGAGTAATGGCGAAGAAGCATTAAAAATATTTCATGATGAAAATATTGAATTGATTATCAGTGATGTGGACATGCCGATTATGGATGGAATTGAACTGCTCAAAAGTATAAGAGAAAAGGATGAAAATATTTCATTTATACTCTCTACCGGATTAAAAAGTTTGGATGTTTTGGCCACCGCTATTGAGTATGGAATTACTTCTTTTTTACCCAAGCCTCTTCAAAAAGAAAACTTATTTAAAAAAATCAAAAGCATCGCCTTAGAAAAACAATTAGAAATAGAACTTCAAAAAAGCATAAAGTTACTAGAACAGTATAAAAATGTGGTTGATGTATCATCTATTGTATCAAAAACTGATACAGAAGGGATTATTACCTATGTTAATGAAGAGTTTTGTAAAATCAGCGGCTACACTAAAGAAGAATTAATTGGAAATAATCATAACATACTGCGCCACCCGAGCATGTCCTCAGAGACATTTGAAGAGATGTGGAATACCATCAAATCCAAAAAAGTATGGCATGGGATAATGAACAACAAAGCTAAAGATGGACACATGTATATAGTTAAGAGTGTTATTAATCCTATTTTTGATGAAGATGGTACAATTGTTGAATATCTCGCTATACGTGAAGATATAACTGAGACAGTAAAAAAAGATAATGAACTTAAACGTAAGAGTAAAAAACTTAAACGCAAAAGGGAAAAACTTTACAATATACTCAACAATATGGAAAGCATAGTTGCTATGTCTAGTGAAGATCAAAAACTGACATTTGCTAATAATCGTTTTTTTAATACGTTTGCTTATACTGACTTAGAAGATTTTATGACAGAACATAATTGCATTTGTGATATGTTTGAAAAAGAGGAGGGGTATTTACAAAAAAGGATGGATGGAGAACTATGGGTTGAGTATATAATCAATCATCCGGATAATACCCATAAGGGCTTAATAATTGATAAAAATAGAAGTCGTAGAATATATGCTATCAAAGTAACTAAAATTATGGAAGAGAGCGAATATTTTCATCTTATTACTTTAAACGATATTACTGAGATTGATAATCTTAGAAACGAGGCTGAAAAGTCTGCTAAAGCGAAAGTGGAATTTTTGGCGAATATGAGCCATGAGATTCGTACTCCAATGAATGGCATCCTTGGATTTACAAAACTTCTACAGCAGACAGGCTTAAGTGAAAAACAGAAGCAATATTTAAAAATTATTGATGGAAGTACAAACACCCTTCTTGGCATTGTTGATGATATTTTAGATTTTTCCAAAATTCAAAGTGGTAAGTTTGAGTTGGATATTACGCAGCTTAACCCGTTTATTGAGTATGAAAAAATGGCTATGATTTTTATGGCAAAAGCGCAAGAAAAGAAGATTGTATTTTCTGTAGAGATTGATTCTAATATTTCCGAATGTATAAAACTAGATCTCCTGAGAATGCAACAGATTGTATCAAACCTTATAAGCAATGCTATTAAGTTCACGCCAAATAATGGAAATATTTTACTGTATGTAAAATTACTCGGTCATGTCGATGATGAAATAACATTGACAATAGGAGTCAGAGATAGTGGTGTAGGTATTTCTCAAGAGAACCAAAAACATATTTTTAAAGCTTTTTCACAAGCAGACAGCTCAACTACGAGACAGTTTGGCGGAACAGGTTTAGGCCTGACTATCAGCGCATATTTTGTGTCTTTAATGGGTGGTTCTTTACAAGTAAATAGTGAAGAGGGGGTGGGCAGTGACTTCTTTTTTGATATTATCGTAAAGACTTGTAAAAGCACGTACTCTTTAGCAGAATTATTTACTAAGTTAAACTTAAATATCATACAAGAACCCGAACCATTGAGTCCATGTCAAAAAAATATGATGAGATATCTTGATGGAATGAAAATTAACTATAGAATTTTAAAAATCGTTGATCTTCCAAAAGTTTTCAAACAAGATGAAGTATATATTCTTTTTTCTGATCGTGAAAAAATATTACTTGATAGACTAGTAGATGAAAATATCAAAACTATTCTGGCGTATTGTAGTGTTACATACAGAATCACTGAAAAAAATATAGTTATAGCAGGGGATCTTAAGTATAACCTTTCTGTTTTATATAATATTCTCTTAGAGATAGGTCTTGAATTAAATCAAGATTCTAGTCTCCTAACACTCTTAGATAATAATAAAGAAAAAACTTATGAAGGAGCGATTTTAATTGCCGAAGATAATGAAGTTAATCAGATGTTCATCAGAGAGATGCTATTAGGATACGGTTTAAAACCTGTTATTGTTGCAGATGGGAAAAAAGCGGTACGCGAAGCATTAAAAAATAATTATGACCTTATTCTAATGGATATTAATATGCCTATGATGGGTGGTATTGAAGCCTTGCATATTATTAAAGAAAATAAAATTTTCAGTCCTGTTGTTGCTTTAACTGCAAATGCTATGGAAGGTGATAAACAAAGGTTCATAAAAGAAGGTTTTGATGATTATATGTCGAAACCTATTGTGGCTGACGAACTAGAAAGAATTTTAAGCATTTATTTAAAGTATGAAGAAACTGCAGGAGTGAAAAAAGATGTAGAGCAGCAAAATGTTGTTATAGCCGACAATTACATAAATATGGATTTAATTAGAAGTGCATTACCATTTCCAGATATATTGATTTTTAAATTTTTTAAATCATTTATTGATACATACCCAGAGCAGATGCAAATACTTGAATTAGCTATACAAAATATGAACTATAAAGATATTGAACAAGCTTCACATGGACTCAGAGGTGCAGCAGCAAATTTAAGAATACAAGCAATTGAAGAGCTTACAAAAAAGATTGAAGAAGCAAGTAGAGAAAATATTGATATTGAATATCAACTAATTTACAACAGACTGGTTGAAGTGATTACAATAGCGGAACTAGAGTTACAAAGGATTATAGATGGCTGATGAGAGCGAAAAAAAGATGAACGTACTCATCGTTGATGATGAAAGTATTAATATTATGATATTAGAAGAGCTCGCGCATAGATTAGGACATCAGACTGTTTCATATAACAACCCACTTGAAGCACTCACGTATCTTCAAAATAATGAACCCGATATTATATTGCTTGATTATATGATGCCTCAGATGGACGGTGTTGTTTTTACAAAAAAAACTAAAGAACGTTATCCGGATTCCATTATTGTCATGATAACGGCTGCTGGAAATAACAATGTACTCAAACACTCTGCATTAGAAGCCGGTGCCACAGACTTTTTATTGAAACCTATTGATGTAGTTGAAGTTCAGCTTCGTCTTGGAAATCTTGCTGAACTGCAATACTCTAGAAATCTGATGAAGCAATACAATGTAAAACTTGAAAAAGAGGTAGAAAAAGCGACACAACAGATTATGGAGGGATACCATGAAGCTTTGATTGTTATTTCAAATGCTGCTGAGTACAAAGACCCTGAGACTTCTAATCATATCCATAGAGTTGCCCACTATACTAAAATGATTGCCGAGAAGCTTGGATTTAGTGAGGAAGAACAAGAAATTATATTTTATGCTTCTCCATTACATGATATCGGTAAAATAGCTATAGCAGATAGTATTTTGCTCAAAGAAGGGAAATTGACAGATGAAGAATTTGACATAATGAAGACACACTCGATGAGTGGATTTGAGATGCTCAAAGAGGCTAAAAATCCCTATTTAAAAGCTGGTGCTCAAATTGCTCTAAGTCATCATGAAAAATATAACGGAAAAGGATATCCACATGGACTTGTTGGAGCCGATATCCCGATTTTCAGTAGAATTACAGCTGTAGCCGATGTATTTGATGCGTTAACATCTAGCCGTCCCTACAAAGAAGCATGGCCGTTTGAAAAGGCATTGGCTTTTATTGAAGAAGAAAAAGGTCAACATTTTGATCCTCAGATAGCTGATATATTTATTCAAAATGTTGATAAGATAAGAAAAATCTTTGATAGGTTTAATGAAGCAGAAGAAAAAGCTTAATACTATAGCCATCTTAAAAAAAACTAATAGTTTGATTTAGGACGGCTATAACTTTTAAAGTTGTACTTTAGATCTATTTTTTTGGATAAATAAGGGCATATAAAGCAACCCTTTATTATTTTTCTGCTTTAATACCGAAGATAAAAATCAATAAAAAAAAATATTTTAATGCGTAGTTGTTTTATTAAACTGCTTCTATTTTAATGCAAAGGGATATATAAATATTATGCTAAATCATTTAATTAATTTTCTGAAAATTGAGGGTGATTTATCTTTTTGGAAAAACGTTATCGTAATCGCTTCAATATCAGGTTTAGCAAATGCTGGACTTTTGGCCTTGATTAATATTGGTGCAGAACTAGCAACAAATGAAGGTCTAAACTTTAGAATTTTTGCAATGTACGTTGTAGTTTTTTTAATATTTTTTATAACAAAAAAGTATTCTCTTTTTAGAGCCTCCCAAGAGATTGAAAGAATTATTATCAATGTCAGAGAAAGAATATCAGATAAAGTAAGACAAAGTGAACTTAAAGCGATGGAGTCGGTAGATAATTCGGTTATTTTTACAAGACTTACGCAAGATACAAATATAATCTCTCAAGTGGGAATCATTTTAACTAATTCGGCGCAAGCTCTTATGATGATGACTTTTGCACTGATTTATATACTTATAATCTCACAACTTGCTTTTTTTGTCATATTGGGATCAGTAGTTGTTACTGTTTTTCTTTATAGAACTTTTGCGAGAGATATCAATATAGATTTAATTGAGATCAATTCAATAGAAGAGAAGTTCTTTGCTTCACTTAACGGAATAATAAGCGGTTTTAAAGAGTTGAAAGTCAATACTAAAAAAAGTGATCATCTTTTTCGTGAACATAAAACAATTATTGACAGCTTGGGAACATTGAAAATGCAGACCAGTAAAAAGTTTGTCACCAATATGATGTTTACAGAAACATTTTTGTATACACTACTGGGTGTGATAGTGTTTGTACTTCCTCATCTGGTATCAGAACAAAGTGAAACAATCATAAAAGTAACTGCTGCCACATTGTTTATAATAGGGCCACTTGACATGACAGTTTCTGTGCTTCCTACAATTTCTAGAGCAAATATATCTGCAAAGACATTAAGAGATTTAGAAGATCTTTTAGATACTGAACATGATGCTCCGGATATAAAGAAAAATAGTGAAATAATAGAGAGTTTTGATAAGATAAAGTTACACGATGTAGAGTTTCATTATCTGGATAAAAGCGGTAGCAGAGTTTTTTCGATCGGACCAATTAATTTAGATATTAATCGGGGTGAAGTAATATTCATTGTTGGAGGAAACGGTAGCGGTAAATCGACCTTAGTTAAGGCTCTGCTTGGTCTCTACTTTCCTCAAAATGGTTATATTAGCATTGATGATGAAATTGTAGATGACTATAATTATCAATCATATAGAGAACTTTTTAGCATTATACTCGGAGATTTTCACCTTTTTAAGAAGCTTTATGGTTTGGGAGATGTAAATGCTAAAATAATAAAAAAATTGTTAATAGACATGCAACTAGATAAAAAAACAAAGTTTATTGATGGGGAGTTCACAGATATAGATCTCTCAACAGGACAAAGAAAACGTTTAGCGTTGATTGCTTCTATTCTTGAAGATAAGCCAATTTATGTGTTTGATGAGTGGGCTGCAGATCAAGATCCAGAATTTAGAAAACATTTCTATTATGAGATTATAAAAGATTTGAAGTCTCAGGGAAAAACTATTATTGCAGTTACACATGATGACGCATATTTCGATGTAGCTGATAAAATATATAAAATGGAATATGGAAAAATAATATCTTTTAAGGATGCCTCTTGAAGCTCAACTGGTTACATGTAGTTTTAACAACACTCTTTATGGCGCTCTTGACGCTGCTTCTGTGGAACCGTATCGTTATCACAGTATATGCCGGAGAAGGTGGCGTAATATTTAATCGTTGGTCAGGTACGGTAGTTGATAAAATATATCATGAAGGTCTTCATGTAATATTTCCATGGCATATAGTTTTAAATTATAATCTACGGGTTCAAGAAAGAAAGCATGAGTTTGATGTATTATCAAAACAGGGCTTGACTATTCATATTAAAGTTTCTATCCGTTTTAGACCGGATGAAGCTATGCTCGGCGTTTTACATAAAAAAATTGGACCTAATTATGTCAATTCTGTTGTAATTCCTGAGGTAGAGTCGGTTATAAGACGCTATTTTGGGCAGTTAAATGATGAGGAAATATATACTTCAAAAAAGGCTATTTTGGAGAAAATTGTAAACGATACTACTACTCAATTGGCTGAAAAATTTATTATCTTAGATGGTTTGATTGTAAGAAAAATAGAATTTCCAAAAATGGTTCAAACTTCGATTGATGAAAAAATAATGCAATACCATAAATATAAGGCGTATGAATATAGGCTTGAGAGAGAAAAGCTTGAAGCAGAGAGAAAAGTTATTGAAGCTAAGGGTATTAACAATTACAAAAATATTATTTCTAATAACCTGACTCCGGAGTATTTAACCTGGAAGGGTATACAGGCGACACTTGAACTTGCAAAATCCGAGAATGCAAAAGTTGTTATCATAGGATCAAACAAAAATGGTCTACCAATTATCCTCAATACGAATGATATGCATAATGGTAAAAAAACGAGTAAAAATGATATGAAAAATAGTACAAAAATCATTAAAAATGATATGAAAAATACTAAAAAAACAGGTGAATAGCTTGATTGAAGAGCAAAGTAAAATATCGAAGAATAAAAATATTATTTTTATCTTGATTGGTGTAGTAGTTATTTTTTTTATTGTTGACATAATGTTTTTTCAAAATGAAGATTATTTTGAAGTAAAAGAGAAAAGGGCAGAAATACTTCGTGACTTAGATAAAGACGAACCGATAAAAGTAGGTGTGGTTTGGCCATTTTTTTTGGAGAAAGGAAATAATTATTTTAAAGAGGGAGTTTTAATTGCTGTAGATGAATTGAATAAGAAAAAAGTACTTAATCGTGAAATTGAAGTTGTCTTTCGTGATGATAAATGGGATGTAAACAGAGCACAATCAATTGCCAAAGAATTTTCAAATGATCCACATATCGTCGCAGTTATTGCCCATGACAATGTCGATGTAGCTGTTCCTGCATCAATTATATATGAATATTCCGGAATAGTTGTTATATCTCCGGCAGTTTCCAATCCGTCTTTTACCCATTTTAATTTTGATTATATTTTTAGAAATACGCCAAGTGATGTGGTTATTGGAGAGAAGCTCGCAAAAGTGGCAAAGTTGATGAACTTTAGGAAAATGGTTGTATTACATAGTGATAATTCTTATTCACAAGCATTGGCAAAAATTTTTACCGAAAAAGCGGTTCAATTAGGTATCAATATCACTGATATTGAAAAATTTACTGATGAGGACCAAAACTTTATAAAAATATTGAGTAATATATCACCAAAGGTGAATAATAATGTAGATTATGACGCAATATTTGTAGCAGGATATGAAGAAAATGTACCAACACTCATAAAACAAGCCAGAGAATTGGATATTTATGCTCCTTTTATAACAGGTGATGCATTAGATTCACCGGCTCTTTTTTCGATTGGAAAAGACGCGCAAGGCACTATTGTTGCTACAATTTTTAATTTAGAATTATTAAATGAAAAAGCACAAGATTTCATTGAAACTTTTGAAAATATTTACCATATTGTTCCAGATACCTGGGCTGCTCAAGGTTATGATGCTATGATGTTGTTAGCTAAGGCTATAGAAAATGCAGGTACCTTAGAGCCTAAAAAGATTTCGACGCAGTTGAAGTATATGCAGAATGTTGATAGTATTTTTGGAAGTTATTCCCTTAATACTAAGGGTGATGCAGTCGGTAGAAATGTCTATGTAAAAGTAGTTGAAGATGGCAAATTTAAGTATTTGAATATTAATTAGGAAATTTCATTTTGATAAAAAAAATTCTATTATTATTAATGATTATGGTTTCTACGCTACTAGCGCTGAAAGTGAGTGTTTATACTGAGCGAAATAATAAGCCATTCTCATATTATGAGAATGGTGTCGCAAAAGGGATTCATGTCGATCTTTTAAAGTCGATTTTTTCAAGAATTCAAGGTTATGCTATAGAACTAGAAGCAACTCCATTACATATCTCCTCAGAAAAGATTAAAAATGATGAAATTCTTGTGTTGTACAACTCCTTCTATAATCAGCAAAATGGGTTAGATATAGCTAAGCATACAAATCCAATTTTATATCAAGATGTGTCTATTTACTGTAACAAAGAGTTTGGTAATGATAAAATAGAATGGCCAACTGGTTTTACTAATCTAACTGTGGCAAAAAATAATAATTTTTCAGTTAAGTTTACTAAAAAATATTTTGATATTGCAGCAACCAATAAGATAACTCTCATTGATGTAAATAGTACGTCAAACGGACTTTTAGCACTTTCTGATAAGCATGTAGAGTGTTATATTGGTGATGATATTGCAATAAAAAGCGAACTTCGAAAACTTATTCAAACAACTAAAGAATCACATAAATTTGAAAAAATTAAGAAAATTACAACAATCGCAAAAGGGGATATTTATCTTGGATTTTCAGATAATTACTTCCCATATAAAGATGATATGATTAAAAAAATTAACTTAGCTATTAAAAGTATATCTCACTCGGATGAAATTCAAGACATAATAGATGAAAACTTAGAACAACTTGTACAATTGAAAAAACAGGAGATAAAAGCTGCAATTTATAATTGGGGTTTTTATACTTCAGATCAATTAAAGAATTATGGACCTTTGTCTGAGGTTGTAACTGCCGCTTTTGCATATAAAAATATTAAAGTAAACTATGAATTCATTAATAAAAAAACAGCCTATCTTTTTACAAAATGGGGAAAAACCTGCATGTCGTTTCCTTGGTCAAAAAGTGGTGATATAGAAAGTTACATGTACTTTTCTGACCCGCTCATGGCTACAAAGGATAATTTCTTTTACAAAAAGAGTAAGTTTCCACATGGGATTGTATATGCAAATGATGATGACTTAAGAAAGTATAGAATTGGAGGTATCTCTGGCTACGCTTATGAAGAAATTTTTTATAAAAAAGATTTAAACTACAAATCGTATAAAAGCTTTAAAGAACTTATTGATGCACTTTTACTTGAAGAAATAGATATTGTTCCATCAAATATTGATGTATTTCATGATGATTTGCAGGAATACTTTCCCAATAGAATGAATGAATTTTCTTATCAAGAAAATTTGTTTACAGATAGCATAGCTTATATCATGTTTTCCAAGCACTGTGAAAATTCATATGAAATGAAAAAAGCATTTGATGAGGGCTTACAAGCGATTAAAAAGAGTGGTGCATTAAGAGTAATTTTGAACAAATATCATATTAAAGATGAAGACTATAAGTATATGTTTGAAAGAGTTAATGAATTGGCAGAACAATTGGCAGAGTACGAAGATAAGAGCAAGAACAAAGAAACTGCTACACAAAGTAAACCTACTTTAAAAGCTAAAAAAGAGTAGTTGTAGTTGGTTTAATTTTAATGAAAGAGAGGGAATACGCATGTATGTTATTTTGATTCTATTGTATTTGTTAGTTTGTTATTTTGTTGGTTTTCTTGGAAGAAATAGAAAATTTACTTTTTGGGGATATTTTTTCTTATCGATTTTTCTGACTCCGGTTCTGGGCCTATTATTGGTAGTGGCATCTGATTCAAGAAAGAAAGATATATAGCAGATTTCTGAGTAAAATAAGAGACGTTCTTGTTAATTATATTTCAAAACTCTTTTGCAATATGACGCTGAAATGATATTGGTTTTATATAATAATATACATGAAATTCATATATATTATTATCAGAGTAATGGCAAAAGATTAGCAAGAAAAAACATTATTAAATGAGAATCTATGATAGAGAAAAACTTTGTTTTAATTTTGCAACGAGATATATGATGTTATCTCAGAGTATTTGACAATTGTACTTGGGATTATTAAGTTTACAGATAAAAGATAAGTATATGGGGCACCAGTGACACAATTTAATTCATCAAAGACACTTCAGGCGGTATTGGAGAACTTTAAAACAAGTAATCAAGGTATAGGTTTTATTGATTCTAGTGGCAAAATGATATTTTTGAAATATAGCGAACTATATCAAAAATCTAAAAGTAGACTTTCTTTTTTATACTCTCTTGGACTTAAAAAAGGTGATTTTTTAATCTTTCAATTTGAAAGTAATCAAAACTTTATCGAGACATTGTGGGCCTGCTTTTTAGGTGGTATCGTCGCCGTTCCTCTAAGTGTTGGTGCCAATGATGAGCATAGGCTGAAACTCTTCAGTGTTTTTAAACTCTTAGGAAATCCGTTTATCATCAGTGATATTGAGCAACTGACTTCGTTGAAAAAAAATGCAGACAAGACAGCAAGTGAAGACGTATATACTGTTTTAGAAAAAAAATATATTTTAATTGATGAAAAAAATTACTTCAATGAGCCTCTAAATATTCCAAATATCGTAGAAGATGATACTGCTTTTATTCAATTCTCATCCGGCTCTACCGGTGATCCAAAAGGTGTAGTTGTTACACATAAAATGATTATGACTAACTACAACTCTTTCTTTAAAAGTGCCGAGATTTCTCAGGATGACACACTTCTGAGCTGGTTTCCGTTGACACATGACATGGGACTTCTTGGATGGCATATTTATCCTACTGTTCATAATATAAACCACTTTTTAATTCCAACAAAAGTATTTGTTAGAAAACCGATGCTGTGGATTTCCAGTGCCGATAAACATAAAGCTTCGGTCCTTTGTTCACCAAATTTTGGATACCGACATTTTATTAAATTATTCAACTCACAAAGAGCGACAGAGTGGAACCTTGAACATGTACGATTAATCTTTAATGGTGCTGAACCAATCTCAGCACTTTTGTGTGATGAATTTCTAGAACTTCTAGCGCCATATGGGCTTAAATATAGCACCATGTATACAGTTTATGGACTCGCTGAAGCAACACTTGCGGTAGCTTTTCCAAATCCCGGAGAGAGCTTTAGAAGATACAGTTTAGATATTGAATCATTAACAATTGGAAATAAAGTTGAAGACATTGTATCAAACAGTTTAAAGTCGGTTACATATGTTGATGTGGGCCATGCGATAGTCGATATGAGTATAAAGATTGTTGATGATAACGGACAAGATTTAGATGAAAACTTTTTGGGTCACATACTGATTAAATCTGATAGTGTCATGAGAAATTATATTGCCAATGAAACTGCAACAAAAAAAGTTCTTTTTGGAGAGTGGCTTGACACCGGAGATATTGGATTTTTACGAGATAAAAATCTGATTATAACAGGTCGATCTAAAGAGATTATCATTAAAAATGGGCTTAACTACTATCCTCATGATATTGAACGTGTGTGTGAAGAGCTAGAGGGTATAGAACTCAACAAAATCGCTGTAACTAGCTTACGCGACAAGAATGGAGAAAATGAAAAGATAATCGCGTTTGTTCTTTATAAAAAGGAACTTGAAGAATTTTTGGATTTATCTCAGAATATTCAAAAACTTGTTATCCAAAATCTTTCCTTAGAAGTTGATGAAGTTATTCCTGTTAAGTCTATCCCAAAAACGACAAGTGGAAAAATTCAAAGACATGTATTGACACGAGAATATCAGTCTGGAAAATTTGATGAGATACTAGAAAATTTAAAATCAATTGTGAGAAAAAAATTAACATTTAATGTAATTGATTTTAAACAAATACTAGAGACTTTAAAAATACAATCTGATCAGCTTCTTGATATAGACACAAGTGTGGATATAGCATTAATGGATCAGGGATACAGCTCTTTAACGCTTACAGCTTTACAAAAAAAAGTAAGTGATGCGCTTAATCTTTCCATAGATATTACAGATCTCTTCAACTATCCTACTCTTAGTGATCTGGCACGCTATCTTGTTGAAAAAGATGAAGTAAAAGAATCGAAATCTCAACATAGCACAGATGATAAGATTGCAATCATAGGAGTTGGGTGCCGCTTGCCTGGGGCAAATACTCTTGATGAGTTTTGGAACCTGCTTATAAATGAAGTTGATTCAACTTCTCTTAGCACAAGATGGAATACGCAACATTATGGCAGCTTTTTGGATGATAAAGAACTGGAGTATTTTGACGCAAACTTTTTTGGCATTATCCCAAAAGAGATAGAGACTCTTGATCCGCAGCAGCGATTACTTGTAAAAGTGGTAGATGAAGCACTGCGCAATGCTTACATTGATACAAAAGTCACTAACAATATCTCGGTTTTTATAGGTGCAAGTTCTAATGACAACATGATACTTGAGCTTGATAGAGAACCAAGTTCATACACAATAACGGGAAATATGAACAGTATCCTTTCGGGTAGAATATCTTATCTCAATGGACTTAGCGGACAGAGTGTTACGGTTGATACTTCATGCTCATCTTCGATAACTGCACTTCATCTAGCGATGAATAGTATCAAAAATGGTGAGAGTGATCTTGCCATTGCAGGTGGTGTAAATCTGCTCTTAAATCAGAATGTGTTTAGTGCTCTTGAGAAAATTGAAGCATTAAGCAAAGATGGAAAATGTAAAACTTTTGATGATAGTGCCAACGGATATGTCCGTGGTGAAGGAGCAGCCGTTGTTGTCTTGAAATCACTTAAACAGGCTATAAAAGATGAAGATAATATTTTAGCAGTCATTAACGCCAGTGCACTCAATCATGATGCAAAGAGTAATGGACTCACCGTGCCAAACGGTCCTATGCAAGAAAAGCTTATCAAAAAAGCTATCTCAAAAACTGCATTTTCGGTTAATGATATTGATTATGTTGAAGCACATGGAACTGGCACAAGACTTGGTGATCCTATAGAGGTTAATGCACTCTCAAATGTTTTTAAAAGTCGCTCAGAAAAGCTTACGATCGGTTCGGTTAAAAGTAACATAGGACACTTGGAAAGTGCAGCCGGCATGGCAAGCTTATTGAAAGTTATTTTAATACTACAGCATAATCAGATACCAAAGAGTTTGCACATAAACCAAAAAAACAGATTGATTAATTGGGATGAAAATAATATTGAAGTAGCAGATTCTTTTAGAACGCCAAAAAAAGAGATACAAGTTGCCGGAGTCAGCTCTTTTGGCCTTAGCGGCACAAACGGACATATAATTGTCTCAAAGTTTGATGAGAAAAAATATACAAGTGTCAGCATGGACATTTTGGTAAAAAGATTTGCATTGAAGCCAAAAGAAAACGTTGATAAGAAAGTTGTATTTATGTTTACCGGACAAGGGTCACAGTATAAAAATATGGCTGTCTCTTTGTATAAAACAAGTGATGTTTTTAAAGAAGCACTTGAGAGATGCGATACTATTCTTCGTCCGTATATTGAACACTCAATTATCTCAGTACTTTTTGATGATGAAGTAAATGAAAATATTTTAGAAAAATCAGTTTATACACAGCTCTCTATCGTCAGTGTAGGGTATGCACTGGCACAACTTTGGATCTCTATCGGAATTAAGCCCTCAGCAGTGCTTGGGCACAGCATCGGTGAGTACATTGCTTTAGTAATTGCTGGGGTATTAGAGTTGGAAGATGCTTTGATGTTCGTCTATCATCGGGCTTCTTTAGTGGATGGAATCACTAGAGAAGGCGGTATGCGACTTTTTTTAACTACACAAGAGATTTTGGAAAAATATCTGAAAAACTATAAAAATAGTTTATCTATTGCTGTAATTAACGGTTCTTCAAATATAGTAGTTTCAGGTTTTATGGAGCCACTTGAACGCTTTAGTCGAGAGTTATTAGAACATGAAGGTATTGAGTCCATAAAACTTAAAGTTGCTACAGGTTTTCATTCTGTTGTAGTGGATGAAATTTTAGAAACATTTGAAGAAAAAATCAAAAGTTTCAAATATGCAACACCACAGATCAAAGTCATATCTACCTTGTTCGCTGAGGAAGTGACAACATTCGATTCAAACTACTTTAAGCGTCATTTACGTGAGAAGGTTTCTTTTTTTGATGCTATAAAGTATAGTGCTGATGCCGGTTATACAACATATGTAGAGATTGGTGCAACAGCAACACTGTCGTCATTGACAAAAAAAATCTTGACTGACGAATCACTCTTTTGTATCAATTCACTTCGTCAACAAGAAGATGCGCTTCATAGTTTTATGAGGGCAGCTCTTAGTCTACATGTGAATGGATTTGATATAAGATTTGATGAAAAATTTATGCGTAATGCCGCTGTCATGACTCCTCCAAAACCAAGATACAGTGAAGAGAGATATCCGGTTCATTATTTAAACAAAGCTCAAACTGAACAGCAGAGTATGACATTGACAAAAAAAGACTCGTTTACAACCAGCAGCACCGTAGATAATGAAGTGTTTATAAAAAGCCTTATTCAAGAGAGCTCGGGTATAAAAAAAGAGAATATTGATATTGAGAGAAATATTTTTGAGTTGGGATTGGATTCATTAGTGATTTTCCAAATCAAAAACAGGATTAAAGAAGAATTTAATATAGATATCTCAATGAAAGATTTTTATACTAAATATTCTACAATTAGTAATTTACTCAGAGATTTACCGCAACGAGATAATAGTAAGGTTATTGCGGATGACATAGTTACTATGGAACTGCCTCAGGGGCTTCAGGCAGATTCTTTGGTAGCAGAACAGTTAAGCTACCTGAATAATATGACGGAACTTTTCAAAGAACAACTTAAAGCTATGAACACTCAAGGTTTGGTGCATGAGGAGATTAAGCTAGATAAAGAGGTTGCCTTTAAGAGTATTAAAAAAGATGAAGACTCATTGACACCGACTCAAAAGGCATTTCTAGCACGCTTTGTAAATGATTATAACACTAAGACAACAAGTTCAAAGAATCAAACGCAAAAAAATAGAAAGCTTGTAGCTGACTGGATAAACACGGTTATTTATCGACAAACCCTTAAAGAGATAATATACCCAATAGTTGTAGAACACTCACGGGGGTCTCATATTACTGATATTGACGGTAACAGTTACATTGATATTTCCATGGGGTATGGCTCAGTCTTTTTAGGACACAATAATAATCATATCAACGAAGCAATTAAACTGCAACTTGCAAAAGGTTTTGCTATTGCGCCACAGACGAATTTAGCCTTTGAAGTTGCAAAACGTATCGCCGTATTTACCGGAGTTGAACGGGTTGCTTTTTCAAATACCGGAACAGAAGCTGTAATGGCAGCACTACGCATGGTCCGAGCTGTGAGCGGCAAGAATAAAATAGTGAAATTTCAAGGCTCTTTCCACGGAACAGCGGATACTATGTTATCAAGCGGAAATGATAAAGGTTCTGTACCTACATCGTCCGGTGTACCTGCAGATTCCGTAAAAGATATTGTTGAGTTTAGTTATGCAAATGAAAATATTTTCAGTTATTTAGAAGAAAATAAAGGCAGTGTCGCCGCTGTCTTAGTTGAACCTGTTCAGAGTAGAAAACCTGAACTTCAACCAAAAGAATTTTTACAAGAACTCTCCAGAGTAACAGATGAACTTGGAATCGCACTTATTTTCGATGAGATGATAACTGGTTTTAGAACAGCACAAGGCGGAGCAAGTGAACTCTTCGGTGTAAAGCCCAATATACGCATATTTGGAAAAGTTGTTGGTGCGGGTATGCCTATCGGTGTTATTTCCGGGGATGCTAAATATCTTGATGCGATTGATGGCGGTGAATGGTCATACGGAGATGCAAGCTATCCTGAGGAAGATATGATTACCTTCGGCGGTACGTTTGTTAAACACCCACTTACTATGAGCGCATCACTTGCAATGTTAGAATATATGGAAGATCACCCAAGCATACAAGATGATGTGAATAAGAAAACCGAGTTACTGGCAGAGAAAGTGAATACAATGTTTTTAGAGCAAAACATACCTGCAAAAATCAACTATTTTGGTTCGCTTTTCAAGTTTGAGTTTTATGAGGAATATTCATCAACACTTAATGCAATTGATAATGAACTCTTTTTTTATCTTCTAATGCACAAGGGAGTCTACACATGGGAAAAACGTATCTGCTTTTTAAGTGCTGCCCATAGTGACAAAGATATAGAAGATCTTTTCTCTAAAATACAAGAGAGTATTATCGAGCTAAAAGAGAACGGTTTTTTCTTACGTGGTGCGCTTGGTGCATCAGCTAAGAGTGAGAAGATAGAAAAAAAAAGCGTAGAGAGCATCGTCTTTAAGAAAGATGAAGTCAATATCTCAAAATCATTTGAATTAAATGATATCCAGCAGGCTTACTGGATGGGACGAGGTGATGTATCAAGTATGGGAAATGTGTCAACCCATGGATTTACAGAACTTTTGAACCATGGTTTAGAGATAGAACGATTTAAGAGTGCCTTTAACAGCGTGATAGCACGCCATGACATGCTGCGAGCAGTCATCGATGATGAAGGGTATCAGCGTATCTTACCCGTGAACGAGGTTGAGTTTAGTATCCCTGTCATTGATTGTACCAAGATGAATAACGCAGAGCTGGAAGGATTTCTGGCAGAGGAGAGAGCCTTTCATTCTCATAAAGTACTTGATGTTACAAAAGCACCTATTTTGGATGTGAGAATCTACGTACTTCCTCAGGGTGAAAAGCACATATTTTTACATATTGACATGCTGGTTTGTGATGCTACAAGTATTCCGATTATTACAAAAGATTTAGAATATTTCTACAACAACCCAACTGCCACACTCCCTCCACTAGGACTGACCTTTAGAGATTATGTCTTATACGAAAAGGAACTTGAACACAGCAGTGAGTACGAGAAGGCACTTATGTACTGGAAAAATAG